>Ga0209345_10002306_pt1 | contig 21260 bp, 21 predicted proteins | sample Cruoilmetagenom7_FD_187294 | JGI IMG/M metagenome (GOLD analysis project Ga0209345, IMG submission 187294) | Oil polluted marine microbial communities from Coal Oil Point, Santa Barbara, California, USA - Sample 7 (SPAdes) (version 2) | ecosystem: Environmental > Aquatic > Marine > Oil seeps ... | reverse complement strand
AGGTCTCGCTCCAGAGCACTGGGGTCTGATGTCGGGGTGTGGCAGATGTGTCTTTGACAGAGGTATACTGTGGGACAGCCGTGGATCATAGTCCGGTTTTTGAGAAGGGGAGCTGCTCTCAACGTGAGCGGCTCGACCGGATCAACGCCGACCAGAACCCTGTTTGGCATGTAGTGAGCATGGATTGTTCTCAATAGGGCTTGAGTCCGTGGATCGCTATGCGTGCCGGCGATAACGATCTCCTTCGGGTTGGACAGATGGAAATCCAGGGCACAAAGCCAATGTCCAAAGCCAAGGGGATGAGCTCTGATCTGTTCCCGCACCGAGCTCAGCGCTGCCACGGCACGCTTTTCAAAGGCAGTTTCACCGGTGATGATTGCCAGGCGCAGCAAGACGTCGGCGGCTGCTGATCCACCGCAAGGTTTCACCGAATCCAAGATGTCCCGGGGGCGGACAAACAGAGCACTGTGATCCTGTCCCGTATCGTAGAATGGCCCATGTTGTCCCTCATCCCAGAAGCGGTAGGTCATGGCATCAGCTAGAGAAATGGCCTCCTCCAGCCACCGCTGCTCGAAGCTGGCTTCGTGGAGAGCCAGGAGACCGCTAATTAGGAGGGCGTAGTCATCCAGATAGCCGGGTATTTTGGATTTGCCGTCCTTATAGCTATGCATCAGAACATCATCTCGCCGCAGCTCATGGAGCAAGAAGTCAGCGCTGGCCGTCGCTGCACTGCGGTAGTCCTCTCGGCCCAAAATGCTGGCCGCTTCGGCGAAACTAGCTAACATTAAGCTGTTCCACGAGGTCACTATCTTCTCGTCACGGCTGGGTCTTACCCGTTGCTCCCTTGCGGCAAGGAGTCTCCTCCTCGACTGCTCGATGGTAGCTCCCAGCTCTTCTTGCCTGACACCGACCGCTGCGGCAAACGTCTCGATATCCGTGGGCACATGGAGCACATTTCTCCCATCGAAGTTGCCCTCATCACTTATGCCAAAGTACTGCCCGATAAGCCTGCCCTCCTCTTGACCCAGCAGGCCGATGATCTCCTTGGCCGTCCACACATAGTATTTCCCTTCCACCCCTTCGCTATCGGCGTCCTGAGCGGAATAGAAACCACCGGCGGAGTCGGTCATCTCCCTGAGGACGTAGTCCAGCGTGTCCTCGGCGATGTGCCGGTATCCAGTGTTGCCCGTTGCCTGGTAGGCATGAAGATAAAGTCGGCTCAGGAGCGCATTATCGTAGAGCATTTTTTCAAAATGGGGGACAAGCCAGCGGGCATCAGTTGAGTAGCGGTGGAAGCCACCACCAATCTGGTCGTAGATCCCGCCCTTTGCCATTTTGTCCAGGGTCAATTCCACCATCTGGAGTGCCTGTGACTCCTGGCTTCGGTGGTGGTAGCGCAGCAGAAACTCCTGGACCATAGGCTGGGGGAATTTTGGTGCCGAGCTAAAGCTACCATTCTCATGGTCAAAGCTTGCTGCTACAGCCTGGTATGCCTGACGAAGGATGTCACCATCCAGTGGCTGTGGCGTTGCTTTGACACTTGACCTCTCTTTCAAATATGAGACCAACTGATCTGCAGTGGCTGCGACCTGAGATCTTCTGGTGTTGTAGGCGTCGGCCACGGCTAGCAGAACGCGAGAAAAAGCGGGCAAGCCATGGCTATCCTGGGGTGGGAAGTAGGTGCCGCCATAGAAGGGCTCTCCCTGGGGTGTGAGAAACACGGTCAGCGGCCAACCACCGCTACCGGTCATGGCCTGCACCGCTTCCATATATACATGGTCTAAGTCGGGGTGCTCTTCGCGGTCCACCTTAATGGGGACAAAGTGCTCGTTCATGAGACCTGCTATGGCCACGTCTTCGAAACACTCCCGCTCCATGACATGGCACCAATGGCAAGCAGAGTAGCCTATGCTCAGCAGGATAGGCTTGTCCTCCCTCCGGGCGCGTTCCAGCGCCTCGCTATCCCATGGGTACCAGTCCACAGGATTATGGGCGTGCTGAAGCAGATAAGGGCTGGTCTCCTTTATCAGATGGTTAGTCATTCAGAATCTGACCTCAATGGTGAACCTGCATTTGAGTCTTCAATCTAGCACTTTCGTTGCTCCTCGGCGATGGGATGTCAGCAGCCACACAGGCATGGCCCGCTTTGCGTAGCGCAAGGCTCACAGCAGTATGTAACACTATCCTTCTCGTAGCCGCCTCCAACAATAGCACAACCACACACTGGACATAGTTCCTCAGCCATCTCATTTTCCCCCTTTGACCAAATTCTATACCTGCCCACATTATGTTGAATGTGACTATTGTCTCAAGAACTGACCTGGACCACACATTTGAAAACACCCTGGGTTAAGCAACTACTAGTGGGCTTCGAACCACCAACTGTGCCTGTCAACAGGGAAGGTATTCCCGCAAGTTTCAGGCTCACTTCGCTATTGCGCCTTCAGGCTGATGCTCAAACTGTCTATTTTGCTTACCCCCTTTAGTGACGAGACCAGGCCAACCAATGTGCTGGCAATAATGTCGTTGGGGAAGGGGGTAAGGGGGAGTTCATTCCCATTGACGATGACTCTGACATCGCCTTGCTCTAGATAAAGCTCCAGGCTCTCGATATCCTCAGTCCCCTTCAAGGAGGATACCGCGCCGGCAACGGTCCGAGCCAAGAACTCCTCGACGAAGGGGTTGAGATCGAGGGCTGCGTTATTAACCCAGAGCTTTGCCTCAAAGATTCTCTTCATTCTATGCCGCCTCCTAGATTCCGAGTAGCCTCATCTACCCTTAAGCAATTGTCCTGTCACCTCAGCTACTCTCCGTCGGAGGACCTCCGCTACCGCCAGGTCGTCGGCTGTTGGGGGATGCTCCTCAAAGGTACCACAGGCACCACAACGGGAACCGGCAGTGGCCGTGCGCAGTGCATTCTGAGGCACGCTCCTCAAACAAGATTCTCTTTCTGGCCATCAAGGGGGCTTCAATTATGGCCTTGTTGAATTCAGGTAGGTCGCTGGGCTTGCGGGAGGTGATCAGACTGGCGTCACGCACCACTGGCTTATCTACCCATAGAGCACCGGCGTTTTTGAGGTCCACTGCCACCGAAGCCCAGAAGGTAAGCCTGCGATCTCTTACAATATCCGCGGTATGTACTCTTTGTCCTGCTGCCAACAACAACCACCTGGGCACCGGCCTCCTTCATGACCTTCATTGGCTCTGTGAGTTCAGAATCCTGAAGTTCTTCCTCGGCCAGAATAGCGATCCGCTTCCCTTCTAGCACCATCTCGCCCTCCTTCAGTTTTCCCGATTGAAGAAGTCGTCATAGAATATCTCCAACTTCAACTTCTGTTTCAACTCTTCGCAAATCAGCCTCTCACAGAGGTGTTTGGCGTCCTCATCGCCTAGAGCACTCATCTTCTGGGGTAGAACTCCACATGGCCTGCTGCTCTCGCCTCATGGTGAAAACAAGCGTGGCCCGCGATGTAGAAGGACGACAGGCGATCTCCCTGTACATTGCCACCTCCAACAGCTTGCTCAACTCATCCTGCATGTTGAAAGCTCCAGTCATGATACTATTCAGTGGAGATGGGGTAGCCAGCAGCTCTCCAAGCTGTCATACTGCCCAGGATATTGTACACTTCGCAGCAGCCTTCCCGGAGGAGGATGCTGGCGCCGAGCCCGGCGCGATGTCCTACGTTACAGATCAATGCTGTTGGTTTGTCTCTGGGAATATCGGCCATTCTCTCCGGAATATGCCCCACATATATGTGCTTTGCACCCTCTATATGTCCCTTATCCCATTCCTGCTCCCCCCTGTCATCCAATATGGTGAGTCTCTCGCCGTGGTCTATCTTGGCTTTCAGCTCATGGACTGTCAAAACCCCCAAGTGCTGGGTTGGAAATCCGACATTGTACCAGCCCTCGATGCCACCCTTGAGATAGCCCGAAATCTGGTCATAGCCAGCACGTATCAGGTAGCTAACTGCTCTCTCTAGATTAGACTGGTCTTCTAACACCAACAAAATGGCCTTGTCATAAGGTAGTACCCATCCAGCGAACACAGGTAGTCCTTGAAGCCAGATGCTATAGGCCCGCTTGATGTGGGCACCGCCGAAGGCAGCCGGTAGACTGGTATCAACAACCACTGCCCCCCGCTCTATCTCGTCCCTGAACTCGGCCGGAGTAAGTGGAGCCGGTAGAGGCAGACATCTCAAGAGGGGAGGACCTTCCAAATTATATTTTTCCATTTGGCGGAAATAGCGGGGCCTCTCCAGCTTTTCAGTCACCTTGTATTTTATGAAGTCGTCTCTATTCTTCTGAAGCATCGGGTTTTGCGCTCTCTCTATGCCGATAGTACTTTCATCCCGGTCGGCAATACTCGCCGCACAGACTGATCCCGCGCCGTGGGCTGGACACAGGAGCACCCCGTCACCCAGGGGAAGGATCCTATCGAAGATACTGTCATAAAGATTTGAGGCCAACCTCGGAGTCTCTTCGGGACCATATAGGTCCGTTCGGCCGACATCACCCACTAATAGCGCGTCCCCAGTGAATACCATTACCGTAGCTTTACCAGAGGAGAGGTCAGCCACCGTATAGGACGTGCTCTCGTCAGTATGCCCTGGGGTATGGATAGCAGTCAACCTGAGGTCGCCAATCCTAAATTCCTGCCCATCTCTCAGTGTATTGCCGTATTTCCAATCCAAACCAGGCCCGTGATAGATTTCGGCCGCAGTGATGTGATTGAGTTCCCCAGAGCCGATCACGTAGTCCTCGTTGCGGTGTGTCTCGAAGGTATACCTGATTTTCAGGCCTTTCTGCTGGGCCAAGTCAACGTAGATGTGGCAGTCACGCCGAGGGTCAATTACGGCAGCATCATTTTCTGAACCGATGAAGTATGAATTGTGGGCTATTCCCTCTGATTTCACGCGTTCAAAAATCATCTGCGCCCTCCTGGCTCAATTATCGTCCCCGAACCACTTCCGACAGCCTCTGCAGTATAATATCAGCGTGCTTGCGTTCCTCGACGGCCAACTCGTGCAATAGCACTTTGGCTTCCGCGTTACCCACCAATGCCAGAGTTCGCTTATAGAAATCGTAAGACATGAACTCCTTTTCCAGCGCTATCTCCAATGCCGCCATCTCATCGGCGAATTTCTCGTCTACTCTGGCCAGAGCAGGACTGATCTCAATACCACCTTCCATGTGTTCCACCTTGAGCCCGTGCTTGAGCTTTTCGAAAGGTGGAAGTTCCTCCTCGCCCAGCCTGGCAGCCTGCTGGTAGAGGCGCTGCATATGTCCATCTTCGGCGCTCGCTAGCACCTGGAATGTCTCTTTCGCCAGAGGCAACTTGACCTTATCCCCAGCCACCATATAAAAATCCCACGAGCCCTTCTCCAGTTTGATAGCCAGCATGAGAGTATCCCTGACACTGGATGTTTCGGTTATCAACTCAGGCCTGGCTTCAGGTATTCCAGCGATAGTCTCATAAGGCCAGTTGAGAATACCGCCATCCAGGTGGTAAACACCCTCAAACCCCAGTCCACACAGGGCTATAGCTGCCGCCGTGCTTCTGTGTCCTGAGCGGCAATAGGTGATAATCTTCTTGCTTCGGTCTAACTCCTCTTGTCTAGCTTCCAGTTCGCCCAGCGGGATAAGCATAGCACCGGGGAGGTGTGCGGCTTCATACTCTTCAGGTTGCCTCACATCTAGAAGGAAAAACTTGCCCTTCTTGTCCTTATCCAGTAGAGCTTTCATTTCTTCAGGTGCTAGTCTTTTTATTTGGTCTACACCACAAGATATCTTCATCTCGGCAATACCCCCCAGTTACTTCAGCGCTAGGCAACTTCCTATTCAGTCCGGCACTTCTGCTAACCTTGCTGTTTCTCCTGTGGTACTCTTTCCACCATGCGTAGGATTATTTGTTCTTTCGTGGCGTGATTCTCAGCAGGATGCAATATATTATCATTTATTTTTCTCCATGGTGCCCAGATCTGTTTCATCGCTGGCTCCTTAGAAATCGAGCCAGCCTCGGACGAGGCTGGCTCTTTCCAGCTTTCTTATTGAACATCTGGTCACTTCATGTTCAAACAAACTTTATGTCAAGTAAATGGGCGGAGCAGGAGATACACGGGTCATAAGCCCGCACCAGCATCTCCAAACTGAGCTTTATCTCATCCTCAGGCCTATCCAGAATCTGGGGCACAAGGGCCTCAAAGTCCTTCTGGATACTGTTGTGATTCTGGTTGGTGGGAATAACACAGTTGGCTGAGGTCAGTATACCCTGCTCGTCGAAGGTATAGTCGTGGAAAAGGATGCCACGCGGCGCCTCGACGGCACCGATGCCTCTTCCTGCCTTCACCTTGACCGTATTGTCCTCCTCCTTCAGGCCCCGGGCCAGGACCTGGTCTATGATGTCACTGGCATGCTCGGTGACATGGATGGCTTCCACCAACTGGGCCACATTGTTCATGTATGGGTTATGGCAGACCGGCTTGAGCCCCAGTTCAGCGGCAGCCTTCTTGGCGGTGGTGGAGAGCTGCCCATGGTTGTTGTTGAAGCGGGCGAGAGCCCCCACCGCATAGGAGTCACGGTTATGCTTGCTGTACTTGGCAGTGGAATGAGGAACGCAGAATTCATTTGTTATCTCAAGATAGTTGGCCACCGGGGTGGTGCCGGTATCGGTGGAGGATATGTCTCCCGAGATGAAGGCATATTCGGTGGGGTCCTTCAGGGCAATAAACTCGGTCTCCCTCTCAAACTGAGGGATGGAGAGGGTCTTGAACAGCTCAACGGTGGCCATGTGGTCGTTCATGGCGTCCTTGAGCCGCTTCTGGATTGCTCTCAGATCATCCGCCTTGGGCAGCTTGGCAAATCTGCCCACCATCGGCTGGATGGGGTGGGTCTTCCTGCCACCAATGATATCGGCGAGGTCATTAGCTAGCTTTTTGAGCCTTAGCGCCATCAGTACCACATCCTTGTGGGTCTCCACCAGGGGGAAGACGCTACCTACGCCCAGGAGGTCGGGCGCGGCGAGGAAGTAGTAATGGAGTACGTGGCTCTGGAGGGTCTCAGCATCGTAGAGTATTTTCCTCAAGAGCAGTGTCTGCTCAGAGGGCACCAAGCCAAAGGCACTCTCGCAGGCCTGAATGGAGCAAGTGGAGTGGGCGATGGAGCATATGCCACAGATTCGGGGGGCAATTATGATTACATCGTCATACTTGCGGCCACGAAGCATGGCCTCAAAGAGGCGGGGTGACTCGACAACCTCCCACCTCAGCTCCTCAATCGTGCCATTCTTGGCATTGAGGACGATATTGCCGTGCCCCTCCACTCGAGTAACATGATGGATGTTGACGTGTATCTCCTTCATTTGGCCACCTCCGAATAGCCATCGAACATTCTAAACCTGGAGAGAACCTGTTCCACGCTCAGACCATGTTTTTTGAGAATCTCCTTCTCTGAATCGGCATTGGGGTTATCCACCAGGCCGCGACAGCCCCAGCAGATGCGCCCATTGCTAACGCAGAGGGCACCACACCCTGCCCTGGTGACCGGTCCGAGGCAAGTTTCCCCCTTCTCAAAGACGCAGACATTCCCCGCCATCTTGCACTCGACACAGACCGGGTAGTTGGGGATATCAGGTCGCTTCCCCTGAAGCAAAGCCTTCACCACTTTGAGGAATTCCGACTGAGTCATCGGGCACCCTCGGACATAGTGCTCCACAGGGACGACCGCATCTATGGGGCGGGCGGGGATGGTATCGTAGTACTTGGCATCATCCCCGTATACTATCTTCAGTGCCTCATCCATGGAATAGAAATTCTTGAGGCAGTTGATCCCGCCAATGCAAGCGCAGGCACCTATAGGCACCAGTATCTTGGCCCGGCCCCTTATCTCCTTTATCCGGGCGATGTCCCTTTCAGTGCTTATGGCGCCATCGATGAAGGCAATATCATAATCATCGCTCCGCTCCGTCATCGCCTCCCTGAAATTAACTATATCCACCGCGCTAATGATGTCGAGAAGTTCCTGCTCAAAGTTGATAGCCTCCAACTGACAGCCCTCGCAGCCGGTAAAATCAAAGAATGCAACTTTTGGCTTCATCTCTATAATGCCTCCCGTAGGTTTTTGACTTCAGCATAGGTGAAAACAGGCCCATCCTGACAGGCATAGGCACCGTTAATCTGGCAATGTCCACACTTGCCTACGCCACATTTCATCTTTCTTTCCAAGGATATTATTATCTGTTCATCGGGAAGCTGCTTTTTCTTGGCCTCAGCAATGGCGAAACGATACATGACCGGTGGGCCTACGATGAATGCCATTGTCTTCCCTGGATCGATTTCAAAATCAGGGAACAAGGTAGTGATAACTCCCACATGCCCTGCCCAGGTTTCGTCCCCAACATCCACCGTCTCCATAAACTGTACATCTTCCCTGGCTGCCCACCGTGCCAGGTCATCAACAAATACGCGCTCCTTTGGATTCCTTGCCCCGAACAAGATAATGATCTTGTTAAAGGAATTCCTGTTGTCCAAAACATAGTTTATCAGCGACCGAAGGGGGAAAAGCCCAATTCCACCGCAGACGAACAGCAGGTCCTTGCCCTTAAGGGGTTCGATGGGGAATCCTCGACCGAACGGCCCTCGAATCCCTACTGCTGCACCTTTCACCAATTGATGGAGAGCAGTCGTTACATTTCCTATCCTCCGCACCGCCAGCTCAAACGAGCCCTTTTTCGTAGGCGAGGAGGAAATAGAGATTGGTGCCTCCCCGATACCAAAGAGGGAAACCTCTACAAACTGTCCCGGCTGATGACCTAGCTCTCCACCGTCCTTGAAGGCAAACTCAAAGAGCTTCTCCCGCTCTGTTAGTTGTTCCACCTTTATGAGCTCAGCAAGACGGGGTAAGTAGAGAGCCTCTTCCTTGGTACTTACCGCCATAGTCATATTAGCTTCCTCCTTTCAGTCTGCTGTAAGTGTCTACTGGGCTAGCGATCTCAGCCAGACAGGCAGTGATACATCTGCCACAGCCAACGCAGCCCTGTATTCCGAACCTTTCCATCATGTACTTGCCCTTGCGGAAGTAGCGATGTCGCAACCGGGTGCTCCTGTGCTGTCTGAAATTTTCGCCAGTCGCTACCTTGGCAAAATCCTCCAGAAGGCAGCTATCCCATTGACGGTAGCGCTCACCGGTGGTAAGGGTGAGAGCTACATCCTCTTGAACGTCAAAACAGACACAAGTAGGACAAACCATAGTGCAAGAACCGCAGGACAAACATTTCTGTGCTAGTTCTTCCCAGAGAGGATGATCATAGTTTTCCTCCAAGAGCCTGGGGATCTGGTCCAGGCTGACTGGCGCTGAAAGCTGGTACTTTCGGGCCGCTTCATCTCGGGCTGTCTTGCCTTTGGACAGGTCGCCGTCTGAGGCATCTCTTGTCTTGGCATGTTTCTGCAGGAGTTCCTCTCCCTTTGCCGAACCTATAGCCACCACATATTCTGCACCAATGTCGGTTAGCAGCAGATCGAAGCCGCTTTCCGCAGTAGCGGTGCCCACACTGGCGCAAAAGGCATGAGGAGACGGGTTCAAGCAATCGACTCCTATGATTGTGGCTGCTTCTCTCTTTCGGAAGTAGTTGGGGTCCGGGTTATCTTTGGAAAAAACCGCATCCATTAGTTGGATAGCTTTGATGTCGTAGGGGTGAACACCAAGAATGATTCGCCGCTGTGCTTGGGTTATGGGCTCAGCCTTAATCGCTTCAGCAAGCTCAAATTTCAGAAAAGCTTCCCTTTGAGGAAGGAAGTATTCTTTTGGAGAGAGCACGGTAACGTCGTAATCAAGACATAGCTCACCAGGACTGCCTATCTTGTCAAAAACATACTTCCCGTCCTTCCTCCTCACTCCAACCACCTCTCCCTGCCTTAAAAGGTTTTCAACGAAGGCAGCAAGTTCTTGCTTGGCGATGACTTGTGAATGCATTTTCACCTCCGATAGCATGTGGAAATTTTCGCAAACCTATCTGTGGTTCGCACAATAGCAATAATAACAAAAGTGCACTTCCTGCTCCTGCCCCGCCATCCCCAAGAATAGCCATCCCCCCACCTTTTGTCACCCGCTTTTCACCCCCCTTGCTTGAGTCACCCTGCTAAAATCACCTCAGCCAGAGGCTCTATTCTTGAGCCAGCCTCCTGCCCAGCTCAAACGCGTCTCGTAGTGCCGTTGGGTGCTCCTCAATCTCACCCTTCTTATCCACGCCCCGGACAAGGAGATCATCAACGTACTTGACGCCAATGGCTTGGAAGAAGTATTCTACTGTTAATATCGACCCATCAAACAATTTCTTGCCCCTGGTTGCCCCGACAGCGATAAACGCCCCCTTTCTCCCAGAATCAGGCAGGTTATGTTTGAGAATGTATCTTCTGGCCCACAGCGCCTGGCAGCGATCGATTAGCGCCTTAACCTGGCTGGTCAGCCCGTAGAAAAACATCGGCGAGGCAACTATTACAGAGTCAGCATGGAGGAGCTTGGGATATATTACATCCATGTCATCTCTCATGACGCAATTGCCATCCCTCAGGCAGCCATAGTATTCTCGGCAGGGGGCTATCCTTAGCTTATCTACGATGATCTTCTCAACCTCTGCCCCCTGACTTTGTGCCCCCTTCAAGGCCTCGTCTAGCAGTAGATCGGTATTGCCTTTTATCCTCGGGCTTCCCATAATCCCGGCGACTCTCAATCATACCTCCGGCCAAAGAATGCTAATGTATCGACTCTGCTCCAGCCGACAGGCCATAAACGGCTTGAAATTCCCTAATCATGAAACCACAAAAGCGATCTGCAGTCAACTGAATGACCGACGAGAAGGTAAAGGCCATATCGCAACAGGAGAAGAGCGTGTGAAGACACTGGACAGGCAGATTAGGGGTGTGGATTCCAGAATGGAGGCTCAGATTTCAGGCCAATCAACACTTGACAGGATGGAATAAATTGGTTTACAGTAGTAATTGCTACTACTTACTACTCAATGCGCCTCACATCTGGCGCTATGGCCGGGGAATCAAAGCAGAAAGGAGTGGTCCTGGCGGCGCTGACAGGTATATTCCAGGGGAGCCCAGCGGGGCAGTCACGATGAGCACCTTGGGGGGGATGCCCAATCTCAGGCCGGAGAGGGTTTACGCGAACCTCAGATTGCCGAAAGATGAAGGGGATGTCTTGAAGCTCGATCCTGCTGGCACCCTGAGCAGGTCTGATGGTAATACCCGGAATCATTATCACTTCAGGTGTGAGAAGTGCGGTCGCGTTTATGATGTGGGAGAGCCGTGGATCAAGAGATCGATAATAGGGTAGTCAGAAAGGAGGCTTCAAGCTCTCTTGTCATCGGGTGGAATCTTGTCGGCTGTGTAAGGATTGCCAATCTTGAAATCACTCAATTAGGAGAGATGCCATGGAAAAACTTAAGATAGCGGGATACTGGGCCGCCAGTTGTGGTGGCTGTGAGATCGCCACACTGGAGATCGGGGACAACATCCTCAAACTTGCCGAGGCTGCTGACATCGTTTTCTGGCCAGCGCTCGTTGACTTCAAATACCACGATGTGGAACAGATGGCCGATAACAACATCGATGTCTGCCTGTTCAATGGTGCCATTCAGACGTCCGAGAATGAGCACATCGCCAGGCTGCTGCGAGCCAAGTCGAAGATAATGGTGGCCTATGGCTCCTGCTCCTACGAAGGCTGCATTCCCGGCCTGGCCAACCTGACAAATCGCGACGGCGTTTTTGCCCGGGCCTACCGCGAGACACCATCAACAGACAATCCCAATGGTGTCTTGCCTCAGACCAGCTATCAGGTGCCAGAGGGGGAACTGACCTTGCCCGAGTTCTATGATACGGTAAGAACCCTAGCCCAGACGGTGAAGGTAGACTATTTTGTGCCCGGCTGCCCCCCAGTGGGGAAACAAACCTGGGCGGTGCTCGAAGCCATCATCCAGGGTAACCTGCCGGCTCCGGGAAGCGTTGTTGGTGCTGGCACTCGAGCACTGTGCGAGGAATGTCCCCGAACCAAGGAAGAGAAAAGGGTGAAGGCGTTTTTCCGCCCTCATCAAATCATACCCGACCCTGAGAAATGCCTGCTGGAGCAGGGGCTACTTTGCGCTGGCATCGCTACTCGCGAAGGCTGCGGTGCCCTATGCCCCAGGGCCAATATGCCGTGCACCGGCTGCTATGGTCCCCCGGCAGGGGTCATTGACCAAGGAGCCAGGTTCTTGAGCGGGGTGGCCTCCATAATCGATTCCGATGACCTTGATGAGATCGCCCGGATCATAGAGTCGATCCGCGACCCAGTAGGGACCTTCTATCGCTATAGTCTGGCTGATTCGATGTTAAGGAGGGCGAGGATCAAATGAAGCGGATAAGCATTGACCCTATTACCCGACTCGAGGGCCACGGCAAAATCGAGATCTTCCTTGACGACGCTGGTGAGGTGGCCAATGCCTACTTCCAGGTTCCTGAGCTGAGGGGCTTTGAAAAATTCTGTGAGGGGCGACTTGTGGAGGATATGCCTCAGATTACTGAGCGCATTTGCGGGGTGTGCCCTGAGGCCCACCATATGGCCTCGGTAAAAGCTGTGGATGCTGTTTACCATATCGACCCGCCATCCACGGCTAAGAAGCTGCGCGAGCTCTTATACAGCGCCTTCTATGTTGCTGACCATACCACCCATTTCTACATTCTGAGTGGGCCTGATTTTGTCATCGGCCCCGACGCTGATCCGGCAGTGCGCAACATTCTGGGAATCATCGCCCAGGTTCCTGAGGTGGGCATGGAGGTGATCAAGGCTCGGGAGATGGGCCATGAGATCATCGAGATGGTGGGGGGGAGGAAGATCCATCCCTGTGGTGCCTTGCCCGGTGGCATGAGCCACGGGCTTACCGAGGAGCAAAGACAGCACATCGAGGAAATGGCAATATCCCTAGTGGAGTTTGGTAAGCTCAGCATCAAAGTAGTTGACGATGTGGTTCTGGCCAATAAGGATTATGTTGACCTTATCCTTAGTGATACCTATACTCATCGTACTTACTATATGGGTTTGGTGGACGAAAATAACAAGGTCAACTTTTACGACGGCAAGGTGCGCGTGGTTGATCCTGATGGCAAGGAGCTGGTCAAATATGCCCCCAGAGAGTATCTGGAGCATGTTGCTGAACACGTGGAACCCTGGTCCTACCTCAAGTTCCCCTACTTGAAGAAGGTTGGCTGGAAAGGCCTTGTCGATGGCCCGGACAGCGGGGTATATCGGGCTACACCTCTATCCCGGCTCAATGCTGCCGACGGCATGACTACTCCACTGGCACAGGCAGAATACGAACGTATGTATTCCACCCTCGGGGGCAAGCCAGTGCACGCTACTCTGGCTACCCATTGGGCCCGTGTCATCGAGCTGTTGTATGCTGCTGAGCGCCTTCTGGAACTAAGCCGTGACCCGGAGATCACTGGCCCTGAGTATCGGACCATCCCTACCGCCATCCCAGATGAAGGAGTGGGTATAGTAGAGGCACCACGAGGTACCCTTACCCATCATTACATCACCGATGAGCATGGTGTGGTACAGAAGGTTAACCTCATCGTGGGTACCACCAATAACAATGCTGCCATCTCCATGTCTATCAAGAAGGCCGCCCAGGGTTTAATCAAAGGCGGAAGCAAGATCAGCCAGGGACTGCTCAATAAGATCGAGATGGCATTCCGGGCTTACGATCCATGTCTTGCCTGTGCTACTCATTCCTTACCAGGGCGAATGCCACTGAAGGTCAGCATCTACGACAGCCAGCGGAATCTGGTTCAAGTAGTTAAACGTGATTGACCCTGCTCAATGGATCGCTTATAGTAAAGCAAAAGATGCGGAGGTGAAGGGTGAGCACCAAAGAGGTCAAGGTCTATTCTACTCCCGGATGTCCTTGGTGTAGGAGAGCTAAGAGATTCCTGGAGGACAATGGTATCACGTATCAAGACTTCAATGTAGCTGAAGATAGCGCAGCCCGCGAGGAGATGATCAATAAATGTTATCAGTTAGCAGTTCCCACTATTTGTATTGACGGCGAAGTCATAGTGGGATTCAATGAAGCAGTGCTCAAAGAAAAATTAGGCCTCTAATCATGGGAGGGCCATGCATGAGTTGATCATCATTGGTGCCGGTCCAGCGGGAATGACGGCAGCAGTTTATGCTGCTAGGAAGAGGATAGATACCCTGCTCCTGAGCAAGGAGTTGGGGGGCCAGCCGCTCACTACAACCGGGATCGAGAATTATATGGGTTATCAGTATATCGAAGGCCCTGAGCTGATGCAGAAGTTCGAAGAACAGGTGGCACAATTTCCGCTTGAGCAGAGGATGGGGCAAGGAGTAGTAGCCCTATCCCGGCTAGATGCGGGATTTGAGGTCAGGGCAGATCAGGGTGAGAGCTATCAGGGCAAGGCAGTGATAATCGCTACTGGGAAGCGTCCCCGGCCGCTCAATGTGCCTGGTGAGGAGGGGCTGAGGGGAAGAGGAGTGACCTACTGTGCCATTTGCGATGGTCCTCTCTTTGCCAGTATGAAGGTAGCTGTTATCGGCGGTGGCAATTCTGCTCTGGAGGCTGCGGACGATATGGTCAAGATAGCAGAGCATGTTTACCTAGTATCTCTTACCCCCCTCACTGGCGACCAGATCCTCACTGACAGGGTAAGAGATGCTTCCAATCTGAGCCTATTTTTGGAGCACGAGGTAGTGGAGATAGATGGCTCAAGCCGTGTAGAAGCGATCAAGATCAGGGATTTGAAAACCGGTGAGGTAAAGAGGCTTGAGGTTGGTGGCATCTTTGTCGAGATCGGGCTTATCCCCAACTCGGAGCTAGTTAACGGGCTTGCCCATCTCAACAGCATTGGTGAAATCGAGGTCAACTGCGCCAATGAAACCAATATCCCCGGGCTCTTTGCCGCCGGGGATGTGACCAATGTCCCCGAGAAGCAGATCGTGGTTGCTGCTGGTGAGGGGGCCAAGGCAGCACTTCGGGCTCATAGATATCTTCAAAGACTATAGGAGGCAATAGTATGGGTATCCTTTTCTCCGGCAGTGAACTGGTCAATATCGCTATTGGGATTGAGAGGAATGGAGCCGCGTTCTACGATGGCTTGGTTAACTTGACTAAGGATGCGACGGCTAGAGGGGCCTATAAATATCTGGCCGATAAAGAGAGGGGGCATATTGCCATCTTCCAGAATATGCTCGGTTCGGTGGGTGAGTATCAGCCTCCAGAGACCTATACTGAAGAATATGCCCTTTACCTGAAAGCGCTGGCGGACTCCGCTGTTTTCAGTGATGATCAGGTTGCCCGCGAAATGGCACAGAAAGTAGGCAGTGATGCTGAAGCCATTCAAGTAGCGCTCGGCGCAGAAAAAGACTCGATTCTGTTCTACTCCGAGATGCGAGACCTCGTTCGTAGTTCAGACCGTGAGGTAGTAAATAAGATAATCGAAGAGGAGAGGTCTCACCTGAGGCAGCTTTCAGACCTCAAGAGGAAGATCGCTACGGGCTAGAGGGAGCCATTCTGGAAGGGAAGTGATCAAGATGGGAGTTAAAAATGTGGCTGAAAAGTACCGCTGCAATATCTGCGGCAATGAAGTAACAGTAACCAAGGTTGGCGGTGGCACCCTAGTCTGCTGCGGACAGGAGATGGAGCTAATTAGCTCGTAGCCTGTGCCAAGGCTTGTAAACAGAAGTTTGACCAGTCATCCGACTATATTTCTGAGTGTGGGGGGGCCCAATCATCTCGACGAAAGACTGGCGGCTCGGAGGGTGAGAGAATCATGAAAGAGGAGTGGAGTTAACCGCATAAATGCTTTGAGAAACTTTGTTACACTCCCACGCCATTGTTGGGAAAACGGCATTTTCGTGGTGGGTGGTGTCAATAATTGGCATGATAGATATCCAGGCACGAAGTGCCGAAGCAATCCGCAAAACAAGAAAACAACGAGGTGAGGGGATATTTCGTCGGAGCTCTAGCTGGCCGAGGAGCGAGTGTGAAACAATTCGACCTCACAGTAGCTGACATCGGGAGATCTGGCGATGGCATTGGTGGGTGCAGCTACCACGGTCATTCGGACACCTGCTGTCCTCGTTGGTCCGCATCCCAATGTTGCTTACGCTGCATTTCTAGCCAACGGCCTAAGGCCCAAACTACAATTCGTCTCTATTATCGGCTCCTATGGCTGGGGCAGCAAGGGATTCCCCAAGGAATCCGATTTCACGGGTCTGGGCAATCTGAGCAGCACCATTGCCTAAAAGCATGAACAGCATGGCTTTGCTAAACAGCGGCTTACCGCAAGGAGGGTGAAGGTGTCCAGAGCAACGATAATCTATGATACCAGAAGTGGCAACACAGAAATTATGGCGAAAGCGATCGAGGAGGGACTGAGACAAGCCGGGGTTCAAGTCCTATTGAAGAGGACCACAAATGCAAAGGCAGATGATCTTGCTGATGTTGATGCTGTGGTTCTCGGCTCCCCGACTTATCATCGTGACCTGATTTCCCTAATGAAGACATTCCTTTTCGAAATGGAGAAGGCAGACTTGAAAGGGAAGATCGGAGCAGCGTTTGGATCCTATGGATGGAGCGGTGAATCTGTCCAAATGATGACTGACACTATGAAGCATATCTTCGAAATGAATGTAATGGAACCAGGACTGAAGCTACTACGCACCCCAAGTCAAAATGGCCTGAAACAGTGCAAGGAATTTGGCAAGCAAATCGCGGAAAAAATAAAAGAATCTAAAGTGTAGGGGTGATTGAAGCTGGAATAAATGTTGAGATAGTTTGACAAGCAAGGAGTCTTGGAGGAAAGATTCTTGGCAAAGGAGAGGGGATGAACTACTGGATGTGTGGCGAGTGTAACTATGTCTTTGAGGCTGAAACACCGCCTGAGGCATGTCCCAATTGCCATGCCAAATGTGCCTTTACGGATGTCACCTGCTACATTCCTGAGTGTGGGGGGCCCGATCATCTCGACCAAAGACTGGCGGCTCGGAGGGTGAGAGAATCAGGAAAGAGGATATAGAGCATCATATCTGCTGGATAGGCAGGCCTTCGACATGAAAAAAAGATGGCCAGGTTATTGACCTGGGTCGGTCTGCCTTTGCGCCAGTCTATACCAGCCCCAGTATCAGATTTCAGGTGCCGGTGGCGGAATTCAAATCTTTCTGGGCTCTTGTCTACTGCAATATACATCAGCTATGCGATTATTGATGCGGCCCCAACTGCCCTATCAAAAACGGAGGTATGCCAGCGGTGTTGGATGAGTTCAGTCTTATACTGGATATTGCCGTTGTCCTGGGTGCAGCTTTGGCAGGGGGGCTGGCCGCCCGCTTCTTGAAGCAATCTGCCATTATCGGCTACCTCTTAGCTGGTGTCGTCATTGGCCCCCATACGCTAGGCCTAATTCGTGAATCAGATGAAATCAGGGTACTGGCTACCATAGGTGTGGTACTGCTTCTCTTTACCCTCGGGATAAAGTTCTCGCTACGAGAAATGATCCGGGTGAGTAAGGTAGCTATTGGTGGCGGTATATTCCAGCTTCTAGTTACCACGGGGTTGGGGATAGGTGTTGCTACTCTTCTCGGCTGGTCGCTTGGCGAGGCAGTAACCTTCGGCTTCCTGATTGCTCTCAGCAGCACGATGGTAGTAATCGGGATGCTCACCGATCGAGGGGAGTTGGAATCAGTACACGGTCGGGTGATGATCGGGATCCTCCTGATGCAGGACATTGCTGCTGCTTTCATGATGTTCATCCTGCCAACACTGGGGGGCTCAGGGGAGAACCTGCCTACAGTACTGGGCGTGGCAATTCTTAAAGCCGGGCTATTCATCACCTTGGTCTTGCTCCTCGGGACATATGTTGTGCCCCGATTCATAAAGCGTGTGGCGGGCCAGGGCTCCCGGGAGCTGTTTGTCCTTTCTAGCGCCGTGCTCTGCTTTGGGGGTGCCTTTGGTGCCCACTATTTTGGCTTGTCGGCAGCTTTGGGTGCTTTCCTCATCGGGCTCTTTATCAGCGAATCTGAGTTCGCCCATCAGGTTCTTGGCGATATGATCCCCATCCGCGATATCTTCTCGGCACTTTTTTTTGTGTCAGTGGGAATGCTCATTGACCTGCCTTTTATGGCAGAAAATATCACCACTGTAATTGTAATAGTGCTGACAATCGTTTTGGGCAAGTTCCTTATTTGCTCTGCTACCGCTGGCCTCTTCGGTTATCGGGGCAGGACAACACTACTGGTAGGGGCGGGAATGATACAAATCGGAGAATTCAGCTTCGTATTGGCAGAGCTGGGGTTAGGGACGGGAGTCATTTCAGAGTATTTATATTCGCTGATCCTCGCCAGTGCCATGATCTCTATTATCCTTACCCCCCTTGCTTACAGCCTGACAACTAATTTCAGCACTAGGTTGATCCAGGCAAGAGGGCTAAGGCCACTTGTGGCAATGAATGCGCCGCAATCGGTTGACGAGGTGGCCAAGATTTCCAACCACGTGGTTATATGCGGTCATGGCCGGGTGGGTGGTAATGTGGCTCAGATGTTGGGGCAGTTAGAAATACCGCATTTGGTGATTGATCTCGATCCGACAGTGATCTCCAACCTCCGTGACCAGGGAATTCCTTGCCTTTACGGGGATGCTGGTAACCGTGAAGTACTTTCCCAGACTGGACTCAAGGATGCCGCCCTTTTAGTAATCGCTACGCCTGATCCTATGACAGCGAGGCTTATCCTTGACCATGCTCTTCGTATCAATCCCCAGCTAGATGTGGTAGCCCGTGTTCATAGCGATTCCGAGCTTGATTTCCTGCGGGGGAGGGGAGCTTCTAGTCTAGTCCAGCCAGAGTTTGAGGCCAGCATAGAACTGGTGCGGCATACCTTGTGCCGATTGGGATTGGGGGAGGATAAAGTGCAAGAGTTCCTCAGTAACTGGAGGAGAACATGTCCTATATAATCGTTGAAAGGACTCTATTCTTTGTAACTCATCTGGGGATATAATGGCCTATAGGAAATGCAGATCATGGGTAACTGGCTGGGGAGGAGGTACCGCCTTGATCCTACGACTAGTGTACTAAGGGAGGAACACATCGTTTAGATGGAGGTTAGCAGCCATGTTAAAAGTCGAGAATCTAACAGTTGAGGTAGAGGGAAAGGAAATACTGCACGAACTTAGTCTTTCCGTTGGTGTTGGGGAGACGCATGCCCTCTTCGGCCCCAATGGCAGCGGCAAGACCACACTTCTCATGGCGATAATGGGCTTCCCCCGCTACAAAGTGACCCGTGGGAAGATCATCTTCAAGGGACAGGATATTACCAATATGTCACTTGACGAGAGAGCTCGCCTGGGCATCGGCATGTCATTTCAGCGCCCGCCGGTAGTGCGGGGAGTAAGAACCAGGGATGTCGTTATCGCTTCCGCAAGAGAAGCGATGGATGAGCATGCCATCGATGACCTTGCCGAGAGGCTGAATGTGGTCGATCTCATGGGTCGGGAGGTGAACTACGGCTTCTCCGGAGGTGAGATCAAGCGCTCGGAGCTGATGCAGCTCTTAGCGCAAGCGCCCAATTTGGTACTGCTGGATGAGCCTGAATCTGGTGTGGATTTGGTCAATATGGCACTCATCGGTCAGATGATAAATGAGCTGCTGCAAAAGGACCGGCGCCGTTGGCACCGCACCCGCTCGGGGCTCATCATCACCCACACCGGGCACATCCTGGAACACGTTCATGCCACCAATGGTTACGTGATAATAGATGGCCGGTTGATCTCCGAAGGCGAGTCCCGTGAGATCTTAGAATGTATCAAGGAAAGAGGCTTTGAGGAGTGTGCCACATGTCAAAGATAACAGCCAAGGAAAAGCGGGAACTGGCTCAAAATGCGCTGAACAAGCAGTCACCTTTGGGCGAAGATATAGCCATTGAGAACTACTCAGGAGAAGCAGAGGAGCATCCCTACGAGGAGGATCCCTCAAGGTTGCCTTCGGCGGACAAGCAGCACATGTTGAGTGTCGGAGTGATTGTGGATGATTTGAGCCAGCGATCGGGCACATTCATCCAAAAGGACCAATCCGCAGTGCACTACTCGTCCAGCCAAGAGGGTGTGGAGGTTATGAGTATCTCCCAGGCCCTCGAGGCCTACAACTGGCTTAAAGACTATTGGTGGAAGGCAGTTAGGGTAGATACTGATAAGTTCACTGCCCACGCCGAGATTGGGGAGAGCGAGGGGTATTTTATCCGCTCGCTGCCCGGCGTAAAGACCACGCTCCCAGTTCAGGCCTGTCTTTACTTAGGACACAAGAATTTGGCCCAGAGGGTTCATAACATCATCATCGCTGAGGAGGACTCCGAGCTTCATATTATCACTGGCTGTGCCACTCACCCCATGACCGCCGGATTGCACATTGGGGTTTCGGAGTTCTACGTCAAGCGCGGGGCCAAGATTAGCTTCACCATGATTCACAACTGGGCTCCCGGGATAGAGGTTCGCCCCCGTAGCGTGGCCATCATCGAGGAGAATGGGGTGTTCCTGAATAACTATGTATCCATGAAGCCGGTGCGTTCCATGCAGATGTATCCCACCGCAAGGTGTGTGGGGGCCGACGCTGTGGTGCGGTTCAACAGCATCCTGGTGGCTCCTCCGGGTTCTACCATGGATGTGGGGGCACGGGTCATCCTGGAGGGCGAAAGGTCGCGGGCGGAGATCATCTCGCGGGCGATCACCACCGGCGGCGATATCACCGCCAGAGGGGATATTCAGGGCAATGCACCTGATGTCAAAGGGCACCTAGAGTGTCGCGGATTGATTCTGGCCGATAAGGGAACTATTCACGCCATTCCGGAACTTGTTGGTCGTCTGGCTGGCATAGACCTTTCCCACGAGGCTGCGGTGGGGAAGATCGCTGAGGAGGAGGTGGAGTATCTTATGGCACGGGGTATCAGTCGTGATGAGGCCACGGCAGTGATCGTGCGTGGGTTCCTGAAGGTGGAAATCGAGGGATTGCCGCCTGAGCTTGATGCCGAGCTTAAAAGAGCGATTGAGGAGAGTGAGAAAGAACTGTTTTAGGGCAAGACATCAATTTATTAACCCTTTATTGAACAAACCGTCATGGGCGGGTGCCCACCAGCGAATCATGAAAATAGGTATGTCGTTGCGAGGGGCAAGGCCCCGAAGCAATCTCGGGATAATGAGAGTGAGATTGCTTCCCCTT
>Ga0209345_10002304_pt1 | contig 21265 bp, 20 predicted proteins | sample Cruoilmetagenom7_FD_187294 | JGI IMG/M metagenome (GOLD analysis project Ga0209345, IMG submission 187294) | Oil polluted marine microbial communities from Coal Oil Point, Santa Barbara, California, USA - Sample 7 (SPAdes) (version 2) | ecosystem: Environmental > Aquatic > Marine > Oil seeps ... | reverse complement strand
ATTTAATATCGCATTTCGGACTACATATTCAATTAAATTTATTGACTGAAAATAGCCTGTATTTGATAACTGCGTTGATCATTACTTCCATTTTTGTCGCAATGATTCCTGCGTTTAGCAGTTACCGAAAAGCTAGAGCATAAGTTATCACTGATACTGGAGTAGTAATACAGCGCTTGTTATTGAGCCTGTAGACAGAGAGACAAGCCGAAAAACTTAATACTTCATCAGATCATGGCCAACACTTAAAGCACATCCAAATAAAGTATTTGGATGTGCTGTCTAAGACATTGCTCGGAGAGTCTGCCTCGCTAAGCAATTTAGCGTGTAATACTTTTAGCGTAGTGCTCTTTAATTGATTTAAAAAACAATAGATGTAATAAACGAAAAGGTACTAACTCATACTTTCATATCACTCTGTGAAGCTAAAACAACCTTTCAAACACTAATTTTTTGTCACTCATTAATGATATGTTGTAACATATCGTTTTATTGTTTGAATAAAATTGGAGTAAATCAACATGGCTCAACTACCTGTTACTGTGCTTTCTGGGTTTCTTGGCGCAGGTAAAACAACGTTACTTAGTCATATCCTCAACAATCGCGAAGGCAAAAAAATTGCCGTTATTGTCAATGATATGAGTGAAATAAACATTGATGCAACGATGGTAAAAAACGAAATCTCATTGAACCACAAGGAAGAGAAACTAATCGAAATGAGTAATGGCTGTATTTGCTGCACTCTTCGTGAAGATTTGTTGCTAGAGATTAATAAACTGGCCAAAGAAAATAAATTCGATTATTTGGTGGTTGAGTCAACAGGTATCTCAGAACCTTTACCCGTCGCAGAAACTTTTACGTTTGAGGATGAAGATGGTGTTTCACTGTCGAAGGTCGCAACACTTGACACCATGGTCACTGTGGTAGATGCGGTTAATTTTTTGAAAGATTTTGACGAAGCGAAATATTTACAAGAATCAGGGGAATCTTTAGGAGAAGACGACGAACGCAATGTCGCTGACCTATTAGTAGATCAAGTCGAATTTGCCGATGTGATCCTTATTAGCAAAACAGATTTAGTGGAGCAAACCAATATCGACCGGTTAATTGCCATTCTCAAAACCCTCAACACTCATGCCCAAATAATACCTATTGATCACGGGCAAGTGGCTATCGACAATGTACTCAACACAGGTCTATTTGATATGGATCGCGCTCAGCAAGCCCCTGGGTGGCTTAAAGAAATGCGTGGTGAACATGTGCCAGAAACTGAAGAATATGGCATCAGTAGCTTCAGTTATGCTGCGCGCCGACCATTTCACCCTGAAAAATTCTATCACTTACTCCACAATACTGAGAAATTCGGCAAATTGATTCGATCAAAAGGTTATTTTTGGTTAGCCTCTCGCCCACAATTTGCTGGGCAATGGAGTCAGGCCGGTGGAATGGCAAGCTATGGCTTTGCAGGCATGTTCTGGAGGTCCATCCCAAAAGAAGACTGGCCAACAGACCCAGAATCATTGGCGGAGATAAAATCACAATGGGAAGAACCGTTTGGTGATATGCGCCAAGAATTAGTTTTTATTGGCCAAAAACTTGATCGACAAGCGATGACTAATGCGCTTGATGACTGCTTATTGCCTGAAGAGGACCTACTGAAAGGAAAAGATTATTGGGCAACGTTAAGCGATCCTTTTCCAGCATGGGGAGAAAACACATGACTACATTAACGTCGAGCACTCAACCGTTGATTGATCCAGCACATTACCAGCAAGCCGCCGAAGGAAGTGAGCCAAAAATACTCAGCGATATTTATCAAGAAAATACCAATATTGCCATTTGGCAGCGTAGCCTGAGCACTAAGCTTGCTGAAGCAGCTAAAGCAGTTCTTTTATCAAATCCATCGCTGCAAATATCGATTGCCGTTACACCACACAATGCTGAAGCTATTCTAGCTGAAACGCTAGGTTCGACCGAGTTTACCGACATATTAAGCAAAGATATTGCACGCCTAGTTGATATGTTTTGTTATTTATTTGAGATCAAGCATGTCGGATTAAGACTCGCCGTGCTAAATCGCGCCATGTGCCCGAGATTTCACGTTGATCGCGTTCCATGTCGATTGATGACAACGTATCAAGGTGTTGCCTCGGAATGGCTTCCTAACTCTGCTGCTGACCGCAGCAAGTTAGGCCTTGGAAACAAAGGTCAACCCGATGAACAATCTGGAATTTATGGAAACACATCCGATATCCGGCATTTAAATCAGGGTGACGTTGCCTTGTTGAAAGGAAAGCTTTGGGATGAAAATGAAGACGGTGGACTAATTCATCGTTCTCCACAGCTGCCCGGTGAAGCACGCCGACTGTTATTGACACTTGACTTTATAGACGATTAAGCCGGGCATCAATTTTAATAGTGGCGGCTTTTTAAGGAATAACACCACCTTTTTTAGCACAAAACCATGCATCTAGGAACTTATGGTGACCTATGGAAAACACTGAGCGGCTTACCAAAACGTTGGAATCAGCTACGCGTAGGTGTTAGCTGACTGAGCTTTTTCAAGACCAAAACGTATAAATAACTCGATAATTGGCTAAGACATAACAGCTAAATTATAGTAATAAATTAGGTTACTTTTTAGTTATAAATTACTGAAATATAAATATTTTATTAAATCTATTTAACCCGCGCTATTTCTTTCCAATTTGTTGTATAAAGGCTAGACCTATTGATGGGAACTGATTGCTGTAATGACTTATTACCTGCTGCAGCAAAACGAAGGCTGTTATTAAATCGTGAATTAATAGCATCCATCGTTTCCATTAGGGTTACGCTTTTTTTATTGTCTGTCGACTGAATGTTAAACATATCCTTCTGATGGATCACATTGCTCTGAGCCAGCTGTATATCCCCTAAAGTTACACCCGCTTTTTGATATTGATAGCCTGGGAGAAAAATACCCGCTAATAGTTTTTTGGTGATTTTAATTAAATCCCGACTATCTTGTGTGCCCGATTTTAATTTATAAGTCGCTTTTTCAGAATAAAACAGTTTTTTATCGAATGGACTGGTACGAATAAAAACACTCACTTGTTGGGCAACACCTTGTTGGGCTCGTAGTTTTTCAGCCGCTTTTAGGCAAAAAACACTCAATACTTGTTCAAGTTCTTGCCGATCAGTCACTTTATCTTTAAAGCTTCTAGAGCAAATAATTTGTTGTTTTGGTTTTTGCTCTTCATTAAAAGACATAACTGGGGTCCCTTGTAACTCTTGCACTGTTTGAGCCAAGGTAATATTGAAATGCTTTTTTATCGAACTGATAGGTTGAGACTGCAAGTCCCATACGGTTTTAATGCCCAGAATATTAAGCTTTTCGTTTAATCGGCGGCCAACTCCCCACACCTCGCCAACGGGGGTAATTTGCATTATTTCCTTCCGTCGAATGGGTTCATTAATATCTACCACCCCTCCGCTACTTGGCCATTTTTTTGCGGCATAATTGGCTAATTTAGCCAGCGTTTTTGTTGGGCCTATTCCTACTCCAACCGGTATACCAACCCAGCGAAATAAACTGTTTTTTATCTCTAGGCCTAAGTCAGTTACGTTAGCGTTATGCCGGTCCAAATCGATAAAAGCCTCATCTATTGAGTAAACATCTACCGAGGGCGAAAAAGCTGTGAGGCTGTGCATGATGCGCGCGGATAAGTCTGCGTACAAAGGGTAGTTAGAAGAAAAAAGTTGTATATCGTGTTGCCTAACCAGCTGCCTAACTTGGTGAACCGGAACGGCCATTTTTATGCCTAAATCTTTAACTTCTTGGCTACGAGAAACAATGCAACCATCATTATTACTGAGCACAGCCACCGGTTTATTCAATAAGTCGGGGCGAAATAATCGTTCACAACTGACGTAGAAATTATTGCAATCAACCAGTGCAATGTTTGAGGGATATTTCACGGTAAGTTAGCGTTTTTATAGGCTTTTATACATTGTGGATAACGCTCGTTACCACACCCCAGATAACCATCTCTACTTCCTCTTTTATGGGTATATCTGGGTAATCTGGGTTCTCGGGAGCAAGCACCAATTTACCTTCTTTTGAACGTAGCCGTTTGACGGTTAACTCGCCATCTAGAGCGCAAACAACTATTTTACCCACGCCCGCATGAACGGAGCGATCAACCACAAGAATATCATCGGGATGAATACCAGCACCCAACATCGACTCCCCCTCTGCTCTAACAAAAAAAGTAGCCGCAGGCTTATTAATAAGGAGCTCATTCAAGTCAAGTCTTTTTTCTATGTAATCATCCGCCGGTGATGGGAAACCAGCGGCAACACTGGCACCATAGAAGGGAATCGATGGTACAGGGCCATCAAAGTCTGGAAAATATACGTTAGGAAAATTTGTATTTTCCACCTCAAGTTGCTTCTTTTTATAGTCGAGCAACTCCGTCACGGTTGTTAGTAAACTCTCTGGTATTCTAACGGCCTTAGTGGGCTCGCCATAGGCTGAAGAGCCTTTTTTTCGCCCTGCTCCAGCGCGCGTACCGCCATGTTTTGTTATTTTATCCACCATAATAAGATCGCCCTTCAATAAGATATTTGATTAGTGTACGCAAATCAAAAAGGAATAGAAAGGGGTTTTAAAAGTTATCCACGAAAACTGTGGATAACTTTGTGCAAAAGTAGCGTAAAACAGAAAAATGGTAGTACTGACGAACACTTATAAAAAGTGGTCTAAAATTGAACAGTTATTGCTTGTTAGTCTTTTTAGCTTGGATTGTAATCAACGACGTTATGCTCCTGAATACCAAGCCCCTCCACTTCTGCAATCACCTTGTCACCTGCTTTAAGAAATTGTGGCGGGTTCATACCAAGCCCTACTCCTTCTGGTGTGCCGGTAAAAATCAAATCACCCGGTTGAAGGCTCATAAACTCATTAATATAGCTCACCAACTTCTTAACCGAATGAATCATCGTATCGGTATTGCTGGCCTGCATACGCTCACCATTAACATCTAAACGGACAGCGCATGATTGGTACTGTTTAAACTCATCCAAGGTCACAAAGTATGGCCCAATGGGGGCAAAGGTATCTGCACTTTTACCTTTAAGCCACTGGCCACTTCGGCTTTTTTGAAAATATCGCTCAGATACATCAATGCCCGTACAGAAACCAGCAATATGCGCTTCTGCATCATCTTCTGAAATATACCGAGCGGGCTTGCCAATAATAACGACAAGCTCTATTTCCCAGTCCACTTGTGTCGCGCCTTTAGGTCGTTCAATAAGGTCAAAGGGGCCACTTAAAGCACTTACTGCTTTGGTAAATAGCACCGGCTCGTCTTGCTGCTTGCCCCCTGTTTCTTTAATGTGCTCATCATAATTTAAACCAACAGCAATGATCTTACCGGGGTTTAATAAGGGCGCAGCAATGCGCTTAGGCTTTTCTATAATGGGCAGACTATCAACATCGAGGTTTTTCAATGTCTGCAAGCCATCGTTGGCTAAAAAATCAGATGAAATAACATCACACACACCCTCTAAAGAGCGAATGCTATTGTTACTGTCTAACAGACAAGGAATTTCCTGACCGGGTAAACCAACATTGAGTAATTTCATAGAGAAGCCTTTTCATTAAGGGTTGATTAAATACTCTGATACTATATATGAATCACCATGTTGGTGAACAGTGATACAAAACAATAATACATTTAGGAGATATAAATATGAGTAATGCAGTTGTAGCCCTCGGCGGGTTCGCGTTTTGGACCTTAATTCTTGTTTTATCGATAGCCACATTTCGCGCGGTTAGCGACCTTGTTCTTAAGCGCGGTATTGCTATAAACGGCTTTAAGCCTGATGGCTCTGACGTACCCGGGTTTGGTCAGCGATTAACCCGTGCACACCTAAATAGCCTTGAAGTGCTACCGGTTTTTGCCGCCGTCGTATTAACGGCTTCTCTGGCGGGTCAAATGGCTTTACTAGAACCAACCGTTATGTACATTCTGTATGCTAGAGTGGCTCAATCTATCGCACACCTGATTTCTACCTCGATAATTGCTGTGCTGATTCGCGGTATCTTCTTTGTTGTTCAAATTGCACTATTAATCTCTTATATCTGGCAGATTATTATGTAATAACGGCTATATTTTTTAGTTAGTCAACAAAAAGGCTAAACCTGAAGATGAGGTTTAGCCTTTTTTATATCCCTTGTTTTTTGTTAAATAGCCGTATAATTACTGGCATGCAATGGAAACAAACACAGCGACTCATCGCCTTTTTTATCAGCTTATTGATAAGCGTTAATGTACTAGCAAAACCTCAACGGATTGTTTCATTAAATCTATGTGCCGATCAGCTATTAATGGCACTATTACCGCCTGAGCGGTTAATTGCCATTACGCCATTAGCAGCCAACCCAGAAGCCTCTTATTTATATCAAAAAGCGACTCAATATCATCAACATAGTAGCCGTATTGAAGAGATTATGGCACTTAAACCAGACTTAATTGTTGCCGGTGAATTTACCGCCCAACCAACTAACCAGCTACTTGAAGAGCTGGGTTATAAGGTGATTAAGTTAGGCTTACCTATCAACAGTGAAGGCATTTTTCAGCAAGTGCGCTTTTTAGGTCAGCAAATTGGTGAGCCTGCTCGTGCTGAGGCGCTTATTCTGGCAATGCGCAAACAGTTAGCTAACATTATTAAGGCGCAAGAAAAAAAGGACCGGCGAGCGGCTGTTTATTATGCCAACGGCTTTACCGCAGGCCAGCAGACTATCGTCAATGAGATTTTAACAATGGCGGGGCTAAGAAATATTGCTGCGGAGTTGAAGTTAGATTTTGTTGCTCCGTTATCGCTAGAATCTCTACTCGCATCAAAGCCAGACATTCTTCTATTAGGACGCTCTAATAAAAACACCAACAGCTTAGCGCACCAAATTTTGCAACACCAGGCCATCCAGCGATACGCAGCGCTCAAACAGGTAAAAAGAATAACCATTCCTGATAGGTATTGGAGTTGTGCGGGACCGTCTAGTTTCGCTGCAGCGAGTTATCTACAGCAGCAATTATTAGCGCACCCCCTTTAATATGCCCATGCAAACTCGCTTAATGAATAACCATTACGAAACCCGTTTAGTAGCCATTTTATTAAGCACTCTGTTAGTATTAATGGCATTTTCATTAATAATAGGTGAATTAAATATAAGTATTATCAACAGCTTAAAAAGCATTCTTAATAACGAATCTACATTAGAATCTATCGTATTTGAAGAGATTCGTTTACCACGTACCCTACTCGCTGTGCTTATTGGCGCGTCACTAGGTTTATCCGGCGCAGCCTTACAGGGCATGGTTAGAAATCCATTGGCCGAACCCGGTGTTATCGGCGTATCAAGCAGTGCCGCCTTGGGCGCAGTGATTGTTTTTTACTTCGGTCTAGCCGCCATTTTCCCAATGGCATTACCACTAGGAGGTATAGCGGGTGCTTTATTGGCGGTTGTTTTTCTGTACTTATTAACCGGTAAAAATAGCAGTATGCTCACCTTAATATTGGCGGGAGTCGCTGTTAGTAGCCTATCGGGAGCGTTAACTGCGTTGGCACTCAACTTATCTCCCAACCCCTATGCCTCCCTTGAAATATTTTTTTGGTTAATGGGCTCCTTAGCTGATAGAAGTTTTACACACGTTTGGTTGATTTTACTGCCAACCCTATTAGGCTGGTGGTTAATGTTAAAAGGACGGCGCGATTTAGATGTACTATCACTCGGGGAAGACACCGCCCAATCCTTGGGTGTTAACTTAGCAAAGCTTAATCGGCGTATTATTATAGGCGTTGCATTAGCTGTTGGCTCTGCGGTATCGGTCAGTGGTGGTATTGGCTTTGTAGGCTTGGTAGTCCCGCACTTACTGCGGCCACATGTGGGCTATCAACCGGGGCGGTTATTAATATGCAGCGCACTGGGCGGCGCCATATTACTGTTAGCAGCCGATATGATTGTTCGCTTAATCCCAACGCAACAAGAACTTAAAATTGGCGTATTAACCGCCTTATTGGGTGCACCTTTCTTTTTACATTTAATTTTAAAATCCAGACGAGAATCGCTGTCATGAGTTTAGTGGCATCAAACATAGCCGTTAGTTTATCCGGCCAAACCATATTAAAAAATATGAGTATTCAGTTTCCAGCAGGGAAACTCACTGGCTTAATTGGCCCTAATGGTGCCGGTAAATCGACACTGATGCGTGCCTTAGCTGGTTTACTGCCTATTGAATCGGGTGTAATCCGTTTAGCTGGCAAAGATATTCAAGCCTTGCAAGCAATTGAATTAGCGAAACAAATAACCTATTTGCCGCAACTCGGCGAGTGCCATTGGCCTTTAACCGTTGAACGGGTCGTTATGTTAGGCCGGCACCCGCATAATGATGGCCATCATGCAGATAGTTTGAGCTTACAGGCGGTAGAAAAAGCCATTAAAGAAGTGGATATAGAACACCTAGTAGGCCGCTCGGTGAATGAACTATCCGGCGGTGAGCGAGCAAGAGTTATGTTAGCCCGAGCACTGGCCACTGAGAGCCCTATTTTACTGGCAGATGAGCCGATCGTATCGCTCGACCCACGACATCAAATTGAGGTCATGGCGCTACTGCAAGCCTTAGCGAAAAAAGGAAAAACAGTCATCGTTGTTTTGCATGAGCTGCACTTAGCCATGAGGTATTGTGAGAATCTTGTTTTACTGAATAACGGGGTAAAAGCATCTGAAGGTATCGCCAACGATGTACTAACGATTGAGAACATGCAGGCTGTTTATGGTGTTGATGCGATTTTTGGGGAGCATCAAGGCAGTCACTGGGTTTTACCTTGGCAGCATAAAAAAAGGGAGAAGGCATAAGCCCTCTCCCCTAGTCCGTTTAGAAACTGCTAACCAGACTAATTAGCCGGCTGATAGCTTAATGAGAAAAACACATTGGCACCATCTGTGTTGTAAGCCGCTACTGTTTCATATTCTTCATTAAATAAATTAGCAACTTTTACTTGAGCAGTTAAGTCCTTGTTTATTTTATAAGCACCCACTAAATCTACGGTGGTAAAACCGGCAAGGCGGCGATTGTTAGCAACATCATCAAAGCGACGACCCGACACAAACACCTTACTTGCAAGACTAAAATCACCAAATGCCTTATTCGCATTTAAGGTAAAGGTTTGTTCAGCACGTCTAGCCAACACATTACCATCGTTCACACCGCCGCTTTTATTTTCAGGGTCAATCCAAGAAAACTGGCCATCGACATTTATTCCGGCAATATCAGTAGCTGCTTGAAGCTCAAGTCCTTTTATCAGCGCCTCAGAGATATTTTGAGGAACCCATAAACTATCCAGTGCGATCAAGTCTTTAATTTTTGTGCGATAAGCACTTGCTGACCACGTAATATCTGCGTGTTTGCCAACTAAACCTAATTCAAAGGACTTAGACCGCTCGGCATCTAGGCTAGGGTTTGCACCAAATGGAGAATAAAGATCAACAAGAGCTGGTGCAACAAAGGCAGTTCCAAACGATGCGTTTAAGCGTAAATTATTAGAAAGCGACGTACCCCAAGCAATGTTGCCCGTGGTATTGCTACCAAACTGCTCATTATCTTCATTTCTAACGGCTAATTGATAAGAATGCGCACCATATTCGCCTAATAATTGAGCAAAAACAGCATTGCTATGACGGTTGGTTTCTGTATAGCCACCCGATTCTTTTATTTTGTCATCTTCGTAGTCATAACCTAACACCAACACATGCTCATCATTAATTTGAAAGTCATTTTGCAGGCTAAAGTGGTCTTGTTGATTATCAGCAAAACTAGCAGCAAACGCCCCTTCGTTATCAGCCTCAATTCTGCCTTGGCTTAAAGTTGCTTTTACAGTCCATGTGTCTGACACATCAGCAGTCAACTTACCACCAAAGGTATGTTGTAAAAAATCCGTTGTGTTGTAGTAACCATCGTATTCACTTTCCCCCTCACTGTATAAGCTAAAAAACTCAAGCTCAGCAGAGTTTGCAAAGCGATGCCCTGCTCTTATAGAGACATTGCTGTTTCTATAAGCATCGTCGTCGGGCTCCGTAGCAAAGCAACCGATGAACAATGTACCGCTTCGACCATCACAACTGTTAAAACCATTTGTTTCTGTATAGCCGCCGCTTAAGCTATACCAATTAGATGCATCTCCACCAGAAACGCCAAACGTGGTCTCTTTCGTATCATGCGTACCAAAACCAACCGAAAGATGAGGCGTTAGCTCACCGGTTCCCTTTTTAGTAAAAATTTGAATTGTTCCACCAATAGAACCAGAACCATATAAGCTTGATTGCGGCCCACGAACCAACTCAATACGCTCAATTTGGTTAAGTGGAATATGCTCAATTTGAGGCGCACCAAATGCATTGGTTGCCAACTTTACGCCATTCAATAATACCTGAGTGTGGTTCGATTCTGTACCGCGTAAAAATAGTGACGTTTGCTTGCCCAAACCACCTGTGTTTGCAATCGTTACGCCAGGAAGCCCTGAAATAGCCTCCGCAACCGTTTTATATTGATACTTTTCGATCTCTTCTTTGGTAACAACAGAGACAGAGGCTAATGTTTCATCAGCCGTTTGCGCCGTACGTGTAGCAGTCACAATAAGCGTATCATCACTCGCGAATACAATTGAAGGAGCAAAAGGTAGAACGGCGGCAACGCTTGCAGCCAAAAGGGTTTTTTTCATGAGATTTCCTCGTTAGAAGGCGCAGCCCCGCGCCAGTTAAAAGACGCACAAGAGGAAATATGATGAGGTTGAAATAGAGGAAACCAACGTCAGCCAAGTTGCCCACCCGCAACGTACCGGTTTGCTATGGCAGGTCTCCGGGCTCATAAGTGGTTAATTTTTACTTAACCGATGTATCGCCTTCCCATGTTTTGACACAGTGGCTGTTAATACACGTTACTTATATACCGTTGCGGGGGCAGCGTTGGGTTTGATCGAAATCGTACCAACTTCCCTTTTAATTAGGCCAAGGCCTAATACCAAAAAGCGTGGGCATTATCTTTGATTTGGACTATGCTAGTCAAGATGAGCGCCAGTTTAATTAATAGAAGAATAAGTAATAATTAATGAATTCAAACAGCATCAAAGTCTTACTCATTGACGACCACGAACTGGTTAGAAGCGGTATCGAATACCTCTTAGGATCAGACCCCGATATTGACGTCGTCGCTATTGGCTCATCCGGTGAAGAAGCCATTAAATTAGCCGAACAACTCATGCCAGACATCATTCTAATGGACTTAAATATGCCCGGCATCGGAGGCGCTGAAGCGATCAAACGAATTTTAAGGCACCAGCCAACCACTAAAATTATTGCCTTAAGCGTATACGACGATGGCCCAATTCCCCATCAGGCCATTAAACTCGGCGCCAAAGGTTACATTAATAAAGGCTGCCCCGTTGATGAAATGATCAAAGCCATCATGACTGTTTACCAAGGTAAAAACTACTTATCATCAGCTGTTGCAACCAACCTTGTTTTTGGGGCACAAGAAGTAGAAAAAAACATATTTAGCCAACTCAGCAACAGAGAATTGCAAATCGTTACCAAAATTGTGGATGGTTACAAAATTTCAGATATAGCAGAGTCTTTATCAATAAGCCCTAAAACAGTTAACACACACCGCTACCGCGTTCATGAAAAGTTAGGTATTGGCAACGATATCGAACTGGTTAAACTCGCCATTAATGAAGGCTTATTAAAAAACTTATAAATTTATAAAACTTCTACTCGTCTTTATTGCAATCATAGGGTAAAATTCGCGCTCAATTTGATTGCCTGGGTGGTGAAATTGGTAGACACACGGGACTTAAAATCCCGCGACCTTAACAGTCGTGCCGGTTCGATTCCGGCCCCAGGCACCATTGAATAACAAGGACTTAGCTCGTTTCGGGCTAGGTCTTTTTTATTGCCTGTTTTTCTTGGTGTCACTCAGGTGTAACTTCCAGTCTAATAAAAAGAAAAAACGAGTGTCTGGGTTATTCATTAATATTAATGCCTACCTATCGAGTGCTAGAATTCTTTTACTATATTCATTCTTCTCGGAGGTTGTAATAAGTAAACATTCTTGCGCTCTTGTCATGCCAACATAAAGCAAGCGAGCATTTTGTTGCTTCATTTTTTCCTCATCTTTTAAATGGCCAACTCCAACCATGATGACACGAGTAAACTCCAACCCTTTGCTGCTATGAATTGTTAAAACTGTCAGGCAGTCGTTATTGTGATCGTAAGCCGTTTTATGTTGTTTGTCTTTTAACCATATATAAGGATGGCTTGAAGCGTCTAATTGATCAGCTATCATGTTGCCAACATTTATAGTTGAACAAAGTATGGCCATATCTGACCATTTTACACCGTGTTTATTCCACTTTGCTAAACACTCTATAGCATAATTAACTTCTTCTTGTAGACTAGAAAAGTCACGTATAACTGGCTCTGGACCACTCATACCTGCTGCTTCTGGTTGAATCAAAGGGATCTGGTCATCGTCAGCACCATGTGGATCAAAATAGTGGCTTGCGAACGTATAAGCAAAATCCAAAATCTCGCGCGTATTTCGATAATTTAGTTTTAATATCGTTGTTCGCCCTTTTGCCTGCACGCCAACGCTAGATAAGTTAAAACCTAAGCCTGTTCTTCCTTTATAAATTGACTGCGCATCATCATATAGTAAAAGAAGTGATTCGCTATCAGGGTCTGTCATTTGGACTACTAATTTCAACCATTCTGGCTCAAAGTCATGACCTTCATCAATTAAAAGCGCACCATATTGAGCCTTAGGGATTCGTCCTTTATCCACAGCTTCAATTACAGTTTCCACAGATCTAACGTAATATGGTTGATCAGATTTAATAACATCTACATGGTAAGTTTTGATTTGCTGCGAACACCAATCATGGAAGTGGTAAACCTGCACCTGTGAATCAATCCCCTTAGACGAAATAAAAGATCTAAGCTTTGCAGCCAACGTGATATTAAAACAAAGTACTAGAATTGGTTTTCCCATTGTCCTCGCAAGATATAAACAACGATAACCTAAAATTAAAGTCTTACCTGACCCCGCCACACCATGAATTACTCGATGCCCGTCACCAAGACTACGTGCTAGCTGTTCTTGTTGAACATCCATAATTTTGACGATATCAGGTAGCACAGTGTCTAGTGGCTTCTCTGGCTCAATTTCACTTCCAAATAATTCAACCTGGCCTTCATCGATTCTAATTTCAGGAAATAAATGCCAACGAACACGATCTATTTGTGGGAGAGTTAAAGTATTACCAAAATTATAATTAAACATCCCCCAAAGCATTGTTTGAAACTCTTCAGCCTCCGCTTTTTCTGTTATTTCATCCTTATATATCATTAGATGGTCAGGCAGTAACTGCTCACGCCCTGCATCAGGAATAGCTCGTTGCATTTGCATACGGGTAATATTGGTAAAAATAACACCCCATCCATAAGGCATAATTAAATTACCCTTATGAGCACCATCTATTTGGCGAAGAAGAGAATCTCCTTCCAGTACTGACAAAACACTATACGTACATTGTCGAACTTGCTCTAACGGGTGAGGCTTAGTGATCAAACCATTATTAGTTAAAATGGTGACATCATTCTTATTGATCTTTTGTAATGTTTCAGGTTTCCAGTCTTTAACTTCTAAAAACAACAGTCCTCTAGAGGGATGGAGTATTATAAAATCTGGATAACGCCTTTTCTTACCAACTGCGATGTCATACCAAATAATATAATCGTCTTCTAGTAAAGACATTAAGCGGCGTGCAACTCGCTTCTCCCCCGACGTCATCCGCGAGAGAACCTGTCTATTTAATGATGGAATCATTGTTGCCATATCACTTCCTTGTAAATCTCAGCTATTTATACCGTTTCACCATATAGTACAGCAGCACAAGTGTTTGCATTTAATACTAAGTATAGTCGTATAAAGCTACACAGTTCGGTAATATTGAAGTTGTTGAAATTTTAATTCAATCAGGAGCGGACATAACTACAAAGAATTTAGAAAAGAAAAGTGCATTGGAGCTTGCATACAAGTTAGGGCATGGAAAGATAGCTAAAAAACTACGTAAGACAGATAACAAGTGGAGCAAATAGACAACGTCTATTTCTCATAATCTTTTTTACATTACTTTTATGAAGCAGCAGGTGGTAATTTAATGATTGATTTATTACAGAGCTGCAATAAATTACTGCTTTATCGATTTAGCAAATATCTGTCTAGCTAGCTTGACGCGTTCATCAACGACATGTGTCTTAGCTAATATATGCTGATCGATATGTTGAAGTCGTTTGGTTAAACCTGTTTGGTTTGCAACCTGAATAGCCAGGCCGGGACGAGCATTTAACTCTAAGATCATGGGGCCTTTATTTTTATCCAATACAATGTCCGCGCCAAAGTAACCTAAGCCGACCATTTCATAACAATGGGAGGCGAGCTGTAAAATATGCTCCCAGTTAGGAATTTCTAGCTGATCAAAGCTAAACCCTGTGTCTGGGTGTTTATTAATTTTAATATTATTCTGTACCGCGAAAAGGCTTTTTCCTGTGTTTATATCAAGCCCTACCCCGACAGCACCTTGGTGTAAGTTTGCTTTGCCATCTGATGCATGTGTTGAGCAACGAAGCATGGCCATAACAGGATAGCCTTTATAAACAATAACTCTTATGTCCGGAACGCCTTCATAGCTGTACTGTGAAAAAATAGGGTCGAAAACGATCATATCTTCGATCATGACAACATCGGGCCGTCCACCCAAACTATACAAGCCGCTTAATATATTAGTGGCATGATGTTTTATATCCCTTAGTTTGAGTGATGGACCGCTGGATTTGATGTATTGATCGCCGACACGTTTGGCTATGACTAAAATGCCTTTTCCACCACTACCCTGCGCTGGTTTAATAACGAACTGATCTCGCCCACTGAGCTGCTTTTCTAATGTTTGTATGTCATGCTGGTTATTGATAACAGCAAAAAGTTGAGGCACAGCCATGCCAAATTTTTCAGCGAGCCTTTTAGTTTTTAGCTTGTCATCTACTAATGGAAAAAGGCGTCTGTCATTTGAACGGCCGATATAATCAATGTTTCGGCTGTTCATACCCAATATGCCAAGTTCCCTTAATTTTTTAGGCGATATCCACTTCATTCAGTGTGGCCGAAAGCGCGAAAACGATACAGTTCAAACAAACGATAACCGGTATATTTACCTAATAATAAAACAATGCCCAGCAGGCTGATCATTAACTCGGGGAAGTTAAAGGTAAGGTGCTCTACAATCGACATTGACATGGTTAAGTAAACCAAAATGGCCGCTAATAAGCTCCCGCCTCCTTGTACTAAGACTTCATGTGCACCCTCTTCTTCCCATAAAAGCGACATTCTCTCGATGGTCCAAGCAAGAATAATGGTCGGGAAAAAAGTGATCGTTAGGGCTTGGTGAAAGCCAAGTTTATAACTAATAACACTTAAACTTGCCATTAATAGAATAACTACGATGACCACAGCGGTAATTCGTGCCACTAATAACAAATTGAGGTAAGACAAATAATAGCGTATCCATAAGCCGAAGCCGACCACGGTAAGGAAAATACCCAATCCCACTAAGAGTGAGGTTTGAATAAACGCGAGTGCAATCAGAATAGGCATAAAGGTGCCCGATGTTTTTAAGCCGACCAGTATTCGAAGTAAAACGATGATTAATGCGCCCACTGGTATCAGTAATAAGCCCTTAAAAATACCTTGTTGCTCTACAGGTAGAGCATAAATTGAAAAATCTAATAAGGGTTGTTCTTCAATATGCCCTTCCATGAAAAGAATAGATTTAAGAGGTAACGTGTTTTTTACTAACGCAAACTCAATGGACGAGTTCCGTCCTCCAATGACGTCTAATATTGAGGTGGAACCATGTTGCCAAACAAAAAAATTATCCGGCAGCCCTTCAGCACCTGTTGTAGGGTCAAAGATTAACCAGCGGTCGCCAGCGACTATTTCAACGAGGCTATTGATACGTTGTCGACGACGGCCATCTTCCAAGAAGATACCTTTAATGAGTTGTGCTGGAATGTTGGCATAGGCAAGGACATCCGTTATCACATCTAACTGTACGCCTCCATAGCTCGACAGGAGAAAGCCCATGTCTGGGTCGGGTTGTGGCAGGTTGATATTTTCAAATAATAAGGTGGAAAACTCTGCGGGCGTTGTCGATTTTTTCTTTAACGATTCGACAACCTTTTTCATCACCTCTTCATTAGTGGTGGTTAAAATAGGCGGTTCAACACTAGGCACAACTTGGTCAGTGAGCGACCTATCTCGCATACGATAAACTTGCTTTTTATAAAATAAGGTCGTAGCCCGCTCCATTGTTTCGCGTGTCCAATGTGCTCGCCTATGTCCGTTTTGTTCGGTCACTGAAAAATTAAAGCCCGATGAGGCAAAGTGGTCGTCTAAAGACACCCAGCCAGCAGCATCTTCGGGTAAGGTTAGGGCTATTTGAACGGGCCCTTCATGTAAGGGTTTAAGATTTATTTTGGACTCTATTGTCCAAACATCTTCTCTAATACCCGGTAATAGCGGGAACCCTAACACTATATTTTTGTACAAGGTTAGGCCAAGACCTAGGAGGATCATAAATAGCGCGATGATGGTGATTTTATGTGTGGATGACACAGTTTAATGCCTTAAGGTATGGCGTAAACTAACATCAACAATAGCTCTGTCAGTTAATAAATTACGTCCAACTAATAGCTGATATTCATAGGCGGAACGGTTAGTCAAATTCACTTCAACTTCATCTTTATTCTTACCGAGTGTTAACCATAAAGTGACAACATAGCGTATTTCGTTATTCCCATCTTGATGTTTGATACTGACTCGTCTAATAAACCGACGCTCTAGCTCAACGAGTGACTTGGTTTTACTATCGTATAATGAAAAGCGCACAAAGCGTTTGCCTTCACGTTCAATAAGTTGAATGTTTTCTGCATGTATTGACGTAGATTTTGCCCCGGTATCAATACGTGCTTCAAATTCTAAATTGTGAGGCTGAACTACTACATTTTCAACGCCCCCTATGACGGGTAAATTTAATTCTCCCCTTGTTTTTTTAGCAACCTTTTTTATAGGTTCAGCAATTTTAGGGCAAACCGTTGGTTTACACACAGGGCATACTGGTGCAGCTATTACTGGTTCCTTTTCTTCGATCGATGGTATTGTGCTACAACCGCTAATAAACAAAACGCTTAATAGAAATAAGGTGTGAATAGTGCTGGTTGTAGAACGAAGAAGTTGGATGGGGTAAAACAGTGTACTCACAAACGTCACCGACAAAGTAGATTGAAAGTTTAGGTATAGGTATAGGCGTGTCCATTATGGTATCACGCTGTTTTTGTGCTGGTTAGAGCATAAAAAAATGAATAAAGAAGTGGATTCCGACTTTTTGCTGGAGCTTAATATATCACAGTATTTAATTTAACTTCTTGCTCTGCTTAAAATTACTCTACCCTGGCATATTGAATGCCACAGAGAAATGGACGATGTCAATCCAAAATTGGAGCCAAGCATTGTCTCAGTTGGATATTTATTTTGAAGGTCGCTTAGATAGCGTGCTGGATATTTAAATCAACCTGACACAGAATTTTCAACGCTCTCTTTAAAACTAAAACTGTTGCACTTAGAACTTTAATTCATCATGTATTCTAGGGTAAAGATGCCATCAACAATTGAGAAAGTGTTATTTAAATCAGCCAATAGATCATGCTCAATGGTGAGAGGTTCTTTTATATTAGCAGGCAAAATCCCCTCTTGCACTTCCCTTACTGGTATCAATACTAACTGATTCAAACCGATATTCTTGTGCGCCCTTTTCAGCTGGTGCATCATCCAGATGCATATTTTCGTATCATTTATCTGATCAACTTCTTTTGTTTTGCTCTGATAAAAAATAGCCTTTATTAATTAGCTGATTCTTATGGTTTATGTGTGAGCGGTCATTTAGAAAAACAAAAAGAAAACGTTCACGCTAAAACGAGAGGCTTTGTTACTACTAGACTAGGATGAATGTTCATATTAAAGCTAGTATGCACATTGTTAGTTACGTCATGAGCATCATGCCAAATACTCAACAATATCCATACTCTGATGAGGTATTCCAAGAATCTCGACTTGATTGTTACTTAGAATATAGAAAATAAGATGCATTCCTTCAGGAAAGCAAGAGTACCCTTCCTTCACGTCATCTCTTGGCATACCTAGCAAGGCATTCTCAACCAACCATTCAAAACGTTTTATTAACGCACTAAGGTAAGTATCTGCTTACGTTACGCCCCATTGCTTATGGGTATATAGCCAAATAGATTCTAGGTCTTCTTGTGCAACAGATCTTAGCCGATATTGTGTTGTCATTTAAGGTGTTTGCTATGCAACCCTGAGATAAACTTTTTGCCATTAAAATCATCGACTAGCGGACTTTCTTCACCTGCTTGTAATCTATCTCTAAGCACCTGAAGTTTTGTTTCATCTTCCTCAAGTTTGCGTAGCCCTGCGCGCACGACTTCACTCACCAATTGAAAACGCCCGGTATTGATTTTCTCATGCACAAATTCATCAAAATGATCACCTAAAGTTACCGATGTATTTCTAGCCATTTATAAGCGTATGTATTAAATATTAATATAGCATTCGCGATTTCAAATGAGTAATTAATTAGAAACGTTGAGCGCTTGTGTTTTACGTGATAGATGTATTGATTAGCGTATGCTATGGCCTAGAACACCTGTTTAAGTGTTCACTAAAACGGGGTAAAAAATCAAGGTGCCCATGAACAAGGGCAGCAAGGCTTTTTAGCTTTTTAGTTGTTTCGCTCCAACATTATTGAGTAACCGAGGCCCTGAAGTTAACCATACGGGTTTTTTTATTGTTTCTCGAGCAATTTCAATGCATCGGAGAATTCCCTTTGAGGACGATCAGCTGGGTAGCCAGAATGCATTAGCGCCTTGTCGTATAGTTCCAACCAAGGGATAAAGCCGCGCTAAGGCTAAAGTTGCCTTTTTCCGCATCAATTTTGTCTAAATAGATATTCGGTACTAACGCCACATTTTTTAACTCAAACTTTATTTTTACAGGACAGTGCAATATATGCAGTCAAGTGAGTGCGACATTTCCAGTATTTAAAAATATACCTATTACAAATATGGTAGCGATACTATTGGTGTGTCAACACTATTACCTGTAGATCGCCCAATACGATAGTTTTAACTTTTCAGCTGCTTTTCATAAACATCTTTGCGGTGGCCAACACGAATCACTAGCACGGTGATTTCATTATCTTTAAGCTCACATATCAATCGATAATCCCCCACTCGGTAACGCCAAAGGTTTGATAAATCCCCTTTTAGCGTTTTACCTAGCTGCCTAGGGTCATCAAGTGGTTCTATTTGTTTTCTTAAATAATGGGTGATGCGTTTTGCTTCACTATGGCCCAGTTTTTTAAGTTGCTTTAATGCTAGCTCGGTTAGTTCAATCTTCCAAGCCAAGCTCACGCTCCACTTCATTTAATGAAAATGTGCGTAATTTTCCGCTCTTTATTTGATCAAGTGTTTGTTCTGCCAAGTAAATATCTTCTAAGTTTTCTAGGTGAGTTTCTATGGCTTCGCGCATATAAAACGTGGCTGTTCGCCCTGTTTTTGAGGCCAGTTCATGCAACCTGTTATATATGTCATCATCTAGTCTGATCGCTGCTTGTCTACTCATGATAATAACCTTGTTAATTTTTTTTGGTATACAAGTATAACATCACTCAGTGTAAGCCCCTCTAGCTCTTATTTCTAGCCATATTTAACTTAAGCAATTTTCCATTATCCGATACGTTGATTACGCTTTAACTGGCTATCTTGTTAATCGCGGTGCTAAGCGTTTCTTATTTTGTAATGATATCTGTCTTATCTTGATAAATTTGGTATCTAACACTTCGCCCACCTGCTGCCAGTGGTTGTAAACAACCTTTTTGAACTAGGGCGGCAAGGTCGCGGGTTGCGGTTGCTTTACTGCCACCGCCAATAGCACTGATAGTGCCGAGCGGCAAGCCCATCAACAAACTCCAGGCCATGGGTGCCCAACAGTCGGTTTAATACTTTCAGCTGCGGCTCAGATAATAGGGTCTGCGCGTGTCGCTGCCAAAAGCGAGCCTTCAGCAACACGCGTTCAATCCGCAATAACCCCCCCCATCGCTTGTTCCAGGGTATCTAGAAACCACAGCATCCAGCCGGCTATAGATCAGCTTTTCATCAGTTTAAAACTGTGGCCATGTCTGCTGTTGCAAAATAAGCATAGCCCTCCTTAGTGCGGTTAAAGGTGTGCGATGAGCCAAATAACCTCAGGCATTCAGATCATAATATGAGCCAATTAATACCGCTTATTAGGCTCATCGGCAAGGCGTGCGTTAAGGAGATGTGTCTATTAATGGTCTGCATCCATTATCCTATGGGACTTACAATTGAATAAATCACGCATTAATTAACATCCTGATCAATAGCAAAGGGCTTAAAGCACTAGCTGCTAAGGCGTTTGGCTAAGCAAATATAAAATGCACATAAACAAGATAAAGGAAGTGCTTTTCCAAAATAGAACTGGGTTACGCTCCATCAGCGGTGGGCGAGTTTTATTTACAAACGCTTTATTGGGTTGGCGTAGGTCGAATATAAATTCTGATAGTTCTGCGTAACGTTTGTATGGGTTTGGGTGGACGGCCTTTTTTAAAACATCGTCAAACCAAACCGGTATTTCGTGTTCGTCATCTAGTACGGTTTTATAACTCAATTTATTTTGCGCGGCTTTAGTTTTACATTTTGCAACTTCTACACCATAAGGTAATTTTCCGGTGAGCATTTGGTAAGTGATAACCCCTAACGAGAATAGATCAGAACGGCTGGTCCCCGCTTCACCCAGAAAATATTCTGGCGCGGTATATTGTGCTGTACCAAGGATATTGTTTTGCTGTTGTGAACCGGCTATTTCCATTATTCCAGTGACTCGAGTCGAGCCAAAATCAATAATTTTTACCGTGCCGCTTGAGTCGATCATGATGTTTTCTGGTCTTAAATCTTGGTGTAGCATTTCTAAACGGTGAAAAGCACGTAGGCCTTTCGCTATTTGATCAATAATGT
>Ga0209345_10002303_pt1 | contig 21265 bp, 20 predicted proteins | sample Cruoilmetagenom7_FD_187294 | JGI IMG/M metagenome (GOLD analysis project Ga0209345, IMG submission 187294) | Oil polluted marine microbial communities from Coal Oil Point, Santa Barbara, California, USA - Sample 7 (SPAdes) (version 2) | ecosystem: Environmental > Aquatic > Marine > Oil seeps ... | reverse complement strand
TCGCTACTGATTGTCTAGTGTGCAGACATAGGCAGCAAGGTCGTGTGATGCACCGGCTACGTTCTCATCGCGTAACATAGCGTGGTTCTGTCAAAGAAAAGGGACATGCTATCGTTCGCCCTGACTTGGGGCGGAATGGAAAAAAGGCGCCCCGAGGGACGCCTTTTGATACTCAATGAGCAAGGGCTCACTTATTCATGCGGTTCTCGATCAGATCATCGACCACTGACGGATCTGCCAGCGTCGAGGTATCGCCCAAAGTGGCATGATCATTCTCGGCAATCTTGCGCAGGATGCGGCGCATGATCTTGCCTGAACGTGTTTTTGGCAGTCCAGGTGCCCACTGAATCAAATCAGGAGAGGCGATCGGCCCAATTTCGGTGCGAACCCAGTTGCGCAGCTCAAGGCGCAGCTCATCTGATGGCTCTTCGCCGCCCATAAGCGTGACATAGCAATAGATGCCCTGACCTTTGATCTTGTGCGGATAGCCGACCACTGCGGCCTCTGCCACTTTGGAGTGGGCAACCAGGGCGGATTCAACCTCTGCCGTGCCCATGCGGTGGCCCGATACGTTGATCACATCATCCACACGACCGGTGATCCAGTAATCGCCATCTTCATCGCGCTTGCAGCCGTCACCGGTGAAATAATAGCCGGGGTAGTCGGAGAAATAGGTTTTCTCGAAACGGTCGTGATCGCCCCAGACCGTGCGCATCTGACCGGGCCAGCTGCTGGCGATGCACAGAACGCCCTCCACGGGGTTGCCTGTCAATTCCTCGGCCGTTGTGGGTTCAAGAACAATCGGCTTGATCCCGAAAAACGGTTTCATGGCCGAGCCGGGCTTGGTTGCGTGTGCGCCAGGTAGGGGCGTCATCAGGTGGCCACCGGTTTCGGTCTGCCACCACGTGTCAACGATAGGGCACCGTCCGCCACCGACGACATCATTGTACCAGTTCCACGCCTCCGGGTTAATCGGCTCTCCCACGGTGCCAAGAATGCGCAGGCTGCTCAGATCGGCACCTTTAACGAAATCATCACCCTGACCCATCAACGCGCGGATCGCCGTGGGCGCGGTGTAGAACTGGTTGACGCTGTGCTTCTCGCAGACCTGCCAGAAACGGCTGGCGTCGGGGTAGGTTGGTACACCTTCAAACATCACGGTGGTCGCGCCATTCGCCAGTGGACCGTAAACGATATAGCTGTGGCCGGTCACCCAACCCACATCAGCGGTACACCAGAAGATGTCGCCCTCTTTGTAGTCAAAGGTAATCTCATGGGTCATCGCAGCATAAACAAGATAGCCACCCGTGGTGTGCACGACACCCTTCGGCTGACCGGTCGAGCCGGAAGTGTAGAGGATGAACAACGGATCTTCGGCGTCCATTGCCTCTGGTGCGCAGGTATCGGACGCTTCGGCTGCCAGCGCATTATAGTCGTAGTCGCGGCCTTCTTGCCACGTTGTTTGACCACCGGTGCGTTTGACCACAAGGCATTTAACGGAGTCCTTGCAATGCAGCAGCGCCTGATCGGCGTTGGTTTTAAGGGCTGTCGCACGGCCACCGCGCGGGGCATGGTCTGCGGTGATCACAACCTTTGCGTCGCAGCCGTTTACGCGCGCGGCCAAAGCATCGGGAGAGAAGCCGGCGAAAACGATCGAATGGATCGCGCCGATCCGTGCACATGCGAGCATGGCATAGGCGGCCTCGGGGATCATGGGCAGATAGATGATGACACGGTCACCGAGCTTCACGCCCAGATCCTTGAGGATGTTGGCCATTTTGCAGGTGCCAGCGTGCAGGTCTTTATAGGTGATGTGTTGGGCTTCTTCTTCGGGGCTGTCCGGTTCCCAGATGATGGCGGTCTGATCGCCCCGTGTCTCGAGATGGCGGTCGATGCAGTTTGCAGCGACGTTCAGCTGTCCATCGGCGAACCAGTTGATCTTGACCGAGCCAAGCGTGAAATCCACATCCTGCACCTGCGTGAACGGCTTCATCCAGTCTACGCGGCTTGCTTGCTCTTTCCAGAACCCGTCGGGATCGGACATTGAGGCAGCGTACATCTCATCATATTTTGCCGCATCCACATGGGCGGATGCAGCTAGATCGGCATGAGGCGGGTAGGTTTTTGCAGTTTGCGACATGGAAAGGTCTCCTCCAGAGGGGCAGCTTGCGTCTTTTATTCTGCGCAATCTTGCCGGTGTTTGTGCGCAGCTTAGGGGCTGGAGGGGGGTAAGGGAACATTCAAGGGCGGGGTGGGGTGGAGTTTGTGTAAAGAAATTTCCGGAATTTGGTAAAGTCTGTAAATTGGCGGGGCATCTCTTTGGGCAGTTGCGGCGAAACAAGGGCTTGGCAGTGGGGGAGCTTGCCGCTAACTTGCTGCCCAAGTGCGCCAAACAAGGTGCGCATCAACGGGAGACTCCAATGAATAAATTTTTGAGCGGCGCAGCAGTCTGCGCCCTGAGCTTTGCTTTTGTTTCACAAGCTGCAGCCACCGAATGGAACGTATCTGTTTGGGGTAAGCGCCGCGCTTTTACAGAGCATGTTGAAAAGCTGGCCGAGCTGGTATCCGAGAAAACCAATGGCGAATTCACCATGAACGTCAGCTATGGCGGTCTGTCCAAGAACCGTGAAAACCTTGATGGTATCTCTATCGGTGCCTTCGAGATGGCGCAGTTCTGTGCTGGCTACCACCGTGATAAAAACCGTGTTGTGACTGTTCTTGAACTGCCGTTCCTCGGCGTCGAGAACCTTGATCAGGAACTGGCCGTTTCCAAAGCTGTTTACGCCCATCCAGCCGCCGCCGAAGAAATGGCGCAGTGGAACGCAAAGCTTTTGATGACCTCACCTATGCCACAGTACAACCTTGTCGGCACAGGCGAGCCGCGCAGCACTTTGGCTGATTTCGAAGGCATGCGCGTGCGTGCAACTGGCGGTATCGGTGATGCATTCGCCGCAGTTGGCGCTGTGCCTACCTCCGTGACATCCTCGGAGGCATTTCAGGCGATGGAATCCGGTGTTGTTGATACGGTGGCATTCGCCCAGCACGCCCACCTGAGCTTTGGCACAATCAACGAAGCCGACTGGTGGACAGCGAACCTGAACCCCGGCACCGTGAACTGCCCAGTGGTCGTCAACATCGACGCCTACGAAAGCCTGTCTGATGCCGAGCGCGAGGCGCTGGATTCGTCTGTTGACGAAGCGCTTGATCACTACCTTGCCAACTACGGTGAGCTGTTGAAGCGTTGGGATACGGTTCTGGAAGAAAAAGGCGTGACCAAAGTTGAAATCGCGCCCGAAGTCATTGCCGAGTTCCGCACAAAAGCGGCCGATCCGATCCGTGACAAATGGATCGCAGACATGGAAGCGCAGGGCATCCCGGGTCAGGAACTGTATGATCTGGTTGTGAAGACACTCGCTGACGCGAAAAGCGGTAGCTAATCGGTGGGCGGGGGCGGCATGCGCCTCTGACCTCAAACACATAGGCTGCGCGTCCCTGCATGTTGGGATGCGCAGCCTTTTTCCGTAATTGAATAAGGGGGGTGAGCCCATGGCAGGTTCAGCTGCGGTGCTGGAAGATTCCAGCTTACTAAGCAAACTCGACCGCATGTTGCTACCGGTGGAGCGCTTTTGTGCGCTGCTGAGCGGACTTGCGATTTTCTCATTGATGTTTCTGGCAGCCTATTCGGTGACCGCGCGGAAATTCTTTGGAAGTCCGTTGATGGGCTACGTCGATTATATCGAGGCGGCGATGCCGATCATTGCGATCATGGGCGTTTCCTATGTTGCGCGTGACGGTACGCATATTCGCATGGACATTTTGGTAAATGCGCTCAAGGGCCGCGTCTTGTGGCTGTTTGAGCTGATCTCGGTCTTGTTGATGCTTTTGCTGATTGTCGGCCTGACCTACGGCGCATGGGAACATTTCGACCGCTCGTTTGATTGCGCCCGTCCGTGGTGTTCTCGTGACAGCTCGATCGATGTGAGCCTGCCGATCTGGCCGAGCAAACTGGTCGTGCCGATTGCCTTTGCGGTGCTGACGCTGCGGTTACTGCTGCAGGCATGGGGCTATGGGCGTGCGCTGGTGCTGGGGTTGGAAAATCCGGTCGCTGTGCCGCTCTCGTTGACGGTTGAACAACAGGCCATGGCCGAAGCGAAAATTCTCGAAGGGGCTGACTGATGGAACCTATTGAAATTGGCATCTACGTCTCAATCGGGATGTTGGGCATGGTTGTGCTGGGCATGCGCGTGGCGTTTGCCGCGGGCCTCGCGGGCTATGTTGGGTTGGTCTGGTTGCGCTGGAACGGGTTTGATTATGATCCGGACCGGTTTTGGAAAGCGGTAGAGATCAGTACCAAGATCGCCGGGCTGACGCCACACTCCAAGGTCAGCGCCCAGGTGCTTAGCCTGATCCCAGTGTTTATCATGATCGGCTATCTGGCCTATTACGCCAAGCTGACCACCGCGCTGTTTGAAGCGTGCAAGCGCTGGTTTGCATGGGTGCCGGGGGGGCTGGCTGTTTCGACCGTCTTTGCCACTGCTGGCTTTGCTGCCGTGTCTGGTGCTTCCGTTGCAACGGCTGCTGTCTTTGCGCGTATCGCAATCCCCGAAATGCTCAAGATCGGCTATAATAAACAGTTTGCGGCTGGTGTCGTGGCAGCTGGCGGGACATTGGCCTCTCTTATTCCGCCCTCTGCAATCCTCGTGATCTACGCGATCATCGTTGAACAGGACGTGGGTATGCTTCTGTTGGCGGGTTTCGTGCCGGGCGTGTTTTCTGCCATCGTCTATGCGGCTTTGATCATCGGGATTGCGGTGATCTGGAAAAACGTAGGTCCACCGGTCACCGGTTTCACGTGGAAGCAGCGGTTCGAGAGCTTGCCGCCCGCTTTGCCTATCGTGGCGGTCGTCGTCATCATCATCTTCTTCGTCTATAACCCGTTCGGTGACGCGTGGGGCACCCCGACAGAGGGTGGCGCCGTGGGCGCGTTTATCGTCTTCCTGATGGCGCTGTATCGCGGCATGCGCTGGGGGCAGCTTAAAGAAGCTCTGCTTGAGACTGCAAAGCTGACTGTAATGATCTTTACGATTATCTGGGGTGTGCTGATCTATGTGCGCTTCTTGGGGTTTGCGGAATTGCCGGATGCTTTTGCCAGCTGGATCACCTCACTTGAGATGAAGCCAATTGTTATCCTGATCTGCATTCTGCTGGCGTACGCCGTTTTGGGGATGTTCATGGATGCCATCGGGATGTTGTTGCTGACGCTGCCGGTTGTCTACCCCGCAGTGATGGCGCTGAACGGAGGCGAGAATGTCGCCGCTGTTGATAGTGCCTTTGGCATGTCTGGCCCAATGTGTGCGATCTGGTTCGGGATATTGGTGGTAAAAATGGCTGAGTTCTGCCTGATCACACCACCCATCGGTCTGAACTGTTTCGTTGTTGCCGGTGTGCGCGACGACCTAACCGTTCAAGACGTGTTCAAAGGGGTGACCCCGTTCTTCTTGGCGGATGCGGTTACCATCGCGCTACTGGTTGCTTTCCCTGGCATCGTTCTTTGGCTGCCGTCCTTGGCAGGCTAGGCACCGACTGAACCATGAAACGACTTTCGCGATCACGCGTCCCCTTCTAGGGGGCGCGTGTTTCTTCGCCGGTTTTGCGAAGCGCATCCTGACCGCCGTTATCAAGGAAGTTGCTGAAGATCTTTAACGCCTCGACGTTTTCGCTCACAACTTTGAAGACCACCAGGAATGGCACCGCGATAAGCGCACCTGCAATCCCCCACAGCCAGCCCCAAACAACGACCGTCAGGAAAACCGCAACGGTGTTAAGCTCCAACCGCTTGCCAACCAGCCACGGTGTAATGAACTGGCCCTCGATTGTTGTCAGGACCATGTAGCCGACGGGGACAAGCATAGCGTATCCAATGTAGTCAAACGTAATCAGCGCATATGCACCGGCGATGACTGCCCCCGCAACGCCGCCGACATAGGGCAGGAAGTTCAGCAGGAATGCAGCAATCCCGAAGATATGTGCCCCAGGCAAGCCGATCACCCACATCAGGCTGCCAACGGCCAGTCCAAGACAGGCGTTGATAATTGTGATTGTGAACAGATACCGTGATACGCGCCGTTCGACATCATATACAGCCGAAAGCGCACGCTTCTTGCCCGTGAGGGTCTGAAAGGATTGAACCAACTTGACGTAGAACATGTTGCCTGAAGCGAGCAGAAATGTCGCAAGGACCAAGGTAACGGCAATCGTACCGCCCAGCTTCACACCTGTGCTCATCGCGTTATCTAACAAGGTTGGTTGTTTGACGACAACCTCACGCGCAGCATCGTTGCCTGCGCTCATTTTGTCGACTTCTTCGGTCGCGCGGCGCACTGTTTCGACCGTGTTTGAAACGCCGCGCAATTTGCTTTCTATCTGGCGGCCCATCACAGGAAGTTCATCGGACCAAATGGCGACCGTGCCAGCAGAACCACCTATGATGATCAGAATGACTGTGCCGGTAAGTCCGACCAACAGTACCGCCGAGATGCTGCTATGGATGCCTGCGCGACCCAACGTGCGCACAACAGGGCTAAGCGTGAGCGCCAGAAGCATCCCGAGCAGGATTGGAAGCACAAGATCCTTTGCGAAGTATGCAGTCACGAAAACTGCAATCAGGCTCAGCAACTGTAGTGAACGACGGATCGATGTGAGGTCTTCCAAAATGCGCGGTCCTTCAGGGTAATTACAAAAGATAACGCGTGGAAGCGTCATTTGGTTCACTCTTATTTTCAAAGGATAGGATCAGGGAAATATTACAGCAATCGTCGCTTGACCATCCGGCGCGCAAATGGCCAGACTGCGACCTCTGGTTATCCCGTTTGAAAGCCGCGCATGTTCCGATTTCTCCATACGTCCGACCTGCATCTGGGCAAGCCTTTTGGCCGCCACAGCGAAGAGGTGCGTGGCCGCTTGCGGCTTGCGCGGCACGAGGTCTTGGGGCGGCTTGCTGCTGCTGCGCGCGGGCAGGGGGCATCTGTGGTTCTCCTTGCGGGAGATACGTTTGATCAACAAACGCCAGCCCCTCAGGTGACACGTCAGGCCCTGAATGCGATGGCGCATGAACAGGACATCACGTGGGTTCTGATGCCGGGAAACCACGATAGCCTTGCAGCAACCGAGTTGTGGCAAACCATCAAACGCGACAAGCCCGATAATCTGCTGTTGGCCCTCACGCCGGAGCCGATCTCTGTCGCGAATGCCTACATCTTGCCTGCGCCCTGTACGACACGGAACCCGGGGCGCGACCTGACCACCGAGATGGCGCAACCGACGCCCGAAGGGGCGATCCGGATTGGTCTGGGCCACGGCGGTATTCAGGAATTCAGCAGCCTGGGAACGGTCGCAGCCGAAGGGCCAAGCGGTATCATCGCGCCCGACCGCGCTGCCCAGGCAGGACTGGATTACCTCGGGTTGGGCGATTGGCACGGCCAGATCAGGGTCAACACAAACACGTGGTATTCCGGCACGCCGGAACCCGACAGCTTCAAGCATCCGCATAATGGTAGTGCCCTGATCGTGAGCATCGAACAGTCCGGCGCCATTCCGGATGTCACGCCTGTGCAGACCGGTGGCATCCGTTGGCAACACATCGCGCTTGAACTGACACCGCAAGAAACGTGTACTGAAATCCTTGATGCTGCTCTCCCAGCGCTGGCCACGCGGCGTGATACATTGCTGCGCGTCAGCGCGCAGGGCCGTCTTGGCGTGCAGCAGATGCAACAGTTGCAGTCCGCACTGACCCGTGTCGCGCCAGATTTTCTGGACCTCTCGCAGGATCTGGACGCTGTGCTGCTGGCCCATGACGCCGCCGATCTGGAGGTGATCGACCCCTCCGGCGGCGCGCTGCGACAAACCGCAGAGGCGTTGGCCGCGCGTGCGCAGAATAGTGATCTCTCGGCAGATGACCGACGTGTGGCCGCCACCGCACTTGCGCAGCTCTTTTCGTTTGTAGCTGGTGCCGACGCATGAAACTGCGCAGTCTCACTCTCACCAATGTTCGTAAATTTGCAGGCCAAAGCGCAACCATCAGCGCCATTGGCGATGGCGTCAGCGTGGTGTCAGAAGCCAATGAGTTTGGCAAATCCACCTTCTTTGATGCATTGCACGCTCTGTTTTTTCTTAAGTACGGCGCTGCCACGCGTGAGGTGAAATCGCTTCAACCGCGCACAGGAGGTGCGGTGCGGGTTAGCGCGCAAATCGAATTGCCTACCGGCAAATTCACGCTGGAAAAATCTTTTCTGGCGCAAAAGCGCGCGTTGGTGAAAGACGAAAGTGGAACGGTTGTTGCGCTCGATGATGAGGCGGAGCGCTGGATCGCACACTTGATGGGCAGCGGTATCGAGGGGCCAGCAGGCCTGCTTTGGGTGCGTCAGGGGACAACCGCGCTGGAACCGGGCGGCACCAGCGGTGCCGAGAAAACCGAAAAGGAACGTCTTCTTGGTGCGCGGCGTGATCTACTCTCTTCTGTGGCAGGTGAAATCGACATGGTCACAGGTGGCCGCCGCATGGACCGTGTTATCGAAGCCGCACTGCAGGCGCTTGGTCGTCTTGCCACAGCTACGGGCCAGCCGAAGGCAAACGGACCGTGGAAACAGGCACAGCAAGAGGCGCAAGCACTGGCCGAAAAGCACACCGAGCTTGACCGAGTTTGTCTGGAGTTGTCCGATGCGCTGGTTCAACGGCGCGAGGTCTCCGCGCGGCTAGAGGTGCTGGAAGCCCCCGGCGCTCAAGAGGCTTTGGCGGCTGGTCTGGAGGCGGCGCAGACGGCTCATAACGCTGCACAGGATCACGCAGAGAAATGCGCGCAGGCGCAAGATCAGGTGGCGCTGCGTCGGTTGGAAATGGAGGGTGCACAGGCCCGTCTGGATAAGCTGATCGCAGCAGCAGAAGGTTTTGAGAAAGCGGGCGAGCAGCTCTCGGATGCCCGGTCGGCGTTTGCTGATGCTGCGGAAAAAGGCACGACGGCTGATGCGGTTACCGATCGTGCGCAAACCGCTTTATCCGAAGCAACCGCGGCACTGACATCCGCGCAGGCCGCAAAAGAGGCTTTGCAGCACGAGTCATTGACCAAGAATGCTGTTGAAAAGTACGATAATCTTAAAGCCCGTCTTGGGCAGATGATGCAAAAGCGTGATGCGCTCGAGCAGGCGAATGCAGCGCTTGCGGCGCAATCAGTGACGGACCAAATGCTTGATCGGATCGAAGACGCCAACGCCAAACTTGCGCGCGCGCAGGCTGAGGCTGCAGCCGGTGGCGTGCAAATGTATCTGGAGTATGAGGCGGCAGAAAAAGTTTCGTCTAACGGCAAAGCGCTTGATGCGGGGGCGCACAGGGTTGGTCAGCGCGCGGTTTTTGATCTGCCGGGGATCGGGCGGATGACGCTTGATCCGGGCGATGCAGCTGCTGACATCATAGCCGTGGAAACGGCGCGAACTGCCCTTCAGGCAGCACTGGATGCAGTCGGGATGGCGAATGTGGATGCCGCACGTCGATCCGCAGCGCTGCGGCGGGAAACAGTGGCCGAGATTGCCTTGCTCAAGAATGTTCAAGAGACACTTGCCCCTGAAGGCATAGAGGCTTTGCAAGCCGCTGTTGCACAAGCTTTGGCAGCTGTGGACGCCTCCAGCCCTAGCCAAAGCAAAGCGCCGCTTGATCCGGTCGAGGTCGCTCAACGGTTAGAGGCAGCGCAAAAGGCAGAGCAATTGGCGCGGGTAGACTACGACACCAGCCGAGACACACGGGATGCCGCGCGCGCCGCGCTTGCGCGGGCACAGGCGTTGCGTGATGCGGCGCAAACCGGATTTGATCTCGCGGCAGCGGCCTACGGCGATCCGGATGCTTTTGAGGCCCGCAAAGCAGAAGCTGCCCGCGATTATGCGCTGTCTGCTGTGGCTGTAGAAGATGCCAATGAAGCATTGGATAGGTTGCAGAAAGCCGCCCCCGATCTGGCCAATGCAACAGCCGATCTGGCCCGTGCAACATCGGCATTTGAAAACGCCCGTGAAGAACGCCTGCGCCTGAAGACACTAATTGCCGATCTGGGCGCTACGATACGCGCCCGTGCCGAGGACGGTGTCGAGGAAAAGCGCGAGGAGGTTGCAGGATTGTTGCAGGCTGCCCAGGAACGCGCCGCGCGGTTTGAACATGAGGCGGCCGGCCTGATGCTGTTGGTCGACTCCCTGCGGGCAAAGCGGGGCGCCGCGCAAGAGGCGTACTTTGGCCCCGTTCAACAGGAACTGGCACCGTTGCTGGCGCTGTTACACGCCGATGCCGCGCTCAGTTTTGATCCGGCGTCGCTGCTACCTCAAGGGCTTGCCCGCGGTGGCGCGGACGAGCCGCTGGATATGCTCAGCGGTGGGACACAAGAGCAGATCGCCATTCTGACCCGCCTTGCGTTTGCCCGACTGTTTGCGCGTCAGGGTAAACCGATGCCGATTATTCTGGACGATGCGCTGGTCTATTCCGATGACAACCGCATCCTTGCGATGTTCACGGCACTGCATCGCGTGGCGGCAGACCAGCAAGTGATTGTGTTCTCTTGCCGCCAGATGGCTTTTGCCGGATTGGGTGGCACCCGTCCGGTGGTCGAAATCACTCAGGATCGCTGAACTGCCCGACATTTAAGCACTGCGCCTAAACACGCACCGTTTTGGGCTGAAAAGGCTACCACCCGATATGGCGCTGTGATCATCTTTGGTAAAAGAGAGATGAATGAGTCTGGATAATCACACCTTGCCCGATGAGGCCGCTGCTGCGCACTGCGCCTTCCCGCCGCGTGCGAGGGGGGCGGTTTCGCTATCTGTCCATTCACGGGACGGCGGCACCCACCTGTCCGGATTGCGTCAGTCTGGATGCCTCAAGTGTATCCTGCCCAGAGTGTTTCGTTCTGACGCCGAGGCGGTGCTGGTAAATACCGCTGGCGGTGTTACCGGCGGGGACCGGATTGAAGTGGCTGCGACGCTGGACGAGGGCGCGCACCTGAGTATCACGACCCAAGCGGCCGAACGCATTTACCGGACTGTTGATGGAACGACGGGCCAGATCGCATCGCGGGTCGATGTGGGTCAAGGCGCGCAGCTTAATTGGTTGCCGCAAGAAACCATTGTGTTCGATCGCGCACGCCTGTCGCGCAAGCTGGAGATAAATCTGAGCAAGGATGCCCGGCTGTTGATGTGCGAAACGCTTGTCTTCGGTCGCGCGGCGATGGGGGAGCGCGTGCATGATCTGCATTTGCTGGACCGCATTGATGTCAGTCGAGATGGTGTGCCGGTGTATCGTGATGGCATCCGGTTGAATGGTGATGCCAGCGCACTGCTTGGGCGTGCGGCTATGGCGAATGGCGCGGGCGTGGTGGCCACGCTGGCCTTTGCCGCGCCAGAGGCCGAACAAATGCTGGCAAAAGTGCGTGCGTTGCTGCCCGAAACCGCAGGTGCCAGTCTGCGCAGCCCCGGCCTGCTTGTCCTGCGCGCTTTGGCCGAGGATAGCCTGAGCTTGCGTCGTTTTATGATACCCGTGCTGGAATTGCTTTCCAGCCAACCGCTACCCGCTGTCTGGAGACTGTGACCCATGCAATTGACCCCCCGAGAAAAAGACAAACTATTGATCGCCATGGCCGCAGAGGTAGCGCGTAAACGCCTTGCCCGTGGGGTGAAGTTGAACCACCCCGAAGCAATCGCTCTGATCACTGATGCGGTGGTGGAGGGGGCGCGCGACGGCCGCTCTGTGGCGGATATGATGGAGGCGGGCGGCCATGTGATTACCCGCGATCAATGTATGGAAGGGGTGCCCGAAATGATCCACGACGTACAGGTCGAGGCGACCTTTCCCGATGGCACCAAGCTGGTGACCGTCCATAATCCGATCCGTTGATCCCGAATATGAGACCCCGACATGAAAACGCTTTTTTCCGCTTTGCTTTTTGTCTTTACAGCCACTTTTGCCGCGGCACATGAGGGTGCGTATATGCACCACCACCTTGGTGAGCCCAACTGGCTGCCGCTGCTGGTCGGTCTGTTTGTGATCGCAGCGGCTGCGGTCATCGGCTGGGCACAGAAATGACCCCCGGTGAAGTCTTTGTGGCCTCCGGGTCGATCACTCTGAACGATGGTGCAGACGCGATAACACTGATCGTCGCCAATACAGGCGACCGGCCAATTCAAGTCGGCAGTCACTATCATTTCGCCGAAACGAACCCGGCGTTGGATTTTGACCGTACGGCAGCGCATGGTTTTCGACTTGATATCGCAGCTGGCACTGCGGTTCGTTTTGAGCCGGGTCAACGCCGCGAGGTTCAATTAATTCCCATTGGCGGTGCGCGGAAAGTTTTCGGGTTCAACAGCAAAGTCATGGGGCCTTTGGCGTTGGCCGCCGGGCTGCTGCTCGGATCGTTCTTTGCCCCTGTGGCGCAGGCGCAGACCGCAGCGGACTGTATTTCGCCGCAGGCACAGCAGATGATGAACGCCTGCGCCGCAAAAGAATATCAGGCCGTTGATGCCGCGCTGAATGAAGCATGGAAACCGGCCAAAACCTTTGCAGATGCCATTGGTCGGGGGGATGCGTTGTTGACTGCACAGCGCGCATGGCTGGCATACCGCGATGCTGCTTGCGAAGTACACGCAAGCCCCTATGAGGGGGGCTCGATACAGCCGCTGGTTTACAGCACTTGTATGACTGAACTGACTGTGCAGCGCACGCGAATGCTGCTGGATTTCCACGCTTATTAGATCACGCGCTCAGGAGAGCCGCTATGAAATATGAAAATATGCTACCCGATCCCTTCGCCTATCTCGCCAATACGGTGCAGGTCGCCCATATGCTGGCCGAGGCTCAAATGGTTGTCGGCATGCGCCTGATGGGCATGGCGGGCATCTGGTCTGTCCCCCAGGCAGAGGATTCGCGGATGGTGTCCGAAAAAGTGCAGGCGGTGACCCGCTCTGCGACAGATGCGGGTGCCGCGATGATGCGTGGCGAAACACCTGACAAAATCACAGCCGCCGCAATAAAGCCGTTGCGCCAGAAGACCCGCGCAAACGCAAAACGCCTTGGAAAACGTGGTCTCAAGAGGAGCTGAAAATATGCCGGTTCAAATCCCCCGCGCGCAATATGCGGCCATGTACGGCCCGACCACAGGCGACCGTATCCGCCTAGCTGATACCGATCTGGTTATCGAGGTCGAGCGTGATCTAACAACTTATGGCGAAGAAGTTAAATTCGGTGGCGGCAAGGTGATCCGTGACGGGATGGGCCAAAGCCAGATCAGCCGCGCAGGCGGGGCTGTGGATACCGTTATCACGAATGCGCTGATTGTGGATCATTCCGGCATCTACAAAGCGGATGTCGCCCTTAAAGACGGGTTGATCGCGGCCATCGGAAAGGCCGGTAATCCCGACACGCAAAGTGGCGTCGACATCATCATCGGGCCGGGCACAGAGATCATCGCAGGCGAAGGGCGCATCCTGACGGCAGGCGGCATGGATAGCCACATACACTTTATTGCGCCACAGCAGATGGAAGACGCGTTGCATTCCGGCGTGACGACTTGTTTCGGGGGTGGGACCGGGCCCGCGCACGGCACGTTGGCCACCACCTGCACGCCGGGTCCGTGGCACATCGGTCGGATGTTGCAGGCGTTTGATGGCATCCCCATGAACATCGGTCTGTCAGGCAAAGGCAACGCAAGCCAGCCCGAAGCGCTGGAAGAAATGGTGCGCGGCGGTGCCTGCTCTCTTAAGTTACACGAGGATTGGGGAACGACCCCCGCGGCGATTGATTGCTGCCTGTCGGTCGCCGACGACATGGATGTGCAGGTGATGATCCACACAGACACCCTGAACGAAAGCGGCTTTGTCGAGCATACCGTAGCGGCCATGAAGGGCCGCACCATCCATGCGTTTCATACCGAAGGGGCAGGGGGCGGTCATGCGCCTGACATCATCAAAATCTGCGGCGAAGACTACGTCTTGCCCAGCTCTACCAACCCCACGCGGCCCTTTACAGTCAACACCGTAGAAGAGCATCTGGACATGCTGATGGTCTGCCATCACCTTGATAAATCCATCCCCGAGGACATCGCCTTTGCCGAAAGCCGCATCCGCCGCGAGACGATTGCAGCAGAAGACATCCTGCATGACATGGGCGCGTTTTCCATCATCGCGTCTGACAGTCAGGCAATGGGGCGCGTGGGCGAGGTGCTGATCCGTACTTGGCAGACAGCTGACAAGATGCGCAAGCAGCGCGGCCGTCTGGCTGAAGAAACCGGCGATAACGACAACTTCCGTGTGCGCCGTTATATTGCGAAATACACCATCAACCCCGCCATTGCGCAGGGCGTCAGTCATGTCATTGGCTCGGTCGAGGTTGGCAAGCGCGCCGATCTGGTTCTGTGGAATCCGGCCTTTTTTGGTGTGAAGCCAGAAATGGTACTTATGGCGGGTACCATCGTCGTGGCGCAGATGGGTGATACAAACGCCTCCATTCCTACGCCGCAGCCGGTTTATTCGCGCCCGATGTTCGGGGCCTTTGGCCGATCGCTCACGGAATCTTCGGTGACGTTCGTGTCGGGTGCGGCTCACGCCGACGGCATTGGTGCGTCTCTTGGGCTGGCCAAGCAAACCATTGCCGTGAAAAATACCCGCAACATCGGCAAGAAAGACCTGATCCTCAACAGTGCCCTGCCTCAGGTCGAGGTTGATCCGGAGACTTACGAAGTCCGCGCCGATGGCGTTCTGCTGACGTGTGAACCGGCAGAGGTGCTGCCGATGGCGCAGCGATATTTCATGTTCTGACGGGTCACACACAATGAAACCAAGCGACCAATCCACCCCAAGCGAAAGTGCATCATGACTGACTACCTGACCCAAATCACCCGCGCAGCAGGCACTTGGACCGGTGCGGTTGCCACATGCGAGCTAAGCTATGATGCACGTTTTTTGCGCCGGAAGGTGATCCAGACGACCGATGGGCGCAGTGTGCTGGTGGATTTGCCAAAGACAACGTCGCTTAACCACGGCGATGCTCTCGCGACTGCTGAGGGGCAGTTGATCGAAATCATCGCGGCCAAAGAAGAACTGCTTGAGATCACCGGTGACAATCTGGTGCAGCTGGCTTGGCACATCGGCAACCGCCATACACCTTGCCAGATCGAAGCGGATCACCTGCTGATCCAGAATGATCCGGTCATTGGACATATGCTTGAGCATTTGGGCGCAGTGGTCACAAAGGTGCAGCGCCCCTTCACGCCCGAGGGCGGAGCATATGGTCATGGGCGCACCCATAGCCATGAACATGGACACACGGCGCATGATCACAACCACAGCCATGACCATGCCCACTGATCCGATCCTTGTTCTCAGCCAGTGGTTTTCGCCGGCCTATCCCTTGGGAAGCTTTGCCTATTCGCACGGGCTTGAACTGGCGATACAGGAGAGCAGCATCAGCACTGCCGCGCAGCTGGAACTTTGGCTAGACGATCTGCTGCACCACGGTACGGGACATACTGACGCGATCTTTTTGCAGGCTGCCTATGCCTGTGACGATATTGCTGGCGTTGAGGTGCTTGATGCGCATGCACGTGCTTTTTCTCCAAGCGCGGAGCGGTTGTTCGAAAGCGTCCAGCAGGGCGGTGCCTTTGCGCGAACCACCCGTGACATCTGGGGCCTTGAATTGCCGGACCTTCTGCATCCGGTTGCCGTAGGTTATGCAGCACGGCAGCTTGATCTTCCGGTCACCATGACGGCAACCCTGTATTTACAGGCATTCGTTGCAAACCTTGTGTCTTGCGCTGTGCGGCTTGTGCCGCTGGGCCAAACCGAAGGGCAGGCGGTGCTACGCCGTCTTAGCCTGCTGTGTCCCCAGATCACTGCGCAGGCGGCTCGGGAGGGGTTGGACGGTTTGATGAGCGCCACTTTCGCCTTTGACATCGCGGCCATGCGACATGAAACACTCAACCACAGGATTTTTCGCACATGACCAAAATGAATGGCCCCCTGCGGGTCGGCATCGGTGGCCCTGTCGGGGCCGGAAAAACCACTCTTACTGCGGCTATCGCGCGCGCGTTGCATCCTCATCTGTCACTGGGGGTGATCACCAATGACATTTACACCCAAGAGGATGCCGAGGCATTGATGCGCATGCAAATACTGCCCCAGGACCGCGTTATGGGCGTTGAGACAGGGGGCTGCCCACATACTGCGATCCGCGAGGATGCCTCGATCAATCTGGCGGCTGTGGCCGAGATGCAGCGCCGCCATGCCGATCTAGATCTTGTCCTGATTGAAAGTGGCGGCGACAATCTGTCAGCGACCTTCAGTCCGGAGTTGGCAGACCTGACCCTCTATGTGATCGACGTGGCCGCAGGTGAGGAAATTCCGCGGAAAGGCGGCCCTGCCATCACAAAATCCGACCTGCTGGTGATCAACAAGACTGATCTTGCCCCGCATGTCGGTGCCTCGCTGGAAGTGATGGAGCGTGATGCAAAACGCATGCGTGGCGATTTGCCTTTTGTCTTCTGCGCGCTGCGCCACGGGGAAGGCGCCGAAGCCGTGGTTCGCCGCATCATTGCCGCTGGTGGTCTGTCGGTTCCTGCCTTTGCCCAATCCGAACCAGCCTAGTCTTGGTCGGGCGTGTTTTGCCCGATATCCCAGAACAGACCGGCCATGATTTGCATGGCCTCACGGCAGACGGGTTTAAGTACGTGTTCATCCGGCGCGTGCTGGTTACAGCCCAGATAACTGTGCGGAATCCAGATGGTTGGCAGGCCCAGAACATCGGCAAAGCAGTCATTGGGCAGCGAGCCTGCCAGATTAGGCAAAACATGGGGCGGTTTGCCGGTGGTGCGCGTGATGGAATTCTCTACATACGCGACCCAAGGGTGGTCGGGGTCAAGTCTGGTCGCGGCAAAGATGCCGTTGTCCGCCCCTTCGATGAGGACCTGCTGAAAGCCATTGGCATCCAAATGACGACGTAAGGCAGGAAGGACCTCTTGCGCATCGGTGCCTACCACATAGCGCAGTTGGCATGAGGCCCGCGCGCTGTCTGAAATCGCATTCAGCGGTGCTTCGGGCGTGCCGGATTTCATCGCCAGAATGGTGAAGCTGTTCCAGCCATAGGCGCGCTCTGCCGGTGTTAAGGTTGCTTCGCCCCAATCGGTATCGACCCTTGGCTGCCCTTCGGCGGCGCCCACGGGCAGAGCGCGCAGTGCCTCGCGCACCGCATCGGTCAGGCTGGTTGGCCGCCATTCCGGTATCCGCAACTGACCGCGCGCATCGGTAATGCTGGCCAGCGCATGACACAGGATCATCGCCGGATCAGCCAGCAGCCCACCCCAATTCCCCGAGTGATGTGCGCCGTCGCGCAGTTTCACCACCAGATCAAACCCGATGCCTCCGCGTGATCCCATGAACATCGTCGGGACATCCGCGCTCAACCTTGGCCCGTCCGACGCAATCAGAACATCCGATTCAAGCGTTTCTTTGTGCAACTTCATCATCTCGGCCAGACCGGGAGAGCCGATCTCCTCGCCTGTTTCCATCACGATCTTGACGTTGAAACCCAGCTTGCCGCGCACCGCCAGTACAGTTTCAAGGGCGGCAATATTCACTAGATGCTGGACCTTGTTGTCCGCAGCGCCGCGACCATAGAGCCTGTCACCCTCTTCGGTCAGTGTGAAGGGTTCCAACCCTGCGCGCCATTGGTCATCCTGCCCCAACACCACATCGCCGTGACCGTAAGACAGAACTGTTGGCAGGGCTGCATCCTCGATCCTCAGCGCTATAAGGAAGGGGCCGCCGCGTCCGGTAGGATTGTCATGCAATGAGCAGACGAAACCCATCGCCTCAAGCCTCGGGCGCATTGCGGTTTCGAGATAGCTGACAAGCACATCTGCTTGTGCGGGATTCTGGCTTTCGCTTCGGTAGCTTACCAAACGGGCAAGATCGGATTGTAGCGCGCCACTGTCGAAATAGCTGGCAGCTTGGGTCAGAGCGTTCGCACGGGACATCGGGCAGCCTTCGCTTTCTTGGGGGCAGGGTGGTCAGCCGTTTGTAACCGTTCGTGCCGCATAAGGCACGACGTTTGATGCGCTCTGATTGCTATTTGCTTTGCATTTTCGCGCATTGCGCCCAAGCGGCGCGGGATGGATGGATTCACTGGCGCAGGTCCGCTACACCGAACCCAACACTGACGGATTCGACAAAGGCACCATGCCCGCGCCGGACGCAAAGCAAGGAAACATGATATGACAAATGTGTTGGATCAACTGCGCACCATGACGACCGTGGTTGCCGATACCGGCGAAGTAGCCGCTGTTAAAACCTATAAGCCGGTGGATTGTACCACCAACCCGTCGCTGGTTCTGAAAACGCTGGAAGACCCTGCGTCAGAGGAATTGGTAAAGCGCGAAATCGAAGCGGGCAAAAGTGCCGGTCTGAACGCCGAGCAGGTCACCGAAGTGTTGACCGTTGCCGTGGGCGCAGAGCTGGCAGCACTGGTTCCGGGCCGCGTTTCAACCGAAGTGGATGCGTGCCTGTCTTTTGATACAGATGCGTCTGTCACACGTGCGCGGGCGATCATCGCTGAATACGCCAAGCGCGGCGTTGGCAAGGAAAAGATCCTGATCAAGCTTGCCGCGACGTGGGAAGGCATCCGTGCAGCAGAGATCCTGCAAGACGAAGGCATTGATTGTAACCTCACACTGCTCTTCTCGATGGCGCAGGCTGTGGCTTGTGCTGATGCAAAATCTTTTCTGATCTCACCTTTTGTGGGCCGCATCACAGATTGGTACAAAAAGGCCGAGGGCCGTGACGGCTATGCCCCCGATGAAGATCCGGGCGTGAAGTCCGTGCGCGACATCTATGACTATTACAAATCCAACGGGATCAAGACGGTCGTGATGGGCGCCTCTTTCCGAAGCACTGATCAGATCAAGGCGCTGGCAGGCTGTGACAACCTGACGATTGCGCCCAGCCTGCTGGATGAGATGGCCAAGGACACAAGCACGCTTACCCGCGTGTTGTCGCCCGAAAACGCAAGCGGTGTCGCTCCGGTCAAAATGACCGAAGCGCTGTTCCGCTGGGAAATGAACGCCGATCCTATGGCGACAGAAAAGCTTGCGGAAGGCATCCGCAACTTTGACGCAGACCACAAGAAACTGATCCGCATTATTGCGGCGCGGATGTGATCCGGTTGCGCTGCGCGTCTGCCCGCTTTTGACGGACGTGCAGCGCATCGGCTTTGGCGGCGGCTGCCATTGGTGTACCGAAGCGGTATTCAGCGCGCTGCGCGGAGTAGATCGGGTATCGCAGGGTTTCATCGTATCTGACCCGCCAAACGACAGCTATTCAGAGGCGGTAGAGATCGCCTTTGATCCGGTGCAAGTGCCAATGCAGGTGCTGGTTGATATTCATCTGCGCACACACGCCAGCACGTCGAACCACAAGATGCGCGGCAAATATCGCAGCGCTGTCTATGTTTTCTCACGGGCACAATCTGAAGAAGTCACAGACGTGTTGCGCCACTTGGCGCACGATTTCCCAGCGCCTTTGGTCACACAGGTCTTGTCCCATCGTGGGTTCAAACATTCTGACCCGCGGTTTCAGGACTACCAAGCGCGCAATCCCGAGGCGCCGTTTTGCACGCGCTACATCGATCCAAAGCTTGACCTGCTTCGGCAGCAGTATTCGGACTGGTTAAAGAAGCCCTGAGCGCGGCTCCTAAAAGCGCCCGCAATCCACTTTCATTTTGTCGCCTGTAATGGCCGATGACAAATCGCAGGCGTAATAAAGCGCTGCGCGGCCCACTTCTTCGGGGGTAACCCAACGTTTGAGCGCGGCAACATCCGTATAGTTCTGCCGCTCTATTTCTTCTACAGGTCGGCCTTCTGCCGCTGCGCGTTTGGCAAGAATACGGTCCATGTTCTCTCCCGAGACAGCGCCGGGCATCAGCGCATTGACCCGCACGCCAAGCGGGCCCAATTCGCGGGCTATCGTTTCTGTGATACCGATCAGTGCGAATTTGGATGCGACATAGGCTGATCGCATAGGGTACCCCTGAATACCCATCAGAGAAGACATGTTTATAATTGAGCCGGATTTTTGGGCGCCCATGATCTTGGCTGCGGCTTGCAAGACGTGCATTGCGCCGACCAGATTGACGTTCATGCAGGCCACCCATTCGGCCATATCCACATCAGCCACTGCTGCAATCGGGCCGGGCCCACCGGCGTTATTCAGCACAATATCGACGCGGCCAGTGATCCTGAGCGCTTCATCAAACATCGCGTCTACCTGATCCTGTTGCGAAACATCGCAGGTGATTGCGTGACCACCGATCGCATCGGCGACAGTTTTCAGCGGCTCAAGCCTGCGGCCAGTGACAAGCACAGTTGCGCCTGCTTGGGCAAAGATCTGCGCCGTTGCAGCGCCGATACCGGACCCTCCGCCGGTCACGATTGCAAGCTTGCCGTCAAGGCGGCTGGGGTCATTTTTCGTCATGTGAGTGCTTTCTCAAAGTCGCGGCCCGGATCAAACAGGGGTAATTCAGGCTCCCGCCCGAGGATGAAGTCGCCCATCAACTCGCTGATATAAGGGCCGATGGTATAACCGCCGCGCACACAGCCAAGCACGAAGGCATCAGGCACACCGGCAAGCGCGCCCGCCAGAGGATAGAAATCCGGTGTATTGGCTTCAAATCCGGTCCAGCTGCGCAATACGCGGGCATCCTTCAGGGCGGGCACCGCAAATTGTGCCAACGCAAGATTGGGCGATAGGCTTTCGGCAGTGACTTCGCCGCGTCCTGTCTGTGGCGTCCCGCGCCCCTGCCAGCCACCCCCGATAAGAACGGTGCCATTTGTTTTCTGTTTCATCGTCAAAAGGCCGGTGGCATGGCCGATGACATGGGACATGATCGTCGGCATTCTTTCGGTCACCGACACAGTGTTAATGCGCGCAGCCACGGGTAGATCGACGCCCAACATGCGGGCCAAGGGGCGCAGCCAGCCGCCTGCGGCAAGAAGAACGCGAGTGGCACTGACTATCCCGCCTTCCGTCTGGAGGGTGAAACCATGTGCGCTTCGGGTGATCTGCGTGACCGCGCATCGCTCGCGGTAGGGGATGCCCGCTGCGCCTAGCCGCGCGCGGTAATACTGTCCTGTCAGCGACGCATTTGCATACCCGTCCTCAGCGCAAAAGCTTGCGGCTTGCACCTTTTGGGACAGGTTCGG
>Ga0209345_10002302_pt1 | contig 21271 bp, 18 predicted proteins | sample Cruoilmetagenom7_FD_187294 | JGI IMG/M metagenome (GOLD analysis project Ga0209345, IMG submission 187294) | Oil polluted marine microbial communities from Coal Oil Point, Santa Barbara, California, USA - Sample 7 (SPAdes) (version 2) | ecosystem: Environmental > Aquatic > Marine > Oil seeps ... | reverse complement strand
AGACTCTTCCACCCCTTTAATCATCATCTCTTGCGTTTCATTAGGAAGTCCAAATATCATATGTCCACAAACTAAAAGACCTCTCTTTTTTGTTTTAAAAATCCACTCTTGTATATTCACAAAAGTATGTCCACGATTTATTCTTTCTAACGTTTTATCATAAATAGATTGTATTCCATACTCTACCCAAATCTCTTTATCTTGGGATAATTTTTGTAAATAATCTAGTGTTTCTTCTGTGATACTATCAGTTCTTGTACCTATACTTAAACCTATCACATTATCAAAACTTAAAGCTTTTTCATAAAGAGCTTTAAGTGTATCTAAAGGTCCATAGGTATTTGTAAATGACTGAAAATAAACTATGAATTTTTTTGCACCATATTTATTTTCTAATCTCTCTTTTGTCGCATCAAATTGCATTTGAAGTTGCAAAAGTTGTTTTTCTAAATATGGATTTTCTTTTGAATGAAGATTAAGTTTAAATCTTGATTTGTCTACTAAATTTGGAGAAAAAGATTCATTTTCACAAAAGGTACAACCACCTTTTGCAACTGTACCATCTATATTTGGACAAGTAAATCCAGATATACTAATAGGTACTTTAAAAACTTTTTGTGAATACTTTTTTCGCCAATATCTGCCTATTGTATTTAAATGTTTCAAAACTTTACTTCTATTTCCTAATCTTAAACTACGAAATAATCGCCATCAAAACTTACTAAAGAATAGTTTCTCTCACGACCTAAAGAATCTTTTAAATTATCAATAGAAAGATATTCTAAAGAATCAGCACCAATATATTCACATACTTCTTCTTTAGTCATAACTGCATTAATAAGTTCCTCTTTAGTAGGTGTATCAATACCATAAAAACAAGGATGTTGAATCATTGGACTTGCTACTCTAAAGTGTACTTCTGCAGCTCCTGCTTCTTTTAACATTTGTACTATTCTTTTACTTGTTGTTCCTCTTACTATTGAATCATCAATTACAAGTAGTGATTTTCCAGCAATCAAAGATCTCATAGGATTTAACTTCATTTTTACTTTTAAATTTCTCATCTCTTGTGTTGGTTCAATAAATGTTCTACCAACATAGTGATTTCTGATAATTCCAAGTTCAAAAGGTATTCCACTTTCTTGTGCATATCCTAAAGCTGCAGGTACTCCACTATCAGGAACTGGTATAACCATATCCGCTTTTATGACACTTTTTGAGTCATTTTTAGCCAATTCTTTTCCCATCTCTTCTCGTACTTTATAAACACTTTTTCCATCAATAACACTATCTGGTCTTGCAAAGTATATATACTCAAAAGCACATGGTCTAAACTCAGCTCCAGTGAAAAGTTGAATAGATTCTGGCTCTTTAAAACCTTCAGAGAATATCAACATTTCACCCGGTTTTACATCTCTAACAAACTCAGCATCAACTAAATCAAATGCACAAGTTTCACTAGCAATAATCCAACCACCACTTTTAAGTTTTCCTAAACTTAACGGTCTAATACCATGCTTATCTCTTATTACAAATAGTTTACTTCTACTTTGTATAATAAAGTTATATGCACCTTTTACATATTCTAATGCTTCTGTAATTCTATCTCTTAGTCTATCTCTTGTTGATTTTGCAATAAGATGAATAAGATTTTCTGTATCCATACCTGTTTGAAAAATAGAACCCTCATCAATAAGTCTTTGACGTACTTCTTGTTTATTTACAAGATTTCCATTGTGTACTATGGAGATTTCACCTAGTTTATATCTAGCGTGAATTGGTTGTGCATCAAATACACTATCACTACCAGCTGTAGAATATCGGTTATGACCTATTGCCATATCACCTTGTAGAACTTCAAAAGCGTCCGCATCATATACATCTCGAACAAAGCCTCTTTTTTTAATAGTGTAAATCTTTTTATCACTATAACCACCAGTACTAATTCCTGTTGCCTCATGCCCCCTATGTTGCATCGCAAAAAGAGCTGCTGAAGCTAATCTTGCTGCATTATCATTTCCGTATATTCCAACTATAGCACACATATTATTTTCCTATAATCCTAAACAGTCGTTAATACTGTATAGTCCTTTTTCTTGATTTACTAGCCATTTAGCTGCTTTTATAGCACCTTTACTAAAAGTATTTCTAGCAGTTGCAGTATGATTTAACTCTATAAACTCACCATCATTATAAAATCCAGCAGTATGTCGTCCAACTATATCACCACCTCTTAAACTCATAACACCTATTTCATCTTTTGTTCTTGCACCAATAACACCATCTCTTCCACTTACTCTTACCTTATCAAGCTCTAATCCCCTTGCTTCTGCAGCATGTTCAGCTAAAGTTAAAGCTGTTCCACTAGGACTATCTACTTTATATCTATGATGTTGTTCAACAATCTCACAATCAAAATCTTCTAAAGTTTTAGAAGCTAGTGACACAAGTTTATTTAAAACTGCAACTCCCAAACTCATATTTGTAGCATATAAAATTGGTGTAACTTTACTTGCTTCTATTAAAAGGTTTCTTTGATGTTCGTTAAATCCTGTTGTAGCTATAACTAAAGGTTTATTTCCACCAATTTTTATAACTGTATTTAAAAGTTCTTCCGTAGCATTGGGTGCAGAAAAATCTATAACAACATCACAAGCTGCAAGCATAGCTTCCATATCATTTGTTACAACTGTATCTTTTGGTAAAGTTTTCTTCAAGTCATCAAATACATGAACACTTCCTACTTTTGCATTTACATCATTCTCTAAATCATCTATTAACAATGAGCCAACTCTACCCGTACTTCCTAAAATCCCAACTTTTAACATCATTTTTCCTATTTTCTAATTTATTGTAAATATCCAATTGCACCAATACCAGCTACTGCACCATCACCTGCAGCACATACTACTTGTTTTGGAGCATCTATGCGTATATCACCTGCAGCAAAAAGACCAGATACTGAAGTTTCCATTTTTAAATTTACGATAACTTCTCCAGCTTTATTAGTATCACACAAAAAGTTCCCATTTTCTTGAAGTAATGTTTGATTTAAAACATCACGTCCTACAAATACAAATACTCCATGCACATCAAGTGTTTTAGTCTCTTGGGTATTTTTATCTTTTACAACAATACCTGTTACACCCATTTTATCACCAACTATCTCTTGTGTTGTATGATTAAGTACTAAAACGATATTGTCAAATTTTTTTAATTTTTCAACTTCATGAGGACTTGCCCTAAATTCATCTCTTCTATGTATTACATAAACTTTTTTACAAATATTTGCTAAAAAAATAGCTTCTTCAATAGCAGTATCTCCACCACCTAAAACAGCTACATCTTTTCCTTTGTAGAAAAAACCGTCACAAGTAGCACAAGTACTTACCCCTTTTCCAAAAAATTCTGCTTCACCTTTGATACCAGCTGATTTTGGTACACTTCCTGTTGCTATTAAAACAGTTTTGGCTTCTTGTGTATCGCCATTTCCTAAAGTTAATGTAAAAATATCTCCACTTTTTGTAACATTTTTCACTTCACTCATATCATGTTTTAAACCAAATTTTTGACATTGTTCTGGCCATTTATCCATAAGTTCCATACCTGTGATAACCTCAAGTTGTCCTGGATAATTTTCAATTTCACTACTTTGAGTTATTTGACCACCTGGTAGCCCTTTTTCAAACATAGTAACATTTTTCAAACCACCCCTTGTGGCATAAAGTCCAGCAGTAAGACCTGCAGGTCCTCCACCAATAATAGCTAAATCTAACATATCAAATCCTCTGTTGTACTGTTCTTATTTATCGGGATTGTACTGTAATTTTCTTGTATAAAAGTTTAAGGTATTTTATTAGCTTTCTGTTAAAATTTTAAACTTACCATTATCAATCTCAACATAAAGCTCTTTTTTCCCATCAAACTTATATGTTTTAGTTTTATAAAGTTCTTTCATTGTTACTTTAAATATTTTTTTCTGTTGATCATTTGGATATGGTATTATATTAATATCTGAAAACGAAATTGTTTTTTTCTGCTCTCTATCAAATATTCTTTTTTTAAAAATAGAAAATTTTTCTAAATCCTGTCCATTTGTTCGTCTGAAATTATCAGCATAAAAAGATAAGTACTTTTTTAAATTATTATATTTCCACGCATCTTTCCATTGAAAAATTCCTGTCATTATAATACCAATATCTTCTTTTGAAACTTTTTGTAATTTTTTTTCACTTATTACTAACACAGAGTTTTCAATATTTATTGAGTTATCTAACTCTTTTATTATTGTATTGTCTAAAGCGATACAACCTTGTGTAAAATCATCTCTTTCCTCTTTTTCAGGTAATCCATGTATCCAAATACCATGTCCAGTTTTTCCATTTACTTTGTCATATAGATTTGGATAATTTGTTGTCAATGCTAAAGGTCCATAAAAAGAATCAAGAGAGGTGAGTCTTTTTGTAAGATCATATGCACCAACAGGAGTTTTTAAATCTCCCTCAACTTTTTTATCACCATCTACTTTCCCTACAAAAACAGTTGTTGAAAGTAGTTTTTCTTTTTTTTCAGTATCATATAAAATTATATCTTTTGCATTTTTTTGACAAATAACAACATACTTAATAGATTCATAATAACCATTATCTGTATCTTTATATTTAAGAGCGTCATCCCAATATTGCTTGTTTTGTAATTGTTTTTCAATAGTTTTTTCAACAGCTTGTAATCCTTGATTTCTATATATTTCCATTATATCAATGGGTGTAGCAAATGTAATATTTATAAAGATACAAAATATTACGATTATTTTTTTTATCATTAACTTTTCCGATTTTTTTAGATTTTAAGATATGAAATTGTATAATAAAACTCTTAAATTACATATATTAAAGAGTTTTTATTGAAATTATTATTATCATTTGTTTTATCTGCTGTTATTTGTCTAGCTTCTTATGTACAAGAAGATGTTTGGTGGAAAGGAGAAACTCTTCTTACTTTTTTTGAGAAACATCAAATACCTAAAGACTTATACTTTAATCTTTCAAAAACAGATAAAGAACTTTGTAGTGAAATTTATGCAGGTGTTATGTTTCAAATAATGAATGATGCTAAAAATAAATTTGAACAAGCACTAATTCCTATTAGTGAAGAGATGCAAATACATATATTCAAAAATATTACTGGACAATTTGAATTGGACATTATTCCTATACAGTACAGAGAAATTCAACAAAATATCACTATATCAATACAAACTTCCCCTTATCAAGATATGGTTGAAATTACAGGAAATAAATCACTAGCAAATGAATTTATACTTGCATTCAAAAAATCAGTAAACTTTAAAAGACTTCGTAAAAACGACACAGTTTCAATCATATTTAAACAAAAAATTCGAGAGGGTAGATATTTTGGAACACCAGAAATTTTAGCAGCTTCTGTAAAAATGAGACGAAAAACCCACTATATTTTTCAAAACCCAGATGATAAAAGATATTATAATGATGAAGGGAAAAGTCTTACAAGCTTTTTATTAAAAATTCCTTTAAGATACAAAAGAATATCAAGTCGATTTACACAAAAAAGATGGCATCCTATTTTAAAAAGATATAGAGCTCATCTAGGAGTTGACTTTGCAGCACCAACAGGAAGACAAGTATTTGCAACAGCGAATGGAAGAATTATCCATAAAGGTAGAAAAGGTGGTTATGGAAAAACTGTTATGATAAGGCATAGTAATGGTTTAAAATCACTTTATGCACATCTTAATAGTTACAGTAATAGGATAAAAGTGGGTTCTTGGGTGAAACAAGGAACTTTTATAGGAAGAGTAGGAACAACAGGAAGAAGTACAGGTCCACATTTACATTTTGGTCTTTATAAAAATGGTAGAGCTATTAATCCTCTAAAAATAATAAGTGTGACAAAAACAAAACTTACAGGAGAAAAACGAAAAAAGTTTATGGAAATAACGCATATTCTTAAAAAAGATTTAGATGCTAATATATCAACTAAAAACACTCCTTTAAAACTTGATAATTTTAAACTAGCTTACAAACTATAGGAAGTATTATGTCAAATAAACCTGAAAGTATAGATTTAGATGAGATTCTAAAAAACATAAAAAATCTTCATCCAAGTGATGTAGCTCATAAATTAAAAAAAATTAAAAAAAAAGATGATAAACTTTTTTATGATTTTCTTCATAAAATGCCTAAAACTTATCTGGGTGAAGTTTTACTTGAACTTCCTGACTCACTAAGAGAAAAAGCCTATAACTCTTTATCTCACGAACAAATATCCAATGCAATTGAAGAGTTAGAAACCGATGATGCAACTGATATTATTCAAGATATTGAAGATATAGATAAACAAAAAGCAAATGATGTTCTTGGACTTTTAGATCAAGATGATCAAGATGATATAAACTGGCTAAAAAAATATGATGAAACAAAAGCCGGTGCATATATGCAAACTGAGCTTTTTAGTGCAAATCTAAATGAAACTATACAGGAATCTATAAATAGACTAAAAGTACTAAAAAAGAATGATGAAATAGAAAATATACACCAAGTATTCATAGTAGACAATGATACTACACTTATAGCCTCTGTTGCTTTAGAAGACTTAATTACTTATGATTTTAAACTAAAATATAAAAAAATTATAGATAAAAATCATAAGCCTTTTTCAGTAGTTGGAGATGATAATATTGATGATGTTGTAAAAAAGTTTGAAAATTACGACCTCTCCGTTGTTGCTGTAACTGGTTATAAAGATAGATTATTAGGGAGAATTACCTCTGATGATATTTTGGATGTAGTTGAACAAAATGCAACGGAGCAAATGTACCAACTAGCAGGAGTTGATGAAGATTATGAACAAGATGAAGAGTTGTTTCACACAGGAAAAAAAAGAGCTTCTTGGCTTTTTCTTAATCTTATAACTGCAATAATGGCATCTTTTGTAATAGGTATTTTTGATGAAACTATTAAAGAATTTATTGCATTAGCTATATTGATGCCTATTGTTGCATCTATGGGGGGAAACGCTGGAACTCAGACACTTGCAGTAATGGTGAGACAATTGGCACTTGGAGATATTGATGAACAAAATAGTAGATATGCTATAAAAAAAGAAGTTTTTTTATCCCTTCTCAATGGAATACTATTTGCATTAATTTTAGGTATTATCGCTTTTATTTGGTTTGATAATATTATGTTAGGATTTGTAATAGCATTATCTATGATAATCACACTTTTTTGTGCTGGTTTTTTTGGAGCTATTATCCCATTGTTACTTAAAAAATTTGAGATTGACCCAGCAATTGGAAGTACAGTTATACTTACTACAGTTACTGACATAATGGGATTTTTCAGCTTTTTAGCACTTGCTAAATATATTTTAATGTAGGATAAACAATGGATATAGAACAACTTCAACATGAGATTCAAACCAATAATGCTCTTATGATATATTTTAGTGGTGAAAACTGTGGTGTTTGTAAAGTGCTACAACCTAAAATTGAAAATCTATTTACAACACAATTTCCAGAAATAAAACAAATCTACATAAGTGCTGATAAAAAGGTTCAAACTGCTACTCAATTTAATGTTTTAACAATCCCAACAGTTATTGTTTTTTTTGATGGTAAAGAGTTTATACGAGAAAGCAGACATATCTCAATACAAAACTTATCAATGCAAATAAAAAGACCTTATGAAATGTTCTTTTAATATCCGTTTGATTACCAATTCTTATACTTTAAAGAAAAAATTTGATTTTAATCAAATTTTTAATATCATTAGGAAAGTTGTTAATTAGGAGATAAATGGATGAAAGGAACATCAATCAAAATTTGAAATTACAACATTTTCTAATCCTAAAATTGTCTTAGATGATGTAAAAAAAAGGATGTTTGATTTAGTACTCTAAGATATTATGATGCCTCAAATGAATGGATTAAATTTTTTAAAAAAGATAAAAGAGACTAAAGCAAAACAAAAAGTAATCGTGATGACTGCATACTCAACAGTTGATTCTGCAATAGATGCAAATAAAATAGGTGCAACATATTATCTAACAAAACCTTTTGTTAGTTTACGAGATGTTGAAAATAAAGTTCTAGATAATTTAGGACTTTAAAGATAATGGATAAATGAACTTTTATTTATCCATTGCAAAACAGAAGGAATTATATGAAAAAAATTTTCATCTCTCTTATTGCAATACTATTATTACTGCAATTTATCCCAGCAAAAATTGAAAATCCACAAACCGATAAAAATCTTGAAATAAAAGTGCCTGCAGAAGTTATGGCTATCTTTAAACGTTCATGTTATGATTGTCATTCAAATGAGGTAAAAGTACCATGGTACGCTTCTATTGCACCTGCATCTTTTATGATAAAAAATCATATTGATTTAGGGAGGAAATGGCTCAATTTTTCAACATGGGAAAACTATACCCAAAAAGAGAAAGACAAAAAACTCAAAGGTATATTTAGAACAGTATATGCTGCTATGCCACTTTCTAGTTATATCTCCTTACATAAAGAAGCAAAACTCACAAAAGAAGAGATTACACTTATAAGAGACTGGACAGGAAAAGCACCATTTTAGGAGAAAATATGAAAGAAAAAGATTTCTTTGAAAACAAATCAAAAACATACAATAAAGATAGTAAAAGAGTGCGAAATGTACAAACAATTGCTAATGGAATAATAGATAAAATATCATACTCAAAAGATATGCATATAATGGATTTTGGTAGTGGAACAGGTCTTTTATCTATTGAAATTGCCCCTTATGTAGGGAAAATAACAGGGATTGATATGTCAAAATCTATGAATGAAGAGTTGCAAGCAAATAAAGATTTAGTTGCTTGTGATTTAGAAATTCTAGAACTTGACTTATCCAAAAGTGATATAGATAAAAAATTTCATGGAATAATCTCTTCGATGACATTACATCATGTAGAAGATATTGTAGAACTATTTAAAAAATTTCACTCTATGCTTAATGAGGGCGGAACGATTGCCTTGTCAGATTTATATACAGAAGATGGAAGTTTCCATTCTGAATATACGGGAGTATTTCATTTTGGATTTGATGAAGAGTTTATTCTTAAATGTGCTGTTGAAGCTGGATTTAAACAGTTAGAGATACATGAAGTAAGTGTTGCCAAAAAACCTCACAAAGATTTTCCAATATTTTTACTCACTGGGTTGAAGTAACTTTATAAAAGCTTCCACAATAGCTTTTTGTTCTACTTTTTTTATTTTAGACTCTAAACTATTTACTGTTTCATCTTCTTGAAGAGAAATACTCTTTTGTAAAATAATTTTGCCATCATCATAATTTTCATTTACCTCATGGATTGTAACACCACTAATTTTTTCTTTATTTTGGATAACAGCTTCATGTACATATCTACCATACATACCAACCCCTCCATATTTTGGTAAAAGTGCTGGATGAGAATTAACAATTTTAAATTTATTAGCTATTGAAGGTGATATTTTTTTCATATATCCACTTAAAAATATATATTCACATTTATATTCTTCCAATAATTGTTCTATTTTACTATCTACATCATCACAAAATTGTTTATTTACAATAAAGTTATCTATGTTGTATTTAGTAGCTTTTTTTAAAACTTCTGCATTTGTATTGTTTGAAATAACCAAAGCTATTTGTATATTTAATTTATCTGTTTTTGAAGCGCTATATAGTGCTTCAAATCCACTTCCATTATGTGAAGCTAACACGGCTATTTTTGTCATCTATACTACTTTAATTAATTTTTTTGTATAGTATAATATTAAACTTAATTTATCAATAATTTTTACTACAATTGTCTTTTAAAACGCTATTTAATTTTTCAAATACATTTAATGTATTTTCTTCAATCTCTAATGCTTTTTTCTCTTGCAATTCTTGGCTTACATTAGTTGCATTTCCAGTAATATAGTCTTGTACACTTGTATGAAAATGTTTATGTGTAGTTTTCAAATTATCCCATGAAGGTAGTTTTGTAAATGGTTCTTGAGTGCTTTCTTGCTCTACAATCCATTTGGTCATATCACAATTTTTATGATCAACTACTTGAAAGTCTGAAAATTCATTAAGTCTTTTAAAATTATCACTTTTAAAAGAGATATGGTATCGTTTGTAGGATGAAATTATATGTGCAAGGTTTGGATTACATACAATTTTTTTATATTCATCATCAAATTGTGCTTGGGCTATAGTTTCTTCTATCTCTTTTGAAAGTTTTTCTACTTCTGCTGATATTGTATTTAAGCTTGTTGCACTTGTAGCATTTTCTTGTGTCATTGTATCTATTTGAGAAATTGCAGCATTGATTTGTTCTATCTTATTTTGTTGATCTTTTGAAGCAACTGTTACATCATCAATAATTGTTTTTGTTTGTGTAATTTTATCATTTAATTCACTATACCCATCTATCATACTTGTAGATATCTCTTTTCCTTTTGTTGCTTTTAGTGTTGCATCTTCAACAAGTTGTTTAATCTCATTTGCTGCTTCTGCACTTCTTGAAGCTAAATTTCTAACCTCTTGTGCAACAACTGCAAAACCTTTTCCTGCTTCTCCTGCCGTTGCTGCTTCTACTGCTGCATTAAGTGAAAGTATATTTGTTTGAAATGATATTTGATCAATAACACTTATTGCATCATTAATTTGATTTATTTTTTCATTAATCTCTTTCATAGCTTTTGATGTATCATTAGCAAGTGTATTTCCTTTGTTTGCTTTACTTTGTAGTTCATCAGAGATATTTGACATTTTTGCTACATGTGAATTATTTGACTTAATAGTTGTAGTTATATCATCTATCGATGCCGCTGTTTCTTCTAAAGAAGCTGCTTGTTTATTTGAAGAATTTGAAAGGGAAGAAGATGTATCTAACAAGATATTTGTATTATGATTTAGATTATCTACTACATTACTAAATGTTGCCATAAAGATTGAAATATCTTCACCTAAAGCGAGTAAGGATGTACTTAATGTTCCAATATCTCCAGCCATCCCTTTTCTTTGAGTATCATTTAATTTGAAATCATATTGATACTTTCCATATGATTCTAATATAAGATTTAATGTATCTAGTTTCTCTTTTGTTGTATTTATCATATTATTTACATTGTCTTTTAATAATTTTACAGAATCACTTCCTGCTTCTGATTTAATATTATATGTAAAAAATCCATTTTCTACTCTACTTATTGTTTCATCAATCTCTTTTAATACAATATTATCTTTGCTAGCCAATTCTTTTGTTTTTAAAACCTCTTTATTTATAGTATTAATCAAAACTGCAAATTCATCACTCCCATCTATATCTTTAATAGTAATATCTTCTTGTTTTTTTGAAATAAAATCAAAAAAGTCTAAAAGGTTTGTTTTAAGAAGTTTCATATCTGAATCAATTCTTTTATATATCATTAATCCCATTATAAGAGTAAGAAAAAGAACCACTATACCTAAAATTGTATTTCCAATAAATACTTCTTGGGCATTGTATTTTAATTTTTCTATATCTTTTTTTATATTTTCTGCAACATGTTTTTCAATTTTCTGAAATAAAATAACTTTTTGTGTAGCAAGTTCAAAAAAGCTCTCCCCCTCTCCTTGATATAACTCTAAATCTTCATCATTTGCTAATGATCTAACAAACTCATTATAGTTATCAAGATTAGTTGATTTCATTAATTTATTATAAAAATATAATGTATCTTTATTTGCAACTTTTAAAAATACTACGAGTTTTAAATCTTCTGATGTAAGAACTGACTTTAGTTTTATTTGTCCATATAATATATTTTTACTATTTTCATTTTCATCTGTTATATTGTCAAGTTCATTAATGGTATTTAATCCATAAGATCGAATCAACTCGGTATCATCTTTAGTTGCCAATATATTATAGTATGTAAATATTTGAGATGTGATTTTTGCATTATCACTATAATGGGTTAATAATAATAGTGTTTCAAGTAAACTATTATTCATTGAGGTATAAAAATTCAGTGCATTTGTCGCTCTTACATTATTAATATTATCTTTTCTTATCTCTGCTCTTACACCCTGAAGTCTTTTATAAACAGAAATTGTTTGTTTTTTAATTAAATCTTTTATTTCATCTTTGACTTCCATATTAATAACAAAGTTTTTTGTATCATTATAAAGTTTGTCAACTTTCTTTTTTTGTTCTAAAAGTTCTTTTTCAAAATTTTCTCCATGACTACTTATAAAACCTGCAGTGTAAGCTCTCTCTATTTGCTGTTCATTTAAAATCTTCGCAATATTATTTGTCACAGCTACTAAAGGAGAGAGTCTATTCATCTCTTGCGTTTGAGTATAAGAATGTATGACTGTAATTATAATAAAATATAATAGACCTGCCATAGGGATAAAAGTAAGTATTTGAAGTTTAGTTTTTAAAGATAAATTTCCTAAAATCTTTTGCATAGTATTTCCTTATTAAATTAATAATTATCACTTATTTTATATAAGTTTTAGTAATAATTATAGTACAAATTTACTTTATATTCTAAAATTATTATTTAATTACCTTTTTTATTTTACACTTTGTATCATATATATAAGTTATTTTAGCAGATCTAACTAAGTTTGAATTTTCCATAAAAAAAGGTTAAGTAAAAACTTAACCTTTTTTAAATTTTCAGCGTCCTATTAATATAAACCGAAATTTTTTCCATCTTTCATTTTATATAATACTCTAAAATTATCATCCATATCATAGAATACTTTAAAGAGCCCATCACTACTTTTTAACTCAGTTAAAGCTTCTTCTATCTCTACAGGTTTATAAGATTCAAGTTTCATAGGCACAATCTCTGTATCTAGTTTTTCAAGCTCTTTTGCTACACTATCTTCTTGCACTGCAATCTCTAAATCTGTAAGTTTTGTCGCAGAATGTGCTTTTATTTTATCTGCATGTCTTCTTAATATTTTAGAAACTCTATCTGTAGCAATATCAATTGCACTATGTAAATCTTTATCTCTTTGTTTAACAACAACTGTATCAATATTTGCAATATTTAAAATATATTCAAATGTTATTACATTTTTACCATGTTTTTGCTCTTGTGAAACAATTGCGTTAACAGATATCATATCTAAATTATATTTTTTAAATGTATCTATCGTACTTTCAATGTGTAATTTTAACTCATCTGTTAAAGTAACATGTCTTCCTACTATACTTGTATTCATGAGGACTCTCCTTATATTAGAGTGAATGGTTACTAACCACCATTCATCTTATACAAATTTTATCATAGAAACCATAAAGTAAAATTAATTGTTTTATTTTTACAATTATATTTATTATAACTGTTCTGCAGTACTATAATGTAGCTCTAAACCTTTAGAAGTGGTTACAAATCAATTAAGAGATATTAATGATTATTTATAATTGAAAAACTATTTTATATAAGGTATTTTAATAACAAATTCCACACCTTTAAGGTTTTGATTGTTATATTTATAGCTTCTATTATAAACAGCAATCTGCCCTTTAAAGTTTTTCTTTATTATTTGGTGTGTCATATAAAGACCGATACCTATACCTATAGATTTATGCTTTGTTGTAAAGTAAGGTTCAAATATTTTATCTATAATATCTTCATTTATCCCTCCACCGCTATCTTTAAAAGTGATAACAGCGTAATCCTCAATTCTTTTTAAGGAGATAAAAAAGTATCTATCCTCTACAGGAATCTCTTTTAACGTAATTGCATCTTTTGCATTATTACATATATTTAATATAGCTTGAATAAGTTGGTTTTCATTTTGAGTGATATATATATCTTCAGCATCAATATTACATTTAATAAAATTATTTTTTAATAACTCTTTTGTTAAATCAAATCCCTTATTTAAAGCATCTTTTATATTAAACTCTTTTAAAGTTTCACTATCAGATGTAAAAAATGTTCTAAAATCATCTATAGTTTGTGATAAATATTCTGCCTGTGCTATTACACTATTCGCACACCTAAGGACAGCATCATTTGTCACCTCTTCTTCAAATTCTATAGAAAGTTTCAAAGAACTCGTATGAGTTGTTATAACACTTAAAGGCTGTCTCCACTGATGAGCAATGTTTCCTATCATTTCACCCAAAGCTGTAACTTTTGATTGATTCATTATAATTTTTTGATGTTCCAATTCTTGTAATTCAAGCTCTTTTATTTTAGTAATATCCTGAACTGTTCCATGGGAATAAAGAGCTATATTTTTTTGATCATATTTTGTCTCACCACGTTCAATTACAAATTTTATTGTACCGTCTTTTAATAGAATTCTATGGGTTGTATTATATGGTACCTTATCCTCTACAGATTGAGTATATACCTGATTAACAACTTCTACATCTTCTGGATGTATAATACTTAAAAAGAACTCATAAGATGGTACAAACTTTTTTTTATCAATATTAAAAATATTATATATCTCATCTGACCACTCTAGGTAATTTTTATTTATATCAAAAGACCAACTTCCAAGTTTCGCAATTTCCTGTGCCTCTTTTAAATTTTCTTCACTTTGTCTTAAAGCCTGATTTGTTTTTCTAATTCTATATAAAAAAATTAAAACTAAAACAGATAGTAAAAGGGAAATTATCCCCATAATAATAGCTATTTTCCAATATCTAAGTTGCTCTTTTGATAAATATACAATCTCTTGTTTTTTCCATCGATTTAATATTTCTTCTTTTGTACCATCTTTATCCATTAACACAAGAGCTGTATTAATTTTATCCAATAATTGTTTATCCCCTTTTTTAACGGCAATATGAGAAAAACTTACCTCTACTGGTTTATCAATTACAGTTATCCCTTTTATATCATTAGTAAATAGTACATATTCACCAACCCATCTATCTACTATTACGGCATCTAGTTTATTTTCATTTAAAAGACTAAATCCATCTTTCCAACTCGCTATTATCTCCACCTTAATTTGTGGATACTTTTTCAAAAGTGCGATGGGATACCCTTTTCTCTCAACCCCTACTTTAAGATTAAAAAGTGAATCTATATTATTTATATCTAAACGATTGTTTTTACGAAAAATAGAGAAATGTGATTCTAACAACGGCTTTGAAAAATCGTAAATTTTTTCCCGTTCAGGATTTTTATTTATCTGCAATAGAGCATCTGCCTTACCTTGAGATGCCAACTCTTGTGCTTTTGCCCAATCCATAGCCTGAACCTCAATATTAAATCCCCCTTTTTCAGCTAAAGAATTGACTAAATCAACAACGATACCCGCAGGCTTACCATTTTTCATATATATCATAGGTGATATATTATGATTTCCTAAAAATAGATATTGATTTTCTTTCTTTTCTAAAGCAAAAAGAGCTGTATAAAAAATAAAATAGATTGTAATAATAGATAGCCATTGTTTCATATTTGAACCTTTATGAATTTGTTTTATTAGAGTAAAGTAAATTATATAATATGACTACTAAAAAGATAGTATGATTCATTTTATTTATTATTTTAATTCATCTAATTATATTTCTTCTAAGCTAGAATAGTGTAATTCAAGCCCTTTTGATGTGGTTACAAATCCATTAATATTTATCTTACCATCATGCACCATTTTATGGTGCGTCTTACATAGTGGGATTAGATTAAATTTATGATTTTGATTTATATGCCCAATAAATCCTTTGTCATCTGCTGTTTGTTGCTCTTTGATATGATGTACATCATCTACACTTGCCCCACAAATAGCACAACTAGCTATATATAAATCTTTATTATAAGTGCTTGTTTTCTTTTGAGACAATCTCTCAAGAGTATCATAATCATCAGTAAGTCTTTTTCGTATATCATTAGCTACTTTTAAAAACTCTCTATCCATGTGGAGTGACTTAGCAAACTCTAAACCATACATACTACTTCCACTTCCATAAGATAACTTTCTATTAAAAATAAGCTTATCATCCTCTTCATTATACAATACACTTAAATGTAAACATATGATATTCTTTAACTTCTCAATCTCTTCTATCTCAGGTAACTGATGTAAATGTGTAGCAAAAACAAACTGTGATTTTAAAGAGGCAAGCTTAAGTATAGCAGATGCTACTATACTTACCCCACTCATAGTTTCCGTACTATGGCTTATCTCATCTCCAAGAATTAGTGAGTTTGAAGTAGCACGATTGAAAATATTTTTTAACTCCAACATCTCAACTGCAAAAGAAGATAACCCTTTTGCAATATTGTCACTCCCCGAGATTCGTGTAAATGCCTCATCAAACAAACAAAATCTCATAGTTTTACAAGGTACATAAAATCCAGCCTGAGCCATAATAACTGCTATCCCTATTGATTTCATCAATGAACTTTTTCCACTACTATTTATCCCATAGAGTAAAATACCATGCATCTTATTGTCAAGCATATTATCAGGTCTTGAGTTTTTAATAATCAAATTATCTTGATGCTCTTTTGATACTTTTGTTAAATCACCCAAAACAATATCATTTGGTACATAAATACCATTCTCTTCACTTGATTCTATAATTGGATGTCGTAACTCGATTAGTTCTAAAAAGTTTGTTTTTAGCTCATCTTGTTTGATGATTTTTGGCTGGACAAAATTATATTTTTTTGCTGTTTTTATATTTGATACAGTTAAATCAATCTCGGCTATAAAGGAAACCAAATCCAAAAGCATAGAGGCAAATTTTTTCTCATAATATTCTATTTTTTCTTTAAATATCACTTTATTTAGAACAATTATTTTTTGTAAGTTATGTACATATTGATCTGAGATAGTAGAGGTAAGTTTATTGGTTATCTTGACACTATTTGTTTGTACTTTTATAGAAAAATCTTTAAAGAGATATAACTCATCATCAATAATCAAATGTGACTCTAAAAGTTCCTTTTTGATTGAAGAGTAGCGGTTTTTAGTAAGTCCTATAAAAAAACCCTCTTTCCCTAATCTTGTTACAGAGATAAGATTTTTATCATCACTTTTTAAAAATTTTAAAATATGCTCCACAAAAATATCTAACTTCTCTTCTAAAAGTTCATTTTGTTTGATTAACTCATCAACTTTACTATCAATCCCTTTGGCTATCATATTAGAATCAATATCTTTTAACATAAACTTCCCACTACAAGAAAGATCAAAAGTCTCATCAATAGTTTTGATAAATATTGCAATATCTTCACTACTACAAGGTGGTTTGACGAAATTATAGTTTTCCATAAATTTCACTATCTCTTTGATACTTCCTAAAGAATCATACAAATAGTTTAGTTCAAAAGGGTGCAAACGATTTAGTTTAATTCTTCTTGTTAATCGCTCTATATCATAAATATTACTTAAACTATTTTCAATAGGTGCATGATAATCATACAAATCATTACTTAGTTTATATCGTCTATTTAACTCTTTTTCATCTTTTATTGGATGGGTAAGTCGCTCTTTTAAAAGTCTTTTCCCCATAGCAGTTGCAGTATTATTTATAAGCTTAAGCAGATTTGGTTGATGTGGCATCTCTAAGATATTTAACTGTTCAAGTGCATTATTTCCAAGATAGATATAACGACTAACATCCAGTTTAACTGGATAAGAAAGCTTCTCTATAATCTTACTATCATGTCCTATAACAAAATCTATAAGTATCGCTAAACTTTCACTTGATAGGGCATATCGTTCCATATTAAGATGCTCTATTGGAGTAAGAAGTGATTGGATATCAAATACATTTCTAAAAAGCTCATTTTGATAGCTAATTTTCGGTCGCATTGTAGAGATATGAAAAGTTTTTTGGGATAATTCAAGATATTCACATACCTCTTTTTGATTGATAATTTTATCCAAAAATGTGATAACTACTTCACTAGTTTTATGCATATTCATATAATTAAACACTTCATCAAGTGCAAAACTTGGGTCTTCACTAGTACCAAACATCTCATTGAAAAAACATTTTCCAGTAGTGACATCTATAGCACTATACCCTATAAGATAATTACCACGCACTTGGTCAACTGTAATTGAGGTAATATTATTCTCATCTGAACTAACTGCAAAATCAAAATTTGTCCCAGGAGAGATTATCGCATCCAGAACTCTTCTAACATTTGGTGGAACACCAACTTGTTTAATAATAGCTATTGTGTATTTTTGCTCTTGAATTATACGGTTGATATGTTTTTCAAAAGAGACAGCAGGTACTCCTGCCATTAAAGGATTTGTTTGTGAGTTTTCAAGGATAGATTTGTTTTTTCGTGTGAGTTGAATATTAAGAAGCTCCGCTATCTCTTTAGCTTTCCCTATTTGCTCTTCATCATTATTTACCTCATAAGTCTCAAAAAAAGTTCCAACCTCCATCAATACAACCGTATCTTTTCCATACTTCGCTTCAAAAAGCTCTTGAAGTTTAAAATACTGCTGCGTTAAAAGAATTGATTTATCTTCTAGTATCCCTTGAATTTCTTCTTTCATAGTTCGTTAAATCTATATCCCATATTTTTTAGACTATCACGAATTGCTTGTTGATGTTCTTCCCCTTTTGTTTCAAGAGCAATTGTTACATTTGCATCCCCAAAATCAAGTGCTACTGAGTTTCTATCGTAATCTATTTGAACAATATTTGCACTAAGATTTTCAAATATTTGCGTGAGCATTTTTAAACTACCTGGTTTATCTATAAGAGTAACTATTAAGTTCATTTTTCTTGAAGATTTTACTAAACCTTTTTCAATAATTTGAGCTAGCATCGTTACATCAATATTTCCACCACTTAAAGGTAAAACTACTTTTTTCCCTTTTACATCTATTTTATTATGCATAATTGCAGCTGTTCCAGTTGCTCCTGCACCTTCAACTACAAGCTTATGTTGCTCCAGTAAAAATAAAATTGCAGATGCTATCTCTGTATCTTCAACTTCTATAATCTCATCAACTAATTCCAAAACATTATCTAGCATTTTAGGAGTTACATCTCGCACAGCAATACCATCAGCGATAGTTTTCACAGACACAGAATCTATAGGAGTTTTTGCTTCAAAAGACTCTTTCATAGCTCTAGCTCCACTTGCTACAACCCCTACTATTTTAATAGATGGTTTCAATTGCTTAAATGCACTTGCTATTCCAGATATTAATCCACCACCACCAATTGGTATTATCGCAATATCAATATCTTCTATCTCTTCTAAAAGTTCCAGTCCAATAGTTCCTTGCCCTGCAATCACATCATCATCTGCAAATGGATGGATAAATGTTTTATCATTTTTTGTTGCAAAATCAGTAGCATATTTACATGCTTCATCGTAGTTTGCTCCATATAAAACGACATTTGCTCCATGTGATTTTACACCACTTACTTTTAGTAGTGGGGTAGCTTCTGGCATCACAATTGTTGCTGTTAGTCCAAAATGTTTAGAACTAAAGGCTACACCTTGAGCATGGTTACCAGCACTTGCAGCAACTACACCTTTTTGTTTCTCTTCATCACTTAGTTTTGCTATTTTATTAAAAGCACCTCGAAGTTTAAAACTTCCAGTAAGTTGTAAATTTTCTTTTTTTAAATATACCTCAGCACCACTATTTGCACTTAATATTGGGGCATAAGATATAGGTGTAGGTCGTATAATAGTTTCTAGTCTTTGTTTTGCTTGTTGAATATTTTCTATTGTTATCATAAAAGCGATTATATCTAAAATTATTTAAAATTTTTATCGTTAATACTTTTCTTAAATGCTTTGATACCATTTTTATTATATAATAGTATCAATGAAAGATAAAATATTTGAAAAACCAATCACAAAACAATTTGAGTTTGATGAAGATGTAGCATCTGTCTTTGATGATATGCTCAGTCGTTCTGTTCCATTTTATAAAGAGATGCTCAATCTTACTACTTCTTTTGCACTAAAATATACAAAAAAAGATAGTACTGTATATGACTTGGGTTGTTCCACGGCAACAACACTTATTAATATAGCAAATCATACAGATCATCAATTGAACTTAATAGGTATTGATACTTCAAGTGCAATGCTAAATCGTGCTTCACACAAAGCAAAAGGATATGGTCATGATATTACTTTTATCCAAGATGATATTTTCAATATTGAACTAAAAAAAGCTGATTTGATTATCTCAAACTACACTTTACAATTCATAAGACCACTACAAAGAGAAAAACTTATCTCTAAAATTTATGATTCATTAAATGATGGTCAGGTATTTATCTTTAGTGAAAAAGTTATTTGTGAAGACAAAATATTGAACAAACAATTTATAGATGAATACTACAACTTTAAAAAAGAGCAAGGGTATAGTGAATTTGAGATAGCTCAAAAAAGAGAAGCATTGGAAAATGTACTGATACCATATAGTTATGATGAAAATCAAAAGATGATAAAAAATGCTGGATTTAAACATATTGAGTGTATATTCAAGTGGGTAAACTTTGCAACTTTTATAGCAATAAAATAAAGTTTAAATTAAATAAAAAGGAATATATATGTTAGAAATAGGAACCAAAGCACCCGAGTTTTGTAATCCAAACCAAGATGATGTGGAGATATGTCTACGAGATTTAAAAGGGAAATGGATAGTACTTTACTTTTACCCAAAAGACAACACTCCAGGGTGTACAAATGAAGCGTGTGATTTTACAGCAAATGAAGATTTATTTGATGACTTAGATGCAGTTATACTTGGAGTGAGCCCAGATAGTCCTAAAAAGCATAGAAACTTTATAGAGAAACAAAACCTTACTATCACACTTCTTGCAGACGAAGAAAAAACATTATGTGGAGCTTATGGTGTATGGCAAGAGAAGATGAATTATGGAAAAAAATATATGGGTGTAGTTCGTTCAACTTTTATCATCAATCCTGAAGGAGATATTGCAGCCGTTTGGGAAAATGTAAAAGTAAGACAAAAGAAAAAAATAGATGGTGAGCCAGTTGAGATAAAACACGCTGATGTAGTAAAACAGACTTTAGAAGAGTTACAAAAATAACTCCTCTAAATCACTTATACTGAATATTCTATCTTAAAATCTATTAATCAATTACATTTAATTATCACAAAAACTAATAAATACTATAAGTTCTTTTTACCCTTAAATACTGCAATGGTTCACTAGACTCTTTATATATCTTTTTTTCATCAACTATTATGGAATTATTATAGCCTGTTATTACCTCTTTTGTAATAGT
>Ga0209345_10002301_pt1 | contig 21277 bp, 25 predicted proteins | sample Cruoilmetagenom7_FD_187294 | JGI IMG/M metagenome (GOLD analysis project Ga0209345, IMG submission 187294) | Oil polluted marine microbial communities from Coal Oil Point, Santa Barbara, California, USA - Sample 7 (SPAdes) (version 2) | ecosystem: Environmental > Aquatic > Marine > Oil seeps ... | reverse complement strand
TTTTAATTTTTTTGCTAAAATATCTCTTCTATTTTTATACTCAATCTCACTAATCACTTACAAACCTCACCCAACCAGTCATTACTTTGAGATAAGATATCACTTAGAGCAGAATTTAGTCCATCAACTCCACCCTTAGCATCTAAACTTTTTACATCAACTTTTGCATTAAATATTTTTGTTGCAAAAACACTGTTAGTTTTAGAATCAATAAGCGCCAAACTTATAACTACATTTGCATAAGAACTTGTAGAGTTACTGTTGAAGTATTGCATAAAATCTTCTATGCTTATCTCCAAGATAAAGTCATTTTTACTTCTTGATTTTGAGATTTGTACACTTTTAAATAGTTTTGAATTTCTAATCATAGTTAAAAATTCAGCTGTAATCGCTCTATTTGGAGCAGTTGACCATTGAGAAGCAGAATAAGCATACTGTTTAAAGTCACCTTGTGCATAACTCATTGTATGAGACATTATAGAGTTCTGGCTAAAAGCTTGAGCTACTTTTAAAGATTTATTCTTACACCCCAAAGAAGTAAATTTTTTACTTGGCATGTGGGAATTTACTCTAAACTCTGATTTAGCTGGAGTTGTAGTTGTTATACATCCAGAAAACAATATTGCTAGTAAACTTATTATTATGTATTTCATATTTTAATCTTCCCCTGGACCTTTTTTAGATTCTTCTTGTTTAAACAGTATATCACCTGGACTTCTTTCATACTGTTCTAGTATTGAATCTACTCTTATTATAAGTTCTTGCATCTCCAAAAGAGTATTATTCATTGTAGGCACTACATCCCCAGCAATCTCTTTAATGTTGAACTCACCACTAGATACTGCTCTTTTTATCTCATCCATTGAGCCTCTAATACCAACATAGCTGTTCATTATTGAATTAAATGAAGATGAGATTTTATTTTCCCATTGAACACTTTTATCTATAAACTTATCTACATTAGGTGTAATTTTATCAACTTTAGAACTAAAGCTATCTAAATTTTTTGCAGATGATTGAAGATGAGAAATAGTCTTATCATCTAGTGCCATTTCTAACTTATTCATAAAACTAGCAGTACTTTTTAACAATAAAGATATCTGTTCTTGATTTTCATCATTTAAAAGTGTTTCTGTCTTACCAAGAGTAGATGACAACTTAGTAGAAACAGAACCCAAAGATGATTCAAAATTTTCAAAAAATGATGGAACAGTTTGAATAGATGGATATTCTTCATCACCTTTTACTAATAAATCACTAGCACCATTTGAACCCATGCTAAGATTTATATAACTAAGTCCAGTAATTCCCTGAGCAGTTAATCTAGCAACTGTATCTGTCTTAATGGGTGTTGTTTTAAAAATTGTTACTAGGACTTCAACTTGTTCAGAATTATTTGGATTAATTTTTAGTTTTGTAACTTTACCTACACTTATACCTCTATATTTAACAGGTGAATCTATATTTAATCCAAGAACAGATTCATCAAAATAGATACTGTACTTTCTAACTTCTTCTTCTGATGATGGTTTTAAAAGCCAATATGTAAAACCTAGCATTAATGTTATTCCTACAAATACTAAGATACCAACAAGAGTATAATTAACTTTATTATTCATCTAAATTTTTTCTCCAAAAAATGTTTTTATAAATTCACTATCTACTGAACTTATTTCATTCAAAGTTCCCTCAAAAGCTATTTTTTTATTATCTATAATTGCTACACGGTCAAGTGTATCATAAATTGATTGTAAATCATGTGAAACCATAACAATAGTTAATCCCAATAAATCACGAAGTTTTAGAATCAAACTATCAAAATCTCTTGCAGAAATTGGGTCAAGCCCACTTGTTGGTTCATCTAAAAACAAAAGTTTTGGATCCATTGCCAACGAACGAGCCAAAGCTGACTTTTTCTTCATTCCACCACTAATTTGTGATGGATAAAGATTCGCATCTGCTGATTTTAATCCTACTAAACTAACTTTAAACTCCACTATCTCTTGTATCATTTTTTCTGTTAGATCTGTATATTCAATCAATGGTAAAGCAATATTTTGTGCTACTGTCAGTGAAGAAAAAAGTGCTCCAGCTTGAAATAAAACTCCCCACTCCTTTCTTAACTTTTGTGCTACATTATGAGAAATATTGCTTAACTCATTACCAAGAACTTTTATACTTCCACTATGAAATTCTTGAAGCATAACTATCTCGCGAAGTAGAGTTGTTTTACCACAACCACTAGGACCTAAAAGTCCATAAATCTCACCTTTATTTATATTTAAATTGAGACCATCATGCACAACTCTTTCATCAAAAATAGTTTTTACATTTCTAACTTCTATAACATTCATTTTATATACCTAAGTTTGTAAATGCTATTGAGAAAAGTGCATCACATACGATTACTGCAAATATTGATTCAACTACACTCTTAGTTGTATTAAAGCCTATACTTTGAGTATCATCTTTTACTCTCATACCTCTATAAATACCTATTGTAGCAATTAAAAATGCAAAAAATGGTCCTTTGAAAATACCTATAAAAAAGTGTTTAGCATCTATCACTGTACTAAACCTATCTATAAAAAGGTTTGTAGAAATATTCAAATCAATATTTGCTACAAGCATACCACCAAGAACTCCCATCATATCAGCAACAAATATAAGTATAGGCATCGCAATCATAAGAGCAATTATTCGTGGCATAACCAGAAATATATATGGATCAAACCCCATAGTTCTCATAGCATCTAACTCTTCTGTTATCTTCATAGCACCTATTTGAGCAGTAAATGCCGAGCCACTTCTACCAGCAATAACAATAGCAGTAATTAATGGTGCTAGTTCACGAAGCATAGAGATACCAAGCATATCAACTAAAAATATATTTGCACCATATATCTTTAGTTGATAAGCTGATTGATAGGCAACAACTAAACCAATCAGAAAACTTGTAAGAGCAATGATGGGAAATGCTTTTATTCCACTTTCGTTTATCTCAAAAGCTATCTCTTTAAACCTTATATTTTTAACAGAACTTATATAGTAAATTATTGTTGCAAATACCTTTCCTAGAAAATTCATAAATGAAAGTAAACCTACATAATAATCATAAATAGAATGCCCTAATATGTATAGATATTTTTCATCATTGGCATGTGGAATTCTTGAAGAAGCTGTCTTTTGTTTCTTCACTAAAAGAAGTGTATCATCAATATCTTTAGAATTAGAAACAGTTGTAATCTCTAGTTTATTATCTATATATTTTTTTTGTAAATTAACTATGTAAATAGCAGCAGCTGTATCCATAAAAGAAACATTTTCTAAATTAATCTCGATACTTTTAGAGTTTGAAGTGTTTAATATTTGTGTTTGATTTTGAAGTTTTGTAATTGTATAAAGACTAAGCTCCCCTGAAAATTTCAAAAGGAGCTTATTATCTTGTGTTAATATATCAAGTGAAGAGTTACTCATTCTAAACTATTAAAAATCTCTCTCAAGAAGTTTATTTACTTTTAAAATCGTTAAAATTCTTCCCTCTTGTTTACCAACACCATCTATCATACTCTCTTCAGATGCGATAGTATCAGGTGGAGGACCAATATCACTCTTTTTGATTCTAATTGCTGCTGTTAATCTATCAATAACAAAACCTGCAACTTCATCACCCTGTTTGAGAACAAAAAATCTTGTCTCATCATTATGATTTTTAGGAGGAAGACCAAACTTCACACGTAAGTCAATCAAAGGGATAACAGAACCACGAAGGTTAAATACACCTAAAACATATGGTGGTGTTTGAGGTACTCTAGTCCAAGAAATTGGTTTTATAATCTCTTGAATAGTTAAAATTGGCACCGCATACTCTTCCTCTCCAATAATAAATCCAACTAACTGAACTATGTCAGCTGAATGGTCTATTCCTGGCTCTTGTTGCTCACTTTGCGTTTTAATAATATCTTTTAATTTATCACTCATTATAAGAACTCCGATTTAAAGTTTACATTTCTCTGAACTACACTTGCTAAATAGTCCGCAGAGTATGGTTTTGTAATATACTCAACCATTCCAGACTCAACACCTCTCATTCTATCAGACTTACCTGTACGAGAAGTTACTGCAATTAGAGGTAGGTTTTTGTACTTATTGTATTTTTTAATCTCAGATGCAAGAGAGTAACCATCCATTCTAGGCATCTCAATATCTATAAGCATAGCATCAAAATTATGCTCACCAGATTTTAAAGTATTAAGTGCTTCTTGTCCATCACTAGCTTCAACTAGTGTAACACCCATAGGTTCTAATGCTTTTCTCATTATCATTCTATCTGTTTTAGAATCATCAACAATCATAATTTTATAGTCACTTGCACTTGTTTTTTCATTTGTAATCTGAGCAGCTTCACTTTGGTTAGAAGCTGAAGCTTTTACACCTTTAGCCATCTGCATAAGTGCAACTACATCAACAATCAATGTAACACCACCATCACCACGGATAGTAGCTCCAGCTACACCTTCAATACCTTTTAGGTAATCACCAAGGGACTTAATAACTATCTCTTCTTGTCCAACTAGTGTGTCAACAATTAATCCAAGCTTTTGAGCACCTAGTCCTAAAACAACTACATATGCATGTTCACTACTATCAAGGATTCTATCAACTTCAAAAATATCACCAATATGTACTAAAGATAAAACCTCTTCACGAAGTCTCATAACAGAACGGTTTTCAACTGTATAGATTTCATCTTGAGAAATTCTAACAGTTTCTAAAACAGAAGATAAAGGAATAGCATAATATTCTTCTTGAACACCAACAAGTAATGCTTGGATAATTGCAAGAGTTAGAGGGATTTTCAATTTAATTGAAGTACCTTGTCCAATTTCACTATCAACATCGATAATACCATTTAGTTTTTCAATGTTTGTTTTTACAACATCCATACCAACACCACGACCTGATACATTTGTAACAGCAGCAGCAGTTGAAAAACCTGGTTTAAAAATAAGAGCAAAAGCTTCTTTATCACTCATCGTATCAGCTTCTTTCTCAGTTATGATACCTTTCTCAAACGACTTATTTTTAAGCATCTCGGCATCAAGACCCTTACCATCATCATCAATCTGAATAACAATAGCATTACCTTCATTGTAAGCTTTTAGCTTAATCGTACCTGTCTCTTCTTTACCAGCGGCTGCACGAACATCTGGCATTTCAACACCATGGTCACATGAATTACGGATAATGTGAACAAGAGGATCACCAATCTCTTCAACTATTGATTTATCAAGTTCTGTTTCTTCACCAGAGATCTCAAGTTCAATCTTTTTATTAAGCTCACGAGTTAAATCACGAATCATTCTAGGGAACTTATTAAATACTTTACCAATTGGAAGCATTCTTGTTTTCATAACTGCTATTTGAAGGTCAGTTGTAACAAGTGAAACAATAGAAACAACTTGATTTAGTTCTTCTAGGAACTCTTCACCCTCATAACGCTCTTCAACATCATCATTAATTTTAATAAGTCTATTTTTAGCAAGTACTAGCTCACCAATTAGGTTCATTAAGTGGTCAAGTCTCTTAACATCAACACGAATCGTTTGCTCAACTGCTGCTGGAGCACGTTTTGCAGGAGCTGCTGCTTTTGCTTCAGCTCTTGGTGCTGGTTTTTCTTCAGCTACTGGAGCTGGTGTAGGTGCTGGAGTTGCCGGAGCTGGTTTAGCTTTTGGCTCACCTGCTGGTGTATCTTCTGTTGGAGAAGGTGGAGCTGCAAGAACACTTTCACCTGCTGCTATTTTAGCTGCACGTTTAGCTTTATCTTCTTCTTGTCTTTGATTAAGAAGTCTCTCAATCTCAGCTTCTACATCAGCATCATCCATGTTGTCATAATCAGGTTCATCATCTGAAGAAACATCTTCTTCAACTGGTGCTTCTTCAACTGGAGTAGCTGATGATTCTACAGCCTCAACCTCACCTGTACCACCACTAACCTTATCAAGTCTAGCAACACAAGCAGCAACATCTACACCACCGTCAGCACTTGTATCACGAATAGTATTTAGAAGTGTTTTCATTAAGTCAATAGACTCTAGTACAACATCCATAATATCTGGTGTTATTATAAGTTCACCGTGTCTAGCTTTATTTAAAACATCTTCCATATGGTGTGTTAAATGAGTTAATACATCAAAATTTAAAAATGATGATGCACCTTTAACTGTGTGCGCAACACGAAAAATACCATTTAAAAGCTCTAAGTCTTCTGGTGTATTTTCTAACTCTACTAAATCTTCATCTAGTTTTTCAACAAGTTCAAAAGATTCAACTAAAAAATCTTGCAATATTTCCTGAAATTCATCCATATTTATACTCCTTACTTCATATGTCCACGAACTACTCGTGATACTTCATCATAAAATGTGCTAGCTTCAAACTTAACTAAATAAGCTTCCCCGCCAGCTTCTTTTCCTCTACTCTCACTAAAATGATCACTAATAGATGAGTTAAAAATGATTGGTACATTTTTAAATCTACCATCTTCTTTTACATTTGCTGCAAAATGGAAACCATCCATTCTAGGCATCTCTACATCAGATAAAATTAGTTTTAAATGATCAGATATTGGATCGCCATATGTTTTGTATAATTCATTTAGCTTTTCTAACCCATCTTGTCCATCAATAGCTTCAACTACTTGAAAGCCCATTTTTATAAGAGCTTCTTTAACAATTTTTCTAGCAGTTGCACTGTCATCTAAAACAAGAGCTATACCAGAAAATGTTTCTTGATGACCAGGCATTGCATCAACATCTGGCGAATATAAACCTAAATCCTGAACAACACTCTCTAAGTCTAAAATTAGAAGAACATTATCTCCTTCTATCTTAGTAACACCTGTAATTTTACTACCATCTACTGCATCAGAACCGCTTGTAAAAGTCGCTGGTTCAATATCACTCCAGTTAATTCTTCTAATTCTTTTTGCTTCATGAACTATAAAACCAATTAGAACATTGTTAAATTCTGTAATGATAACTCTTAAGTTTTTTTCTATGTCATCTGGAGGAGTTATACCCATCCATTTTGCTAAGTTGACTACCGGTATTACTACACTTCTTAAATCAAAGATACCTTCGATAAATTCTGGTGTACCTGGTAATTCTGTTAGCTCTGGAACACGAATAATTTCACGAACCTTTGAAACATTAATACCATATATACCCTCATATACCCCATCTTCACCCTGATTGAGTATACGAAAATCTACAAGTTCCATCTCATTGGAACCAACTTTGAGCGAATTTTCATCCATATTTATGTCTCCTTAGAGAAAATATTTTCTTCTAATAGTTCTATATCTTCTGACGATTTTACAGTAAAATATCTTTGATTGCAAGCAAAAGCACCTAAATTTACATAGTTTATTTTACTAAATTTTATGGTTTTATTTTGATGGAAGTGCCCCTCTATAAAATAATCACATTCATATCTGTCCTCAAATCTTTTTTTAATAAAATCATCAAACCAAACTAACTCTTTACAATCATCTTTTTTATTTAGATAACTATCAAGTTTATTTAAAATATACTCATCAAAAAGGTTTAAAAACTTCAATACAATTTTATTTCTTATTAGTGATGTATATACTTTATATCCAAAAGCCCCATCAAAATCTCCATGTGCTAAAATAATCTTTTTCCCATCATATCCACATGCCAAAGGTTGTTTAAAAATTGGAAAAACTTTGGCATGTGGAAATAGATTTGTTAAGTTAAAATCATGGTTTCCTTCTAAATAAATAACTTCTATCTCTTTTGAGATATCATTTATAATAGAAATACTCTCCTGATTTGTGTCAGATGTTTTTTGTATCCCACCAAATAGTGCATCAAAAATATCACCCATCAAGATGAGTTGTGTCGGTTGTAGTTTTTTTGATTGTATTGCTTTTAAGAAGTTTAAAAACTGAGCTCGTTTATGAGAGTAATGAGCATCTGAAACTACAAATGCTCCCTTTTTTATCTCAATATCACTATGGTACATAAGCTATATCTGGGATTCCAGTTGATTCATCAAGTCCCATCATAAGATTTGCATTAGCGAGAGCTTGTGAAGATGAACCACGTAGTAAGTTATCTATAGAGCTAGAGATAAAAAGTAAATTTCCTTTTTGTTTTACATATATATCGCAAAAATTTGTTCCAGCTGTATTTTTCATATCTACTGGATTTTTACATATTCTAACAAAATGCTCATCTTTATAATACTCTTTTAAAACAGCCTCTGCATCTAAACCATCACTAACTTGTATATAAATTGATGAAATCATCCCTCTTGTTGTAGGAACAAGATGTGGAACAAAATTAACATCATTAAAATCAATCTCAAGTTTCTGAGCTATCTCTGGAGCATGTCTATGAAAAAAAGGATTGTAAGCAAACATATTATCATTTACATTTACAAAGTGAGTTACATCACTAAGTTTTTTACCAGCTCCACTAACACCCGTTTTAGCATCTATTATAATAGGAGTATTTGGTATTCTTTTTTGTAGAAAAGGGAGAAGTCCTAAAATTGCAGATGTTGGATAACATCCAGGGTTTGCTACAAGAGAAGCTTTTTTAATATCTTCGCGGAACAGTTCAGGTAGTCCATAAACAACATTTTCTAAGTTTTGCACATCAGTATGAGGACAATAATACTCTTCATAAACATCTTGTGTAAGTCTATAATCAGCTGAAAAATCAACTATTTTTATACCTTTTTGCATAAATGGTTTTACAAATGCCATAGCTGTTTTATGTGGAACTGCTAAAAAAACTAACTCACAGACTAAAGCACACTCATCGACATCGGCTTTTTTAACTTCAAGTTCGCAAACAGAACTTAAAGATGGGTGAAGTTCGTTTAAAGTGCTATCACCTGTTGAGTTTGCCACATAGTTTAAGTTAAATGTTGGATGATTGACAAGCATTTTAACAAGTTCTAAACCTGTATAACCGCTTACTCCGATAATTCCTACATTAATGACACTCAAAAACTATCTCCTGATATTTTACTTCTTCTATTTCAAACTCTTTTTCTCCACCAGGAAGACGAACTTTTACCTCATCACCCTCTTCTCTTCCTAAAAGCTGTTTTGCTAAAGGTGAGCCAAATGAGATAAGTCCCATATCTGGATTAGATTCACTTCCACCAACTATAGTATATGTTAACTCTTCATCTGTATCCATATCAGTCATCACAACAGTTGAACCAAAACTTACTTTGGCATGTGCAAGTTCAGATGGATCTACTATTTGTGCATTTCCTATAATCTCTTGTAACTCTGCTAAACGATTATCTATATTTTTTTGCATCTCTTTTGCAGCGTGATATTCAGCATTTTCTTTTAAATCACCATGCTCTAATGCTTCTTCAATATCTTTTACAACCTGAGGTCTTTTCACCTCTTTTAAATCTTTTACCTCTGCTTGTAATTTGTTATATCCAAACAGTGTCATTGGCTCAATTTTTTGCATAATTTATTCTCTTTTGTATTTTATATTAACGATTATATCTAAACTTTTTTTAAAGCTGATAAATCAAACTTTATCTCTTCATCTTCACACTCTATGGTGATAATGCATCCACCCTTAGAAATCTTCTTTGGCATGTGGATATCTTGAAGTAAAACTCTGTTTTCATTTGTTTGTGGGTCATTGGCAAATAATATACCATTTTCTACAATAAATTCTCGTCCACCACCACAACCATCACCAACTACACCTATACATGATATTTTTTTAGAACCAGCTATCATCCAAGATATCCTCTTTAGTTTCTTTGATAAACTCTTTGAATTCAGTTGAATTTTTATCTAATAGTTTATATTCATCATAGGTAAAGTTTTTGAATATAGCATCATCAACTTGTTTACATAAAGTTTCATTTCTGTCCTCTTGGCACGTAGAAAGCATCTCTGTTTTTTGAGATTCCTCCCAACCAAAATAACTTTTATACATCGGATAAAGCGTCCATATTGCAAATCCAAGTGTCAAAACTATGTTTGTTATATACTCTTTTTTCTTCGTTTTCATATATTGCTTAACATCATAAGCTATCAAAATTACAAACACAATCTCGAGTGTTATTATAAACCAATCAGAGTCTAAAAAATCGAACATTTATTTCCTTAAAAATTTAATTGTCTCAGCACACATGGTAAGTCCAAAACTAGCGGTAACACCCATAAAACTGCCCTTTTCTTTTACAACAGCTTCTTCACTTGAAAATATAACTTTATACTTTTTATTAAAGCCACGTTTTCTTAGCTCATACCTTATCTTAGAGCCAAACTTGTCTCCGTAACTCTTCCAAATATCATCTACTTTTATCTGCGTCGGATCAAGTCTTTTAGCAGAACCAAAAGAAGATATAAGTTTTTTATAACATTTTTGAGCAAGAGCTAGTTTTGCTTTTGTATCATCTATAGCATCTAAAACTAAATCATACTCATCAAAATCAAAATCCCATACCCACTGCTCATCAACTCGTACATTGATAATCTTGGCATATGGATAATGTTCTTTTAAAGCCTCAACTTTTAACTCGCCCTCATGTAGTTCAGACCACATTTGACGATTTTGATTTGTTTCATCATAAGTATCAAAATCTACTATAGTTATATCTTTTACACCACTTCTACTTAAGCAATCAAGACAAAAACTTCCAACCCCACCAACTCCAAGAAGTATGATTTTAGCATCTTGGAGTTTTTTAAAATCATCATTTAAAAGAAGTTTAATACGGTCATATTTCATACTTTAGTCTATCCAGCTCTCTAGTTGCTTCATACTTTTGTAAGCACTTAAATCTAACATAATTGGAGTTACTGAGATATGTCCAGCTTCAATAGCTTCATAATCACTCATACCATCAACACCTTTTCGCGGTGAAAAATTCAGTGGATGAAGTCCTAACCAGTAGTGTTCTTCTCCTCTAGGATTTCTGTGAACATGTGCATCATCTGCATAAAACCTATAACCAGCATAAGTCACTTTCATCTTTGCTTCGCTTACGGCAAAAGGAATATTTACATTTAAAAATTCACGCTCAGGTAGAGGAAAAGAACCTTCTCTTATTTTTGTAACTAATTTTTTGATAGTTTCACATGCCAAAGAATAATCCCCATCAGGGTCTGTAAAGTCCATAACTTGAGAGATTGCAATAGCAGGAATATCGTGTAATACTCCTTCCATAGCACCAGCAGCAGTTCCAGAGTAAGTTATATCCTCACCCATATTTGAGCCACGGTTTATTCCACTTACAAGAAGGTCTGGAAGTTCATCTTTATAAATTGTACTAAGAGAGAGATAGACACAGTCACTTGGAGTTCCATCATCAAGTTTATAAAAGTCATCATCTACACTTACAAAACGTAGAGGACGAACTAAGGTAAGAGAGTGTCCACATGCCGACTTTTCATTTGCAGGAGCTACAACTATAACCTCAACATCATCCAACTCTTTTAAGGTACGAACCAAGCTAAGAAGCCCTTTTGCCTCATAACCATCATCATTTGTTACTAAAATTTTATACTTTTTTTTCATAAAAGCATTTTACACAAACTACTCTTGTTTCTTCTTTATTTTTTCATTTACATATTTTGCTACTGATTTTAGCTCAATGTCAGTATAGTTTTCATTACAAGAGTTTATGTTTTTTTGATTAGTACCCCAAAAGTATCCACCATACTTTGCATATAGAAAAATCTGACTCTCATCTAAAAGTGTTTTTGTTAAATTATATGGATATATTAGTTTTCCAGATAGTTTTGATTTTGATATATATTCACTCTTACCATTACCCTTAGTACCGTGACAGGCACTACATTTTTTCATAAAAATACTTTTACCAACTTCTAACATTTTTACTTCATCTTCTTTTGTAATAACATCTGATTCTTTAAGTAATTTAGTTACTCTTTCATCTCTTTTTGAGTTAAATGCTTGAGTAATATAAAAAGTTACATCTCTAATTGCATCATCATCTAATACATATTTAAATGTAGGCATCATATCTGAATTTGCACCCCAAGTGTGAGCACCATCTCTAATGATTTTAAAAGATTGTTCTGGAGTTAGAATAGTTTTATTTAACTTTCTTGGTTTTACAACAAGCTTTATTTTAGAATTAGATTCTCCAGACTTACCATGACAACTTACACAAGTATTTTGATAAATCATTTTGCCATTTTTAAGCATTTCATCCTTATACATGTAATCTTCATATAAATCACTACCAAATAGTGTTGATGAGAGTAATAATATGGCTATTATTTGTACTAATACTTTATTTATCATTTTTATTCCTAAAGTTGACTTCTATATACTTCACAACTGATTCAAGAGTGTAATCATCATACTTTTTTGACCAACTTGGCATATCATCTTTATGTGTCCCCCAAAATTTTCCACCATGCTTTACATATAAGAACATCTGCTTACTTGTAAGTAAAGTTTTTGTTAAGTCATAAGGAAAAATAGACTTTTCAGGATTTCTAGTTGCTTCACCATCACCATGCCCTGTAAGACCATGACACCAACGACAATTTCTTTTATAAATTTTTTCTCCACGCTTAAGCATTTTAGATTTTTTATTTTTAGGAATTGCTTCACTTTCATTATAAAGCTTATCTATTTTTTCTTCAATACCTGAATTAAATTTTTTACTGACATAATGTGCAATACTCCGAAGTTCTTTTTCATCATATGTATTTTCAAAAGAAGGCATAATATCAGCAGCCCCACCCCAAAAATGTGCACCTTTTTTAATTATTTGATAACTTTGTTCCTTATTTAAAATTGTTTTACTTAAAGCTCTTGGATTTACTATAAATTTTATATCTGTGTTTGGAGTTCCATTATCTCCATGACAAGAAGTACATGCTGATTTATATAATTTTTCGCCAAGTTCATATTTGGCATCAGATGAGTGTAGGGAGGAAATAAATAGTACTATAAAAATTAAAAGTTTCATCTAGTCAACTATTACCTCTACAAGCATATTTGGGTGAATAGCACACTCAATATTAAACTCTCCAACTGCTTTTATTTCTACAGTAACATCATTACCTGGTGATTGCATACCAATATCAAACTCATTTTCTTCATCATCCGTATATGCATTATGAGCAAATGGATCTGAGTTTTTAAACGTAATCGTATCTCCAACAGAAGCAATAATTTCATGTGGAATGAAAGTCTTACCCTTCTGGTCTATTATATGATTTACTCCAAATAGGCTACTTGCTACTAATAATATTAACAATATTTTTTTCATATTTTTATCCTTTTTATTGTGGAAATTTTGTTGGTATTTCAAGTTTCATATCTGGACCCTCAAGTGATCTAGTAAATGCAACTAACTGGCTTATTTCTGCTCTACTTAATTTTCTATCTTTTATATATGTAGATTTATTTTTTACATTATGTTTATAACGTCCACCATTACCACAAATGTGAGTTGCTTCATGTAATGTTGCCACGCTTCCATCATGAAAATATGGAGATGATTTTGTAACATCTCTAAGAGTTGGTGTTTTCATTACTCCATACCATGTAGCACGACGCTTAGTCAAATAACGACCTAAATCTTTACCATGAAGCTCACCATCTTTTAGTCCAATATTATGAAAACTTCCATCTGTAAAGTTAAATCCATCATGACAATCTATACAGTGTGCCTTTCCCTTAAACAGTTCAAAACCTTTTTTTGCTTTTTTACTGATAGCATCTTTATTTCCCATAGCATATCTGTCAAAGGGTGAAATAGTTGAGAGAACTGTTCTCTCAAATGAGGCAATTGCTTTTGCTAGAGTCTTTTTTGTAACACCCTCACCTGGAAAAGCTTTTTCAAAAAGTTCTACATAACCTTTGATTTTATTTAGTTTTGGAACAAGCGTTGTTAAAGGCATATTCATCTCAACATCTGCTTCTATAGGTCCTAAAGCTTGCTGCTCTAAAGTTTTTACTCTTCCATCCCAAAACTGACGATTCTGGTATGCTGTATTTAAGACAACTGGTGAATTTCTAGGTCCAACGGCACCATTATGTCCAACAGCTTTTGGAGTTGGGTTTAAATCACTCCAGCCTTTTTTAGGGTGATGACATGTAGCGCAAGAAATTTTCTCAGATGAAGATAGCCTTACATCAAAATATAACAACTTCCCTAACTCTATTTTCTCCGGTGTCAGTTTATTATTTTTTGGTTGTGGAACTTCTGATGGTCTTAACCATTTACTCATATCATCTGTTGCATAAAGTGAACTAAACATTAGTCCAATAACAGATATTGTTAATCCTAATATTTTAACCATAACAACCCCTTTTTCATTTACTAAATTTTACATCATTAAAACTGTGCTTTTTATAAAAGTGCTTTATTCTCTATAAAATAGGAGAGCATGGGGTATATAAGTATGATTATAAATAGTGAATAATATAAAATAATCTTATTATATGAGAGTATAAATGTATTATATACTGCTAAAAACAAAGATGCATATATAAAATACCCTATGTAATTGTACTCCATTTGTAACATACAAAAAGGACATTTGTGTGTTGGAAGTTCATAAATATATGCACTAAAATAATAAACTAAAGCGTAATAAGAAAGATATAAAAAAACAAAACTAAAAAACAATAAAAATTCTTTTTGCTTTTTATACGCAAAATACATGAGCATAAAATATACTATATAAAATAAAGATACAAGTTGTAGTTTTGTCATATTAAAAGGGAGTGGATTAGAGTCTAGATTTTCTGTGTATATGGAAGTACAACAAAGGATTAAACTTTGTGTATCTATGGAGCTGAAAAATTTTAAACTTAAGATAAATTCTAACAATATGAAAAAATATAATGCTGTAAAATAAAGTATTTTCTTTTTTAAGTATGGTGAAGTAGGCTCAAGTAAATCTTTTTTATTTAAAACAAGCCATAAAGACGATAAGAGCAAGATAACTAACTTTAAAGTTAAGAGAGGCTCTCCATATTCATTTGAACTTATAACACCAGCTCCACACATAGCCCCTGGAATTATAAAAGAGAGCTCATTTAGTGAATATACAAAAAAAACAAGCAATAAGATTTTTATACTTAAAGATATGGAGATTACAATACTGACTAAATATGATTTTTTCTCTAAACTATACTGAAGTGTTGTAGTTTCTCCTCCCTTATAGTTTTTTAAAATATATAGGCTTTGTAAAAGTGTAAAACTAAGTACCAGAAGTAATAATAACTCTAAAAATAGTTCTATTGATATTTCTGGAGAGAGGAATATACTACTCAATTTTTCCCTCATCTATTTTAATAACTTTATCAACCCATTCTAACTCACTAATTAGTGGGTCATGCGTTGCTATAATTATAGTTTTTCCACTACTTTTTAGAGTTTTAATAATTTGTGCAAATTTTAAACTATTTTCTTTATCTAAATTCGCTGTTGGCTCATCACAAAGAATAATTTTTGGATTATTTACTAAAGCTCTGGCTATGATACATCTTTGTTTTTCTCCACCAGATAGTGTATAGACTTCATTTTGTGACTTATGTTCAATTGATGAAATACACATCGCTTCATTAACTCTGTTTTCAATCTCATTTTGATTTAATTTAGATAAAAGAAGTGGTACAACAACGTTTTCTCTCACACTTAACATCTCTAAAAGGTGAAAAGATTGAGTAATAAAACCAAGGTTTTCTCCTCTATAATTAGAAAGGTGATAATCATTTAAAGAGGCAATATTAAGAGAATCAACCTGAACTAATCCACTACTTGGTTTCATTAAAGCACCTATGATTGAAAGAAGAGTTGATTTTCCACTTCCACTCACTCCACTAAAAACTATACATTCACCCTCTTTAATCTCTAAGGATATACCTTTTAAAACTTCTGCTTTGCCAAAACTTTTAGATACATTATCTAGTATTATCATCTCATAACCTCAACAGGTTCCCTTATGCTAATTCTCCAAACAGGAACTACAACGACAAGCATAAATGGAATAACAAAAATTAAAAAGACTAACAGAAGTATAGATAAGTCAATACTTGGCGATAATATTGCATTATTACTTAAGTTATTGAACCCAAGAAATATCTCTTTTATAAGAGGTGCATTCAAGATGTAAACATAAAAATATGCGACAATAACTCCAATCATATAAGAACTAACAGAGATTATAAAATTTTCACTTAATTTTAACCAAATAACATCACTTATCTTAAAACCAGAAGTTCTTAGTATAGCTATCTCTTTTGCATCACTATGTATAACAGTTGAATATCTCTGATAAAGTATAAGTAAAAAAGTAATCAAGGACAAGATATAAAGAGCTAAAAAGACTCCACCCTTGTAATTAAAAAGATTTTCATAATACTTAGCAATATCATCTTTAGAAATTATTCGCATATCAAAATGTGAAACTATCAACTTGGACTTAATCATCTCTAACTCTAAAGGGTTTGGAACTTCTATAGCTATATCTGTTGCATAATCATCTTTAAGTCCAAGAATCTCTCGTGCTAGGTTAATATCCATAACTATCATGTCATTTGTAATAATTTGAGACTCTTTATCAAACTCCCCATATACAAAAACTTTTTTTATACTTCTATCTGGTGGTCTAAAATTATACTTGCCTTTATACTCATAAAAATCAAATAATTTTTTTACTCCATTTCCAATTATCATATTGTTTCTACTTAAAAACTCACTTACGTCTATCTTATCTACTAATTTTTGTAAGTTTTTCTCAACTGAAGTATCAAAAAAATCAACTCCAACTATCATAAAGTATGTCTCTGAAGGCTCATAAAAGTGCATTCCATATACACGTGGAGATGCGGACTTAACTCCATTTATCTCGTTAAACTCCTCAGCCCATTTTATTGGTATATCTAAAACCTTCCCTGCCTTATACTTTTGGACAACAAAATCTGACTGAGAACCTAAAGTAAGATTTATATCTTTTTTAATCGAAGATATCACAAATAATGTAGAAGCAATAATTGCAACAAGCAAGGATGAAATAACAATAATCCATATATGTTTAGCTCTATATTTGAATAATAAGGCAACTAAAAAGTTTAAATACTCTCTATTTGGCATAAGTAAAACCTGTATAGTTATTATTTTTCATCCCCAAATAAAAATCATTTGAAAAATCACTATACTCTAAAATTCGATTTTCTATATATGTGTTTGATAACGCTATTCCTGGGAGTTTAACCAAGTCTGAAGTATAAGAAACAGTATTTTCATGCTCTATAGATGGAGTTGATTTAAATATAATTATATATAAAAACACAAATAATATACTAGAAAAAATAAAAGTAAATTTTTTTACTAAAGAATTCATATATTAACTCCTAATTAGTAGAAATAATAACATCACTTAAACCTCAAAAAACTTAAAAAATAAATAAAATATCCGATATCACTTATAATAAATTAATTAAAGGCACTATTATGAACACTTCTTACGCAATGGATTCATACTCAGCTCATGACCTAAATATATCTATGAGAACTTCTAGTGGTGATGTTATAGAGATGGATTTTGCTAATCATCAATCATCTTCAATTAAACACCAACAAAATGATAGTGGTTCTAAAACATCTATGAGTTTTTCATCTATGCAATCATTTCAATTTAGTGTTGAGAGTAATGGTATAGATGCACAAGATCAAAAAGAGATAGATGAGTTTATGAAAACTGCTCAACCATTTATAGACTCATTTTTGCAAGAACTGCAAGATGCAGCTCCAAAATCTCCTGTTACTCAGTTAGCTAATAAAATTGCTTCAATTTTTGAACCAAGTAAAGAAAGAAACGAAAATGCTAAAAATCATGTCAAAACTAACATAGTAGAGATGTTTGATAAATCTATGCAAAAACTTGAAGTACCTGAAAAAACTGAAGAGCTAGATGAGATTGACTATCTTGAAAAAATGTTTAAAGATGCCCAAAAACTTTTAGAAAAGACACTAAAAGCATTTGATGAGTTTAACAAAGATATATACGCTTAATATTCATCATAAATTTTTTTAAACTTTATAAAATAGTATGTTAGAACACCAGCTATTATTAACATTACTAAATAAGACCAATGAAAATAATCCCAAAATGTAGATTCCTCTTTAACAGAACTTTCAACTTTTGGTGCTTTTGGTTTTGCCTGTAATTTAATTGGTTCTAGCGTTTCAACTTTTACCACTGTTGTATTTTTATCTTCTATAACTGGATTTTCTTTTTTTACTAAAGTTGTATTTTCATCAGGTTTTATTTTTCTTTGAATTATAATTTTTTCTTTGGCAACAGTTTCAAATTTTACTGCTTCTACTTCAATGACTTTTTTTGTTTTATTGTTTAATGAAGAAGTTTGGTCATTATAATAAGCACCTTTAAATCTCTTCTTTGCCTCTTTAAACACAATATCTAGTGCCTTACTTCTTGTAAATACTTCTGCACTTAACATATGATATTTACCAGATTTTCTAATTACAAATGCAAAGTCATACTTTTTTGTCATCTTGTAAAGAGTTGGTGTCCTATCAGCTAAACTGTCTTTCATTTTTTGCGCTCTTTCTTGCGAAGTAAATGATGCTAATATTATTTTTTTTGAATAAGCGTTAAGATTAACTGTTAAAAATATAGCTAAAAGCAGAAAAAGAAATTTATTCATAATATCCCTAATAAATGTTTAAGATATTATATTCATAATTATCATAAATTAGATTTAAACTATGGACATTTGGCATAGATTATGCTTAAATATGACTATGAAAACAGTTTTTATAATTATATTTTTAAACCTTATGGTTTTTGCTTCGTCCATAGAGACAAACTACAAAGATTTGAACACGCAAATTGATAATGTTTCTATATATCTAACTCCTGAAGAAAAAGTGACTCTGTACTATTTAGTATTATCAACTCATGAAAGAATCAGCACCTCAATATGTCTTGATGAAACGAAAAAAAAAGATTTAAAATCTTTAGAGAAAAAACTACTTCAAACACTATCAAAAATTCAAAAAGAAAATAAAAAAATCACAAACAAACAGATTGGAAATATTAAAGAGTTATATCTTGCAATGAAAGCAGATGGACTTAAACTTATAAATGAACCTGTAATTAAGTCAAAACCTGCTGAAAAGATAGTTGAAAAAATTGTATATAAAGATAAAATAGTTTATAAAGACAAGGTTGTTGGTAGCCCTTCTCTTACTTCTAACTACATTCTTTCTGTCTTAGGTCTGATTTTGGGATTAGGTATTGGATACTTTACTTTTAGAAATCCACATGCCAAAAAGGAAGAAGGTGAAGATTCTAAATTAATCATAGAAGATTTACAAAATCAAAATACTAATCTTGAGTATAACTTAGAATCTATGCAAGCTTTAAAAGAGTCCGTTGAGGAAAAAACACACAAGTCTATCATTTATTTAGAAGAAAAAAACTCTGAACTAAAAGACGAAAACAAAACTTTAGAAGAAAAGCTAAATGATTTACAAAACTCACATGCCATAATTGAAAACAAACTAAATGAAAAACTTAATAATATAACTGAAGAAGTGGAGAAATTAGAAGAAGGAGAGTTCTCCCAAGATATAGATGATGAAAACTACTCTGAATTTACACAACAACTTGAAACTATTCAACATCAAAGCCAAGATATTTACAAGGTATTGGAAACTATTTCAGATATTGCAGACCAAACTAATCTTCTTGCTTTAAATGCGGCAATTGAAGCAGCGAGAGCTGGTGAGCATGGTCGTGGTTTTGCTGTTGTTGCTGATGAAGTTAGAAAACTTGCAGAATCGACGCAAAAAACTTTAAGTGAGGCAAAAGTTAACATTTCTACTGTTGTTGATGGTATATCTTCACTTAAAATTGACTAAACTTGACTAAAATCGGCAATTAGTGTAAAATTACACCAACAAATTAAGATGCAGACAAGCATTTTAAAACTTCTTCAATCAAACCAAATCCAAACAAACTAAGGTACTTACTTTATGAGTGAAAACAATTCACAACAACCTCGCAAAAACACTAAACCAAACAACAAAAATAACAATAAATCTCGTTCACATACACCAGTAAAAGGTGCTACTATTGAAGAGCTTCGTACTCAAAATATTGAAGTTTTAGTTGCAATGGCAACTGAGTTAAAAGTTGAACATCCAAATGAGCTTAAACGTCAAGATATTATCTTTGAAATTTTAAAGGCTCAAACTGCTCAGGGTGGTTTCATTTTATTTAGTGGTATCTTAGAAATTATGCAGGATGGTTATGGTTTTATCCGTTCAATTGACAAAAGTTTTAATGAAAGTATTAATGATGCATATGTTTCAAATACTCAGATAAAAAGATTTGCTCTTAGAAATGGTGATGTTGTAACTGGTCAAGTTCGCCCTCCTAAAGACCAAGAGCGTTACTACGCACTTATCAAGATAGAAGCAGTAAATTCACTTCCACCAGAAGAGAGTAAAAAAAGACCTCTTTTTGAAAATCTTACTCCACTTTATCCACTAGAACAAATAAAATTAGAATACCGTGAGAAAGGTTTAACTGGTCGTATGATGGATCTTTTCTGTCCTATCGGTAAAGGTCAACGTGGTCTTATAGTTGCACCTCCTAGAAGTGGTAAAACTGAACTTTTAAAAGAGATTGCACATGGTATAAGTACAAACCATGCAGACGTCGATTTAATGGTTTTACTTGTTGATGAGCGTCCAGAAGAAGTTACAGATATGGAAAGAAGTGTTAAAGGTGAAGTGTATAGCTCAACTTTTGATATGCCTGCAAAAAATCATGTTAAAGTTGCTGAGATGGTTATAGAAAAAGCAAAAAGACGTGTTGAAATTGGTAAAGATGTTGTAATACTTTTAGATTCAATTACTCGTCTTGCACGTGCTTATAATACTGTTACACCTTCAAGTGGTAAAGTATTATCAGGTGGTGTTGATGCAAATGCTCTTCACAAACCAAAAAGATTCTTTGGAGCTGCTAGAAATATTGAGAATGGTGGAAGTTTAACTATTATAGCTACCGCACTTGTTGATACTGGAAGCCGTATGGATGAAGTTATTTTTGAAGAGTTCAAAGGTACCGGTAATAGTGAAGTTGTACTTGACCGTAAAATCGCAGATAGAAGAATTTATCCAGCTATGGATATTCTTAAATCTGGAACTCGTAAAGATGACCTACTTATTG
>Ga0209345_10002300_pt1 | contig 21277 bp, 22 predicted proteins | sample Cruoilmetagenom7_FD_187294 | JGI IMG/M metagenome (GOLD analysis project Ga0209345, IMG submission 187294) | Oil polluted marine microbial communities from Coal Oil Point, Santa Barbara, California, USA - Sample 7 (SPAdes) (version 2) | ecosystem: Environmental > Aquatic > Marine > Oil seeps ... | reverse complement strand
ACTACTGCGTTGATAGTCCTGGGTGTTAGTTTTAGTGCTTGTTCAGCGCATCAGGATGATAATTATTATGACAGAGCAAACAAAGCAAGTGAAAAGTCTTTAAGAGGACTAGAAAAAGAGTATTAATAATTCTTAAAGAGTAATATAGATAGAATTTGTACAATTATTATATGGGGTTTATTTATGTTAAAAAAAATACTTATTATTTTTACCTCACTACTGCTCTTCGTTTCATGTTCATCAGATTACGATAAACGTCTGAAAATTTCTGCAACAACTTGGATAGGGTATATACCACTTTTTTATGCAAAAGAGAAAGGTTGGCTAGATCCATTAAACATTAAACTGCTTCATGTAAGCTCTTTAGCTGAAAATATGTATCTCTATCATGCTGGAAATTCGGATGCTTATGTCGGAACGCAGTATGAGTACGGTATCTTAAGTCATGAAGTGGATTCTCTAAAACCAATAATGATGTTTGACAGATCAAATGGCGGTGATATAGTGATGAGTAATATGTCTATAGAGGAGTTACTAAAGAGCACTACCGAGATAGATGCTTACCTGGAACTAGACTCTATAAATAACACATTATTAAAAGATTTTTTATCAAAACATAAACTAGAAGATAAAAGTATAAATTATGTGAACAGGGATCAATCAGAGATAGAACAACTTCATGCCTCGACAAAACCTACTGTTGTTGTTACATATATACCCTACAACCTTGCCCTTGAAAAACAAGGCTTTAAAGAAATCGCATCTACTAAAGAGAGTTTGGATTTAATTGTTGTTGATGCGATGTTTACAAAAACAGAAATTTTTAATGAACATTCAAAACAATTTATTGAACTTAAAAAGTTAGTTGACAAAAGTGTAGATGCTATACAAAGAGACCCCAAAGAGGTATATGAAATGGTTAAACCATATATTTTAGATATGAGTTATGAAGATTTTAAACACTCTTTGAGTGATATTGTATGGATAAACAAAGATGTTTCAAATGAACTTAAAGAGAGGTTGAGTGAGACTAATTTCCCGACTAGGGATTTAATCTAATTATGAAAATAGGTATTCAAAAGTTTACAGTTTTTCTTCTTCTTATATTGATAGCCGGACTCATGACACTATTTATATATTTCCATTTTAAACAGCAAGAAAAAACTGCTTCTGTAATCATTCAGACTTTGCAAACAGAACTGACAGAAGTTAACTATATTATTTCAAAAAGTATTAGTAGTAAAAAAAGTGTTCTATCACACCGTCCACTTCTTGATAGAGTTGCAGCAAACAATGACTTTGTTGCTGCTATAATCATTCATAATGGGCAAGAAGTTATACTCTCTACTGATCCTTTTTATAGAGAAGTATTGCCAACAAGTAAACTGCAGAGTAGTGGAACAACACACTATAGCCAGCTCACAAATAAAGATGCGATTGAAGAAAAAATCAGATTTTATGTTGGAAGTGAAATAAAAACACTGCAGTTAATGTTTATACTTGATAAAGATGAAATAGCTTTGGCATTTCATCAGAAAAGTATAGATTTTCTAATACTTTTTGCCTTGATTCCATTGGCTATTATACTTTTTGTATGGATTGTGGTTCAAAAGCTTATTATATATCCATTAGAACTACTTCGTCAATTTGCTTATTATCAAAATGAGGTTCCAAAGGCTTTTATGCTTCAAGAGTTAGAAATTATTCGTTATTCAATGGTAGAAACATTTCAGAGGTTAGATAATGAGAAAAAAGAGCTTTATGCAGTTGCTAGAACAGATTCACTTAGTGGACTTGCAAATCGTAATGCTTTAATGGAATATCTGACACGACTGATTGCCAGCTCTAAAAGGGAGAAAAAAGAGTTTGCGATGCTCTTTTTAGACCTAGATCATTTTAAAAGTGTTAATGATTCACTTGGACATAATGTAGGGGATGACCTTCTTAAACAGATATCTACAATAATTGATGATGTTCTTCGTCCTAATGACTTTGTTGCCCGTGTTGGTGGTGATGAGTTTGTAATCATACTCCAGGAGTATAGCTCTTTACATGAGTTGACTACTATTATTAACAGAATTCAAAAAACTCTGGCAAAAACGTGGATAGTTCAAACAAATCCTATAAATATAAGCAGCAGTGTAGGTATTGCATTTTATCCAAAAGATGGTGATGACCTTGTGTCTTTGATGAAAAACTCAGATATCGCCATGTATGAAGCTAAGCAGAATGGTCGCTCACAATACCACTTCTTTACCGAAGAGCTTAACAAAAGAGTACAAGATACTATTAGACTTGAAAAAGATATGAAAGAGGCTCTCAAAAACAATGAGTTTGAGCTTTACTATCAACCAAAGGTAGATGTAAGTAGTGGGAAGATTATATCTGCAGAGGCCCTCATAAGATGGATTAGTCCGAGTAAGGGGATGATCTCCCCAGATGAGTTTATTCCTCTCGCTGATGAAAATGGATTTATTGTAGAACTCGGAGAGTGGATATACAAATCGGCGATAAAACAGCAGATACTTTTTAAACAGGCAGGAATAGATATAAAAATTTCTATAAATCTATCACCAAAACAGCTTTTAGTGGATAGTTTTGTAGATAGTCTTATGAAATCTATAAAAGAAAATGGAGTGAATCCAAATTCTATAGATATTGAGATTACAGAAAATCTATTTTATAATCATAATGATACAAATCTTGAAGTTTTAGGTGCTATTCATGATTATGGTATATCAATCTCACTTGATGACTTTGGGACAGGTTACTCGTCGCTTTCATACTTAAAAGATTTTCCGATTGATTACCTTAAGATAGATAAGTCATTTTTAGATGATTTCGATAAAGAACGCGGTCGTGTATTTATTGAAACTATCGTAAAAATGGGACAAACACTTAAGATGGAGATTATTGCAGAGGGTGTTGAGACTGCTGAGCAGTTAGAGTATTTAAAAAGTATAGATTGTGATCAGTACCAGGGTTATTATTGTTCTAAACCGATGAGTGTAAAAGAGTTTGAGAGTTTTTATTTAAACGAGAAGAGTTGAAAAATAAGTGTAAAGATTTAAAATAGTGTTGTATATTCAAGGCGCTGAAGAGGAAGCATACTAAGAGTATGTGACGATGAAGCAACGCAGAAGATGCGTCGCTATTTTGAATCGACTATAAGTCGCCTTCGTGTTTACCTAAATACTCTGCAACACCTTCAGTTGTAGCTTTCATACCTTCGTCACCTTTTGTCCAACCAGCAGCACATACTTCACCATGCTCGTCAGTAAATTGCATTGCATCTACCATACGAATCATCTCATCGATGTTACGACCAAGTGGTAAGTCATTAACTACTGCGTGACGAACAACACCGTTACCATCAATTAGGAATGAACCACGTAAAGCTACTGCTTCACCGAAAAGTACATCGTAATCTTTAGAGATTTGTTTTGTAAGGTCAGCTACAAGTGGGTAACCAACACGGCCAATACCACCATTGTTAATTGGAGTCTCTCTCCAAGCAAAGTGAGAAAATTGGCTATCTACTGAACAACCGATAACTTCAACACCACGATCTTTGAACTCTTTAAGTCTGTGGTCAAAAGCAATAAGCTCTGAAGGACATACGAAAGTAAAATCTAGTGGATAGAAAAATAAAACTGTACCTTTTTTACCCATGTTCTCTGATAATTTGAAGTCTTCAACGATTGAACCGTCACCTAAAACTGTTGTTGCTGTAAAGTCTGGAGCTTGATTTGTTACTAACATATATATGTCCTTGTGTTTGTTTTTTTAGTTGATGAAATTTTATCTAAAAAAGTATTAACAAATCTTAGATGAAACATAGTAGTCTAATTATTTAAGGATAATTTTTATCTTTTATTATTCTATCCTTAAATATAGACCTTAGTAGATATGTTAAAATGTTTACTTTTATATTACTTAGATATAATTCTTTCGATTTATAGAGCAGGACTCTATATTTCAATAAGGAAAATCGATGACAAAAGAGTATATATTTACTTCAGAGTCTGTAACAGAAGGGCACCCTGATAAGATGGCAGATCAGATCAGTGACGCAATTCTGGATTATATTATTGAAAATGATAAAAATGCTAGAGTAGCGTGTGAAACTCTAGTGTCTAATGGTTTTTGTGTAATCGCAGGCGAATTGAAGACAACGGCATATGCCCCAATGCAAGAGATAGCTAGAGAAGTTATCAGAGAGATTGGTTACACAGATGCAACTTATGGTTTCGACCATAGATCAGCAGCAGTTCTAAATGGAATAGGTGAGCAGTCTCCTGATATTAATCAGGGTGTTGATCAAGCGGGTGGAGAGATTGGAGCGGGTGATCAAGGTTTAATGTTTGGTTATGCTTGTCGCGAAACAGATGTTTTAATGCCTCTACCAATCCACTTAGCACACCGTCTTACACAGAGACTTGCATTAGTTCGTAAAGAGGGGATTATTCCTTATCTTCGTCCTGATGGAAAAGCTCAAATAAGTATCAAATATGTTGATGATAAACCAGTCTCTGTAGATACTGTTGTTGTTTCAACGCAACATGCACCCGATGTTTCTCAAGAGCAGATTCATAAAGATGTAATTGAAGAGGTTATCAAGCAGGTTATTCCAGCGGATATGATGGATGAAAATACTATTTTTCACATCAATCCAACTGGTAAGTTTGTAATCGGTGGACCGCAAGGTGATGCCGGTCTTACAGGTCGTAAGATTATTGTTGATACATATGGCGGAAGCTGTCCTCACGGTGGTGGTGCATTTAGTGGTAAGGATCCTACTAAGGTTGATAGAAGTGCTGCATATGCTGCGCGTCACGTTGCCAAAAACTTAGTTGCATCAGGTGCATGTGACAAGGCTACTATTCAAGTTGCTTACGCAATTGGTGTTGTTCAGCCTGTATCTATTTTAGTAGACACTCATGGAACCGGTAAAGTTGAAGAAGATAAAATTGAAGAGTGTGTAAAAGAGCTTTTTGACCTCTCTCCAGCAGGTATAATTAAGTCTCTTGATTTACTGAAACCAATATATAGAAAGACAGCTGCTTATGGTCACTTTGGTCGTGAAGAAGATGGCTTTAACTGGGAAAAAACAGATAGAGCAGATGAAATTAAAAAGTATTTAGCTTTATAATTTTTGTTGACACTTTTATGGTGAGTTTATTCACCGTAAAAGTGTCATTTATATTTACTAAAAACTCTTCCAAAATAACTCAAATCTTGAACTTTTCCTAAATTTATATTTTAATAAAACGACTTTTAGCTACATTTAAAAATCTTCATTGTATAGTTACTTCAACAAAAATTAGGAGAAGATAATGTCAGTAGAAATTAATGATACATGTATTAATTGTGGCGCTTGTATAGATGAGTGTCCAGTAGAAGCAATCGTAGACGAGGATGATAATCCGGATGGTGAAGATATTTATTACGTTTATGGTGATAAATGTGTAGAGTGTGTAGGTCATCACGATGAACCAGCATGTGCTACTGCATGTCCAACTGAGGGTTGTATCACTTGGGACGCTGTTGGAGAATCTCCAGAGCACCGTTCAGATATCACTGATGATCAACGTTCAAACAAAGAAGCTGTTGTAGAATAGTTTTTTACCAAAGCACCACTCGGTGCTTTGTTTTTATGAGTAAAATATCTTTTATTTTACTAGAATTTCCATAAATTTTATTTTTTAACCAATAAAGTATGTTTTTTTAGATATAATCCCAAACTAATTTTATATTTTCAGAGGAGATTTGATGGAAAGAACACTATCAATAATCAAACCAGATGCAGTAGCTAAAGGTGTTATAGGCAAGATTTTAGACAGATTTGAGAGCAATGGTCTTAAAGTTGCAGCTACAAGAAAGATTCAACTTTCACGTATGGATGCTGAAGCATTTTATGCTATTCATGCTGAGAGACCTTTCTTTAATGACTTAGTTGATTTCATGATCAGCGGTCCAGTTGTAGTTTCAGTTTTAGAAGGTGAAAATGCAATGCAAAAGAACCGTGATTTAATGGGTGCTACAAACCCTAAAGAAGCTGAAGCTGGTACTATCCGTGCAGACTTCGCTGAAAATATTGATGCAAATGCAGTTCACGGAAGTGACTCTGTTGAAAATGCAGCAATTGAAATTGCATTTTTCTTTTCAGAAAGAGAAATTTCTTAGTTAATGTATTTGCATAGCTCTCTATCTCGTAAGAGATTAGCTTTTATTCTGTGCTTTGAAATGGCACAGAACACAAGAGTGCCGGAGCGGCTAGCGATCATAAATGGGCTTTGCTCATTTAGGAATTAAATAATGAAAGTTACTCTACGAAAAGTTACAAAAACACCATTGGATTTTATAGTAAAATCTAATGAAATAACTTTTAAAGGTTATTTAGAGTATCATGGTGGCAAATTAATTTTGCTAAAAGCAACCCTAAGTGGTATGCTTCAAAAAGCATGTGATACGTGTGCAGAAGAATTTAATATGCCTGTGAATGAAGAAGTTGAATTCTTCATATCTGATGGTATTTATGAAGATGAAAATGATATCGAATTAGATGTTGTTGAATCCTTCGATGGTATAGTAGATATTGATGAGCTTTTAAACTCTGAAATTGAACTTATCAAGAGCGACTATCATAGTTGCGATGAGTGTAAACACTCAAACTAAAATTTAAAAAAGAAAGGAACTTAATACTATGGCAGTACCTAAGAGAAGAGTCTCTCATTCACGTTCAGCGAAAAGAAGAACTCACTACAAAATAGCTTTAGCTCGTCCAGTTAAAGATAAAGACGGAACTTATAGATTACCACACCACATTAACCCAACTACTGGTGAGTATAAATAGTCAATGGTAAAAATTGCTATTGACGCAATGGGCGGGGACTTTGGTCCTGAGCCAATTGTTAAGGGTTGCATTCAAGCACTTAAGAAAAAATCTTTCACACCTATACTTGTAGGAAAAAAATCAGAAATTTTACCTCTGTTACCAAAACGTTATAGAGATAAGATTTCTATAGTAGAAGCTGATGATGTTATTTCAATGAGTGATGCTGCAACTGACGCTGTAAAGCGTAAAGATAGCACGATTTTTAAGGCAGTGGACCTTGTGAAACAAGGTGAAGCTGACGGTGTAGTATCTGCTGGACACAGTGGAGCTACGATGACACTTGCAACTTTGAGACTTGGTCGTCTCAAAGGTGTTTCTCGTCCTGCACTTGTTACTCTTATGCCAACAAAAACTGGTCGTCGTTCAGTTGTTTTAGATGTTGGTGCTAATGTAGACTCAAAACCAGAGCACTTAGCAGAATTTGCTATTATGGGCGGATGTTATGCAGAGGATGTACTTGGAGTTGAGAATCCGAGTATTGGTCTTTTAGCTAACGGTGAAGAAGAGTCTAAGGGAAGTGAAGTAACAAAGGCTGCATTTAAAATTCTTGAAGGCTATAAAGGCTTTAAAGGAAATGTTGAAGGTAGTGATATCTTCAATGGTAGTTGTGATGTAATCACTTGTGATGGTTTTGTTGGAAACTTAGTTCTTAAAGCTAGCGAAGGCGTTGCTTCAACAATAAGCCAGCTAATTAAAGATTATATTAGAAAATCTCCTATTGCAATTACTGGTGCACTTCTAATGAGAAAGGTTTTTAAACTTCTTAAAAAGCAGATTGATTATGCTGAAGTAGGTGGAGCTCCACTTATCGGTATTAAGGGCTGTGCAATTGTAAGTCATGGTAAAAGTAATGCTAAAGCAATTGAAAATGCAATATTTCAAGCTATCTCTTATGTAGATACCGGTGTTAATGAACATATTATCCAAAGACTACAAACATTAAAAGAGAAGGAAGCTTAATGGCTTATGCAGCTTTTCGTTCGATTGGTGCGTATGCTCCGCAAAAAATCTTAACAAACGATGATCTTTCTCATATGGTTGATACGACAGATGAGTGGATAACTAAAAGAACAGGAATTAAAGAGCGCCATATAGCAGCAGAGAATGAGACAACAAGTGATATGGGTGTTGAAGCTGCAAAACTAGCTATAGAACGTAGTGGAATTAATGCGGGCAAGATAGATATGGTTATTTGTGCAACTATTTCCCCTGATTATTTCTGTATGCCATCAACTGCTACAATTATCTCAAAAAAACTTGGACTTGGAAATGTTACTGCGTTTGATATTTCTGCTGCCTGTACAGGGTTTGTATATATTCTCTCGATTGCAAAAGCATTTATAGAGTCTGGAATGAAGAGAAATGTGCTTATTATTGGTGCTGAAAAATTATCTTCAATAACTGATTATACAGATCGTGGAACTTGTATTTTATTTGGTGATGGTGCTGGTGCTGCTGTAATCAGTGCTACTGACAACAAAGAAGAAGCTATTATAGATGTTCATACTGGTGCTGATGGTACTTACGCCGATCTACTGATGACTCCAAATGGTGGAACTGGTTCTCCTCATGATTCTCTTGATCAAGAAGCTGGTGCTTGTTTTATGCAGATGAAGGGAAATGAGACTTTTAAAGTTGCAGTTCGTACTCTGACAAAAGATGTGGTAGAGATTTTAGCTGATAATGAGCTTGAAAGTTCAGCTGTAAAACATTTCATCCCTCATCAAGCAAACTATAGAATTATCAAGGCGGTTGGTGATGCTCTTAAGATGAAAGAGGAACAAGTTGTACTAACAGTTGCAAAATATGGAAACACTTCTGGTGCTTCTATTCCAATGGCTATAAACGATGTTTATGAAGCCGGAGAGTTAAAAGCAGGCGAGTTAATGTTACTTGATGCTTTTGGTGGAGGACTCACTTGGGGTTCTGCCTTAGTTCCTTTTTCACCATTAAAATAGCTCTTTTGCTCAACTTCTTCGTTGAAATTGAGTAAATATTCGTCACTTACTATAGTAAGCTCCTCACATTAACTAAATTCCGTCTTGAACTAAAACAGAATAGAGAATTTTAATATCGAAAATAGTAACTATCATATAATTTCAGTATATTTACTGTTTAGAGCATTAAAAACTCTTCTATGAAACTCCTCTTCTTGAGGTAGTTTTAAATCACCCTCTCTTAATTTTTCTCCCCACATTGGATTTGGAAAGTAGCTGTCAAACTCATATCTTGCCATTATATGTATATGAACACGAGGAAGTATATTTGCGAATGATGCCATATTTATTTTTTTAGGATTATAGTAATGTTTCATCTCATATTCAATGATATCATATACTTCCCAAAGTCTTAAACGCAGCTTTTTAGGGACATCTCCTAACTCTTTATAGGGTTCTTTTGTAAAAATTTTAAGCCAAGGTATTTCGCTCTCTTCTTTTTCAATATATAATTCACTATCTTCGTAAATAATCATATGCATGTAAATCCTTTTGATATCAATATAGTAACATAAGTAAGAGAAAGTATCTGAAAAAGTGCTTGTAGAAATTGAAGGGATATAAAAGGTAAGAAGTGAATCCCAGGGATGGGATTCATAAGAAGTTTAGTCTCTGTTACCTCTGTAACCACCTGAACTTCTTCCGCCAGAACGGTTTCCTCCACCATTGCCACCAGAGCGATTTCTATCTCCGCCTTCACGGTTTCCACGGTATCCACCGCCTCCGCCTGAACGGTTTCTATCTCCACCGCCGCCAGAACGATTTCTGTTTCCGCGGTAGTTTCCACGGCCACGGCCACGAGAATTACCACCACGTTGTGCAGCACGAGCAAGAATAGCATCGAGTTTATCAACAGGAATACCAATGTTACTTGGCCCTTTGATGTCTTGTTTATCTAAAATCATAGAGATTAGTTTGTACATGATAGTCTCTTCATCTATATCTTGTTTAAGAAGGTCAAGAACTTTATGTGCTTCATCATAAATATGCTGATCTTCGATTGTTTTAACCATATTTTCTATAGTTGAAGTTCTTAAATCATTTTTACTTGGAACAAAAGCGTGATTCATTGAAGTACCAACTTTTTGTTTGATACGTTGAAGTTCTTTGAACTCTAGTGGAGTTAAAAGAGTAATCGCTTTACCTTTAGTTCCAGCACGACCGGTTCTACCAATACGGTGAACATAAGACTCTGGGTCAAATGGAATATGGTAGTTAAAAACGTGAGAGATGTTGTTTACATGGATACCACGTGCAGCAACATCAGTAGCAACAAGTACTTTTACAGAGTTACTTTTGAAACCTTTAATAACAGTCTCACGTTGACGCTGTTCCATATCCCCATGAAGACCATTTGCTAAGTAACCTGCGTTTGATAAAACATTTGAGAGTCTATCAACTTCAGATTTTGTTCTACAAAAAACAACAGACTTTTTAGTAGTTTCAGAGTCCATAAGACGAATGATTGCATCATCTCTTTCGTGCTCATCGATTACATAGTAAAGCTGTTCAATATCAGAGTTTGTTGTTTCACCTTTAGTGATAGAGATAAACTCTGGGTTTTCTAAGATTCTGTTTGCCAGTGTTTTGATTGGCTGTGGCATAGTAGCTGAGAAAAGAAGTGTTTGACGGTTCGTTGGAAGATATGAAAAAATTTCATTGATATCATCCAAAAATCCCATGTCAAGCATCTCATCAGCTTCATCTAGAATAACTACTGATGGTGAAAAGTCCTTAATCATGTTCTTTTTCATAATATCTAAAAGACGACCTGGAGTTGCAACAACAATGTTTGCTCCTCTTTCAATCAAGTCTAGTTGACGTTTGTATGAGCTACCACCATAAACAGTAACAGTTCTTACACCTAAGTTTCTACCATATTTGAATAGCTCATCAGAAACTTGAGTAGCAAGTTCACGAGTCGGTGTAATAACTAAAACTTCAACACCTGCGTTTAGTTTCATGTTAGAAATTGCAGGAAGACCAAAAGCAGCTGTTTTACCAGTACCAGTGTGAGCTTGTGCAACCATATCGCGTCCAGCTAAAACAAATGGAATAGCCTGTGCCTGAATAGGACTTGGAGCAGTAAAACCAGCGTATTTAACAGCTTGGAGTACTTCTTTTTTTAATTTTAAATCATCAAATGTGATCGTTACTTCTTCGTTTGTAGTGTTTTCTTGTGCATTTTCTTGCATCATTATCCTTTATAATAGAAGGAGATGATACAAGTTGCCTGCTATTTAGCCTCGCAAAGCACCTTCCCCTAAACTATTTCGCGAATTATATCCAAGTAAACCATAATATATATTGAAGTAGATTATATTTAAAACCAGTTAAGTTTATTTTGTTACTAAACTAATACCCACTCTGTAAGGATTTTACAAATATTTTGTATTTTGACATATTTTCTCATTTTTAATGGAATTTATTATATTATTTGTACATATTAAATACTCAGGGTTTATTTTATGGATATATATTTAGTTGCTTTAGTTATTAGCTTTGTTATTTTGCTTATTTTACTTTTCTTATATCTCAAGCAGAGAGAGCTTTCTAAGACTCTTGGGCTACAAAAAGAGGAGTTGTTAGAAAGCTCTAATACACTTGTGCAAGAGAATAATGACTTACAGTTACAATATGCTGTGTTAAATACTCGTTACGAAGAGGAGATAAAGTCTTCTAAGGAAAAACTGCAAACTCTTAGAGATGCGAAAGATGAACTATCTCGAGAGTTTAAACTTCTGGCTAATAAAATATTTGAAGATAAAGCAAAACAGTTTAGCACTTCAAATAAAGAGCAACTAGAACTACTTCTCAAACCATTCCGTGAACAGATAACAAATTTTTCTCTTCAAACAAAAGAGCAGTTTAATACAGAGCTCAAAGATAGACACCTTTTAAAAGATGAACTCTCTCGCTTAAAGCAGATGAATGAGCAACTCTCTCAAGATGCTATTAATCTTACAAATGCACTCAAAGGTGAGAATAAAACGCAGGGTAACTGGGGTGAGATAGTTTTAGAGAGTATTCTTGAGCAATCAGGTCTCAGAAGTGGAGTAGAGTATGAACTTCAGGCAACTCTTAAATCTGAGGAAGGTAAAAGCTACAGACCTGATGTTATTATACATATGCCGCAAGAACGAGATGTAATCATAGATTCAAAAGTGTCACTTGTCGCTTATGAGAGGTTTGTAAACGCAGAAGAGCCAGCAGAAAAAGCACAAGCACTCAAAGAGCATATATTAAGTATATCTTCTCACGTGAAAGGTTTGAGTGATAAGAAGTATGAGAAACTAGAAGGTGTAAACTCTTTAGATTTTGTTCTTCTTTTTATGCCGATAGAGGGTGCATTTTTGATAGCACTAGAACAAGACGGGGAGTTTTTTAAACGTGCATATGAGAATAATATTTTAGTTGTCTCTCCTTCAACTCTTTTAGTGACGCTTAGAACCATAGAGCATATTTGGAGAACACAACGTCAAGAGGAACACGCTAAAAAGATAGCTGATGAAGCAGAAGCTATGTATGATAAACTAGTTCTGTTTGTGGATGAGATGCAAAAGGTAGGTGCACACATACAAAAAGCTCAAGACTCTTATGACACGTCTATGAATAGACTTAAAACTGGTAAAGGAAATATTATAAAACGTGCTGAGAATATGGTAAAGCTTGGATTGAAGCCTAAAAAGACTTTACCAATTTCCAGTGAGGAAACTGATTAGTGAGCAAACTCTAAAGCTCTAGTTTGCACATATCTTTTAGATATTTCGTCCATTCTACTTGCAACTAGAATTGCAACTACAAATGTAGCAAGATATGCGTATGTTTGTGGAAGCTCAAAAATATAAGAGAGAGAGCTAAATCCAATAACTGGTATTAAGACAAAGAAAAAGCCTAAAATCATTTTAATTTTAACTTTAATACTCGCTTCAAATTTTGAATCAATACCTATCATACATCCAAGAGGGTTCTCTTCAAAGTTTTTAAGTTCTTTGAGTAAATCAACTTTTAAATCTTTCTGTTTGTATCCATTCTCGGCATTAGTAAAAGCACCTTTTATACTGCTATACAAAAATTTATCAGTAGTATCTAAAAATAATCTCATGAGCATAATAGCACCTCCTATTATAATTGTTATAAGCATATTATAACATAAATATAAAACAGAGAGTTTTTTCGTCATAAAAGCAGTATATTATTTTGTGATTTTTAGCTATTATAGTGCTATGAATATTCAAACACAGTATAGTTATGAAAAAACATGGACCGACACTAATGAGAAAGATCTTCTAAGAATTATAGAAGAGGAGATAGGTGATGCTGACCCAAAGGGAACACTAGCGTATGTAAAAGAGGTTGTTAAAGGTGCTAAAACCATAAGTGTTGGAAGTTGTAAGTTTAGAGCAAAAACTAAGGGATAAAAATGGATAAAGAACTAGCAGAAGTCAATAAGTTTTATAATGTAATAGTTGAATTTTTTGCAAATTACTCTTTGCAGATTATTGGTGCATTGATAATATTAATCATAGGGATTATAGCTTCAAAATATGTACAGAAGTTAATCTATAAAATTCTTATAAATAACAAAATAGATGAAACACTCAGTGGATTTGTTTCTAATTTCATAAGGTTTTTAGTTGTTGCTATGATGGCTATCTTGGCTCTTGGTAAACTGGGAATCTCTATTGCACCTTTTATAGCTGCGCTTGGTGCACTCTCACTTACTGCTGGTTTAGCGCTTCAAGGAAGTGTCTCAAATTTTGCTGCCGGAATCGTTTTAGTTATAACGAAACCATTTAAAATTGGTGATACTATAACTGTACATGATGTGTATGGAGAAGTAGAAGATATTAAACTCTCATACACTGTTTTACAAAATGAAGATGGCGAGCAGATAACAATACCAAATAAGTATATGATAGGAGATGTCTTAGTAAATTCTTTTTCTTACAGGATTGTTGAGGGAAGTGTTGGTGTTGCTTATAATAGTGATGTTCAAAATGCAGTTAGTGTAATCAAAGATGTAATAATAAAGCAAGATGATGTAAGCCGTGATAATGAGCCAATAGTTGGAGTTGAGAAGTTTAATGACAGCTCTATAGATATTGGCTATAGATATTGGGTTCCTACAAAAAGTTTTTTTAAAACGCAGTATGATGTAAACCTCAAAGTGTTAAACGCAATAAACGCGGCAGATATTACGATACCTTTTCCTCAAAGAGAGATTAGAGTTTTAGGAGATGAAAATGTTTCAAAGTAATGATATAGGAAAATTGATACTCAGAGTAAGTGTCGGTGTGTTGATACTTTTTCATGGAATGAATAAAATTATTTATGGAGTAGGTGGGGTAAAACATCTACTCTCAGAATCCGGTCTTCCACAGTTCTTAGCCTATGGTGTTTATGTGGGGGAAGTAATTACTCCTATATTTTTGATACTTGGACTTTATGCGAGAGTTGCATCTCTAGTTTTAGCTTTTAATATGTTTATTGCAATAATTTTAGCTCACGGAGGTTCCATGTTCAGCCTTTCTAAACATGGAGGGCTTGTTATGGAATTGCCTCTCTTTTATTTTATAGCTTCAATAGTAGTATTTATACTTGGAAGTGGTCGCTACTCTGTAAATAATAAATAGTATCTTATGGATGTCTAACTTTAAGAGTAGAGTTTAGACTCCATCCGATGAGGGCCATAAGAGCTATAACAACGATTGCTGGGATGATGCTATAGGCATGTCCTAGGTAGACTAACCATAAAAGAATAGCTCCTAGTGGAGTTGGAACTCCTGTAAAGTACTTTTGAACTTCTCCGGCATCCGCATGAATATTAAAGTGGATTAGTCTTCTAAGTCCAGAGATAACATAATATATAGAGATAATTGAAGCTACAATAAGTAAAGTAGAATCAAGAGAAGTTGCATAAACTGCTTGAAAAATTAGAAAAACAGGAACAAGAACAAAACTCAAAAAGTCTGCAAAACTGTCCAGCTGAATGCCAAACTCATTTGAAAGGCTATATTTTCTAGCGATTTTTCCATCAAAAATATCAAATGCTCCACCAGTCCATGCAAGAATAATAGCTATAAAAAAGTTGTTTTGAGTGATGAAGTAAACAGCCGTAAGACCTGCTGTAATATTTACAAATGTAAAAAGGTTTGCTAAGTTGAAGTGAGAAGAGGGTGACCATAAAAATTTCATTAAATGCCTTTAAATATTTATCTGTAATTGTATCTTAATTTTTTATATCTATTTTAAAGTATAAATAGTTTTTATTCTTGGGTAACAAGATTTACTATACAATACTGAAGATATGAAAAAAATAAAAAATAGTTTACTATCGGTTCTGCTGTTCTCTTTTGCATTTTTGGTCGTACATGACTATATGATTGCTGACCTTGGTGTCTCTTCTTATCAAGAGAAGTCTATGGAGAAGACTTACATGTCATCAGAGTGTACTTCGGATGCTATTTCTCACCTCCATGACAGTATACACACGATGATTATTGTAGACAGTGATGATATACTTGATACCTCTATAGTTCCATACGCTAAACCTTCATACACTCAACTTGGATTTGCCACAAATAACAACTCTGTACTAGAACGTCCCCCTTTAAGCTAAACTTTTTACTCAAATTTAACAAAACAAATTTTTTAAAAGGTAGAAAATGAAATTTAGACTATTTTTGGTCCTTTTTATCTCTGTTTATGCAAATGCTTATAATTTACAAGAGATAAAAGAGTCCCTAAAAACAAACAATAAAACAAAATCAATAGAGCTAAAAAGAGACTCCGAGATAGCAGAGGGTTCTCTTTTAAGAACTTATGAGGCACCAGTTCTTGGAGTAAGTGTCTCTCAAGCTGATGCCCCCGATGATAGTGGAGTAGAGTATAGCGTTGGAATTTCCCAAGAGATAGCAACACCATTTGCAAGTTCGAGTAAAGATAGAGCTGCTGTGCAAACATCTAAGGCTTTAACGCAAGAAGCAAAGCATCAGCTTCATGTTATAGAACTTGATGTCTCATCAAAGTACTACGCAGCATGTACATCAAGAGAGATACACAACAGATCAACACAGCTCTTTTTAGAACAGAGTTCAAGATATAAACAGATAGAAAGAGCATATGAACTTGGTGAAATCTCTAAAAAAGATCTTCTTTTTAACAAGCTTGACCTATCTAAACTCCGCCAAAATATTAACGGATATGAGTTAACATACTTAGAGGATTTTTCTAATCTTCAAGAGAGTGTAGACACTCTGAAGATTGATGATATTTCTTGTAATGATTTACTTGCACCTCAAAAAAATATACAACTTAGAGATATAAATGAGCATGGAGAACTAAAAACTCTTGAGTATAAAAAAAGTGCTTCAAAAGCTCTCTATGATACACATGACTCAGTTATTCAAAGTATAGGTTATGAGCTTTTATATGAAGAAGAACTAGACACTACAAGATATACAGCAGGGATAAGTATACCGCTTGGAGTAGTGAGTTCACAACAAGAGGTGTTAAAGGCTCAAGAGTTGTCTATGAGTTCATCTTATGAGGCAGAAAAAGAGTCCATGAAAAATGAAATTCTAAATAACTCACAAAAATTAAAGTCAAAATTAGAGTTAATCTATTTTGAGCTTAGTTTACTTGAAAATGAGATACTACCACTGAATGAAGAGTTACTCAAACTATCTAAATCTGCACTGCAAGAGGGCGAAGGAACTGTAATGGAGTATATTGATGCTTCACGTTCATACAGTGAAAACTTACTTGGAATGTTAGAACTTAAAAAAACTTACTACTATGAGCTTTTTGAACTTTACAAAATCGCTGATATGGAATATGGAGAATAATAATGATAAAAAAAATAATTAGTTTAACTTTAATAACAGTGAGCCTTTATGCTGCGCAAACGATAAAAATCACTGCAGAACAACAATCTGACTTAGGTGTAAAAACGCAAAAAGTGACAATGGTAGATAGTATCTCTTTCACTCCATATAACGGTAGAGTTGTTATGGATAAAAAAGATGTAATCTCTGTGAGCTCAAACATAGAATCAATTGTAAAAGAGATATATGTAAGTGAGTTTGAACAAGTAAAAAAAGGGCAAAAACTCTTAACTCTAAAGAGTAACGCTCTTTTAAGTCTTCAACGAGATTATATAGAGTCAATTATAGAGAGTCAAAGTGCATCTGAGAACTACGCTCGCGACTTGAAGCTTGAGTCTGATGGGATTATCTCAACTAAAAAGCTTTTAGCTTCAAAAAAACTCAAAAGTTCATCTGCATTAAGAGTGACACTCAATGAAAATCAACTTGCTACAAATGGTTTTTCGCCACGAATGCTCAAAAAATTAAGAGATACTCACAGAGTTATACTTGAACAAGATGTTAGAGCTACAAAAGATGGAGTTGTCTATAAAATAGATGTAAATGTTGGTGAGTATGTTCAATCTGATCGGATGATGATGGGTATATATGCTGATGGGAAAAGATTTATCGAGCTTAGCGTACCTGTTAAGATAGTTGAAGAGGTTTCAATAGGAGATAGATGTACATTCTCTAAATACACAGCTAAAGTAATTGCAATAGGTAACGTTGTAAACGAATCCTCTCAATCAGTTCAAGTTAGAGCTGAGATAGACAGTGCTGAGGGTGTTATGATTAACAGAGTTTATGGAGTTAAGATTCATAAAGGAGTTGATGGAGCGGTAAAAATTAAAAAAGGTGCTTTAGTTTTCCAGGAAAATAGTTCATATGTATTTAAACAAGTAGACAGCGGCTTTGACGTTGTAAGTGTAAAGATTATCAGTGAAGGTCCATCTTGTTACATTGTAAAAGCGGAATTAAATGTAGGTGATAAGCTAGCTGTGACTTCTACTGCTGCACTTTTAAGTGCGATGGATAGTGAAGATGAGTGAAAAATTAGTTAGTTTTGCTCTTAATCAGAGAGTACTAGTACTTCTGCTTGCATTTGTAACTCTTTTCTTTGGTGCATCATCTATGATGAAACTGCCAGTTGATGCCTATCCTGACGTAGCACCTACTCAGGTAAAGCTAATTTTAAAAGCTTCAGGAATGACACCGGCTGAGATGGAGTCTCGTGTAACGATTCCCATAGAGCAGAATATGCAGAGTATTCCAAATCAGACAATTGTTCGCTCACTCTCAAAATATGGTTTATGTGATATTACCATTGACTTTGAAGAGGGTGTTGATATCTACTGGGCTAGACAGCAGGTGGCTCAAAGACTTTCAGAAGTTATGGATGACCTTCCTGCAAGTGCGACAGGAGGACTCGCTCCTATTACGACTCCTTTAGGGGAAGTTTTAATGTTTACAATCGAGTCCGAGACACTTGATTTGATGCAAAAACGTACACTTCTTGACTGGGTAATCAATAAACGTATTCGTGGGATAGATGGTGTTGCAGATACAAATGCTCTTGGCGGATATGTAAAGACTTATGAGATAGTTCCAAACTTTACAAAGATGAAACGCTATAAGATTAATATGGAGATGTTAAAAGAGACGTTAGAGAAAAATAATCAAAATGATGGTGTCGGGCGTCTCTCTTTAGGTGAGCAGTCTCTTTTTATTCGTTCAGAAGGTAGACTTAAAAATATTGAGGATATCTCAAATCTTATTTTAAAACATGATAACGGAAGAGATGTAAAGATATCTGACATTAGTGAAGTTCGTATCGGCTCTCTTACTCGTGCAGGTTTTGTAACAAAAGATGGTGAAGAGGAAGCGGTTCAAGGCCTGATACTCTCACGTAAGGGTGTAGATACATCTGGTGTTTTAAAAAGAGTAAAAGCTGAACTTGCAAAGATAGAGAAAGATTTACCAGATGGTACTACTCTGAACATCTTCTATGACCGATCAGACCTAGTTTCAAAAGCTATTACTACAGTATCAACAGCTCTTTTAGAAGCACTTATCCTTATAGTAATAGTTCTATTTATATTCTTAGGAAACTTTGCCTCTGCGTTTAGTGTTGCTATTATTCTACCGTTTGCGGGGATGATGACCTTTATTGCTATGGGATACTTTGGAATATCCGCAAACCTGATGAGTTTAGGTGGACTGGCCATTGCCATAGGTATGCTAGTTGACGCGGGTGTTGTTATGGTTGAAAACATTAGTGAACATTTAGCGGAAGAGAAAAACAGAAATAAGCCTAAATTGCAGGTGGTACTAGAATCTGCAAAAGAGGTGGCGAGTCCAGTTTTTACTGGTATCTTGATTATTATCATTGTTTTCTTACCTCTTTTAACTCTAGAAGGACTTGAGGGAAAACTCTTTGTTCCAGTTGCGCTTAGTATCGTGTTTGCACTGACTTCTTCACTGATTTTGGCACTTACTTTTATACCTGTAGTTAGTTTTTACATTTTAAAACAAGCTCCACAACCAAAAGTTCGTTTAATGGTTTTTCTTGAGAGTAGATATGAAAAACTTCTAAAGTTTGCACTATCAAATCAGAAAACAGTCTTCATAGTTGCTGGGATTTTATGGATTCTTGCTCTTGGTGCTTATACTCAAGTAGGTAAGACTTTTATGCCTGAGCTAGATGAGGGTAATGTTATCATCGGGATAGAGAAAAATCCATCTATTTCACTTGAAGCAAGTCGTGATATTGACTTAAAAATACAGCAGACACTAATGCGTGAGGTTCCTGAGGTACTATCTATCGTTGCTCGTGGTGGTTCTGATGAGATTGGACTTGATCCGATGGGGCTGAATGATACAGATACTTTTATGGTGTTAAAACCAAAAGAGGAGTGGAGAGTTCCTTCAACTGAGTGGTTACTTGATGAGTTTCGTCGCGTTTTAGATGAGTTTGTCGGTGTGGAGTATGGATTTACTCAGCCTATTGCTATGCGTATCTCAGAGATGCTCAGTGGTTCTCGTGGTGATATAGTTGTAAATATTTATGGTGAAGATGCTACAAAACTTGAAGAGATTGCAAAAAAAGTTTACAAAATTGCAGAGCAAACGCAGGGTAGCAGTGATGTTTACAAAAAAGCGAATGAGGGTGTTGCGTATTGGGAAGTAGTGTTTAAAGATGCTGCTATGGCTCGTTATGGAGTAACTCGTAGTGAGCTTTCAGCATACCTACAAAGTTCTGTAAATGGTGTTGAGGTAGGTATTATCCAAGAGGAGCTCAGACGAATTCCACTTATGATAAAAGGCTCACGTGACCTGCAAACAAGTATGAATAAAAACAGAAATCTGCAGTATGTTCTAAAAGATGGAACTGGAGTTGAGATAAATGAGCTTGTTGATTTTAAAATGACTCTTGGACCTGTTCAGATTGACCATGAAAATGGAATGAGAAAATCTTTAGTACAGACTAATGTTGTTGGACGTGATCTTGTTGGTTTTGTGGATGAACTGAGTGTAAAAGTTGATGAAGGCATAGAACTTCCTCAAGGATATTTTATAGAGTATGCCGGTGAGTATCAAAACCAACAGCGTGCTGCAAAAAAATTATCATTTGTTGTCCCTCTTAGTATTGGGTTAGTATTTATACTTCTTCTTATGACGTTTAAATCATCTCTGCAGGCATTTTTAGTTCTGTTAAATATTCCATTTGCACTTATCGGTGGGGTATTTGGTCTTTACTTTACTGGGGAGTATATGAGTGTTCCTGCATCCGTTGGGTTTATCGCTCTTATGGGTATAGCCGTCTTAAACGGGGTCGTTATGCTAAACTACTTCAACTACCTAAAAGATACCGTAAAAGACTCCATAGAGCTTGTGACAATAGGCTCTATAAGAAGACTTCGTCCAGTTCTTATGACTGCATTTATCGCTGCACTTGGTCTGATTCCTATGCTTTTTGCAACAGGACCAGGTTCTGAGATACAAAAACCTTTGGCAATTGTGATTATTAACGGACTAGTAACATCTACGTTTTTGACACTGGTATTATTGCCTATTTTATATCATAAGTTTGTTGCGAAAAAAGGAATAAGGTAGATTTATAAATATTATTAAATGAAATTGATAATACATATCATTATTAAGGAGAGTGTAAGTTGATATCTATTATCATTTTACTAATAAACAATTAGGAAATGATAATGATTGATATGATTTTAATAGCGCAAGCTGATAATACAACTCCGATAGCAATAGAAAAGAGAGATACAGAGTTTCAACAGAGCGGTTTAGTTCACTCTAAAGTTGCTGGTAGGTTTGAAATAGTCAAAGAGCTTCCAAAAGAGGCTGACAGCTTTGATGGAATGTTTGACTATGCTGATGCTTTTGGTAAGTTGCGTTTAGCCTACATAGATAGTGCTCATAAGATAAGTAACACTCCAAAAGAGACTAAAGATGCTATTGCTTTTGGTGGTGAATTTGGTTTTAATACAGCT
>Ga0209345_10002299_pt1 | contig 21277 bp, 15 predicted proteins | sample Cruoilmetagenom7_FD_187294 | JGI IMG/M metagenome (GOLD analysis project Ga0209345, IMG submission 187294) | Oil polluted marine microbial communities from Coal Oil Point, Santa Barbara, California, USA - Sample 7 (SPAdes) (version 2) | ecosystem: Environmental > Aquatic > Marine > Oil seeps ... | reverse complement strand
AGTTCGCGCAGCGCATATTTCGGAGCCGATCGAGAATGCACTGCGCGAACTGGCCGATATCAAACTCATCAGCTCCACTTCCCGCTCCGGCATTTCTTTTATCAGTATGGAGCTGGAAGATCGCGTCACCGATGTGGCGCCGGTCTGGTCACGTGCCCGCGATCTGCTCAACGATCTTACCCCTCAACTGCCCACCGGCAGTTCGGCGCCACAGTTGGAAGATGACCGTGGCTATGCCTTCACCCTTTTGGTCGGGTTGCGCTGGTCGGATACCACCCCACCGGATATGGCCACTCTGGGGCGTTACGCCAAAGAGCTTGAAAGCCGAATGCGAACCTTGAGCGGTACTGACTACGTTGAGGTGTATGGCGAGCAGCAGGAGGAGATACGCGTTGAAGTTGATCCTGAACAGGCGGGCGCCCGGGGCCTGACCATCCCGGCTATTGTAGGGGCCATACAGCGGGCGGATGCACGTATCGCCGCGGGTGAGATCACCAACGATGAGACACAGTTTCAGATCGAAATCACCGGTGCACTGGATACAGCCGAACGCATCCGCGCCATTCCGATTCAGACCGATGCCGATGGTCATCTCAGCCGAGTGGGTGACATCGCCCGCGTCGAACCCGCGCTGCGCTTCCCAACGCGGGAGCAAGTCAGCATTGATGCCGAACCGGGGGTTGTGATCGGTGTGCGCATGCTGCCGCATCTGCGTGTGGATCAGTGGACCGCTTCGGCCCGAGAGCGACTGGACCTGTTCAATGACAGCCTGCCCGCCAATATCGAAGCGCACATTCTGTTTGATCAAAGCGGCTATACCCAAACGCGACTGCAGGAACTGGTGCTCAATGTTGCCGAGGGGTTTGTCATTATCCTGTTGGTTTTGATGGTCACACTGGGGCTGCGCGCGGCCCTGATCACCGCTGTTGCACTGCCGCTGACCACGCTGTTCACGCTCGCCTGCATGAATGCGTACGGTTTGCCGATCCACCAGATGTCTGTCACCGGGCTTGTGGTCGCACTGGGGATCATGATCGACAATGCCATTGTTATGGTCGACAGCATTCAACATCGCCGACAGCAGGGTGCATCCGCCCAAGAAGCCGTAATCGAGTCGGTCAAACACTTCTGGTTGCCACTGCTGGGCTCGACCCTGACCACCATTATCGCGTTCATGCCGATTGTGCTGATGCCAGGACCCGCCGGTGAGTTTGTTGGCGGTATCGCCATCAGTGTGATCTTTGCCTTGATTGGTTCATGGCTGCTGTCACATACACTGATCGCCGCCATGGCTGGCCGCTATCTTCGCCCGGTACCACGCGGTACCGACCACTGGTATCGCACCGGCCTGCACCTGCCAGCGCTGGCGCGCATGTTCACACAGAGTCTGCAACTGGCTCTGCGCTACCCCTGGCGTGCCGGAATACTGGTCATGATATTGCCGCTGACCGGTTTCTGGAGTGCTGGCCAGCTGACTGAGCAATTTTTTCCGCCGTCTGATCGGGATATGTTCCATATCGAACTGCATCTGCCGCCGCAATCCAGCCTCCAGCATACCGCTGCCGTCACCACCGATATCAGTGCCCTGTTGACGGAATATCCCGCCATCCAACAGGTCACATGGTTCATTGGCAACAGTGCCCCGCCCTTCTATTACAATCTGGTTCCCCTGAACGATGGCAAACCCAACTACGCCCAGGCGATGATCACCACCGCCGACGTTACCAGCGCCAACCGGTTAATTCCGCAGCTGCAGCAGCGCCTTGATCAGGCTCTGCCTGGCGCCCAGATTCTGGTACGCCAACTGGATCAGGGCCCTCCGTTCAACGCCCCGATCGAACTGCGCCTGTACGGCCCCTCACTGGATCGACTCAAGGTTCTGGGGGATGAAGCGCGGCGGGTTCTTTCGACTGTGCCACAGGTTATTCACACCCGCTCCACATTGCAGTCCGGCATGCCCAAGGTCTGGCTGGATGTAAATGAAGCCTCGGCCCGGGTTGCCGGCCTGGGTTTGCGCGAGATCGCTCAGCAGTTACAAACGGCGCTACAGGGTGTCGATGCCGGTGAACTCCTGGACGGCACCGAGTCGATTCCCGTCAGGGTCAAAATCGCTGATGAACGGCGCCAGTCCGCTGCGGCCCTGGAGCAACTGCACATCAGCACACCGGCCGCGGGGAACATCCCGCTAGGTGCACTGGCATCGATCAGCCTGCAGCCGAGTCTGGGCGCCATTCCTCGCCGCAATGGTGAGCGCGTCAACGTTATCGAGGGGTTTCTCAGTTTTGGCGTTTTGCCCGGAAACGTTCTGCAGACATACAAACAGGCACTTGATGAGGCCGGATTCCAGCTCCCTGCGGGCTATCGGCTGGAGATCGGTGGTGAAGCGTCCGAGCGTGACCGTGCGGTCGGCAACCTGATGGCCAATGTGGGCATCATTATTGTGTTGCTGATCACCGTGGTGGTGCTCTCGTTCAACTCCTTCCGCATCAGTGGTCTGATCTTTGCGACCGCACTCCAATCGTTTGGGCTGGGGCTGCTGACCGTTTGGCTGTTCGGCTACCCATTCGGTTTCACCGTCATCATCGCCCTGCTGGGCTTAATGGGGCTGGCCATCAACGCGGCCATCGTCATTCTGGCCGAACTCAAGGCTGACCCAAACGCAGCCCAGGGGGATGTTCACGCGATCACCCGCGCGGTTCAGAGCTGCACCCGTCATATCAGTTCGACCACCATCACCACCATCGGGGGCTTTATGCCGTTGATTCTGGCGGGTGGCGGTTTTTGGCCACCCTTCGCGGTCGCCATCGCCGGAGGCACTCTGCTGACAACCCTGCTTTCGTTCTATTTTGTACCGGCCTGCTTCTTCCTGATGGCCCGTCACCGTCCTTTCGACAGCACGTCCATGCAGGCAGATGACCTGCTGTTGATGAGCGATAACCGGCAAGCCTGATTGTAAGGCTTCGCCGGGTAAACAAAAAAAGGCCCCGAAGGGCCTTTGACTCTGGAGGAGTCCTTTTTGCCGTTATTTACTGCTCATGTGCTCCGGACCAAATTCCGGGTATGCCTGCATGCCACATTCATGCACATCCATGCCTTCCATTTCCTCTTCCTCGCTGACACGCAGCCCCATGATCGCCTTGATCACCAGCAACACTGCCATACTGGCCAGGAACATCCAGGCGAAGGTTGCTGCGGTACCGATCAACTGCCCCATGAAAGTTGCATCCTCGTTACTCAGTAGTACCGCGAAGATGCCCCAGATACCGGCCGAACCATGCACCGAGATCGCGCCGACAGGGTCATCCAACTTGAGCTTGTCCAGCGCCAATACTGAGCCCACAACTACCAGACCACCTACAGCACCGATCAAGCTGGCCAGACCTGCAGAAGGCTGCAGCGGCTCGGCGGTAATGGCAACCAGACCGGCCAGTGCACCGTTGATGGTCATGGTCAGGTCGGTCTTGCCGAACAGGAAGCGAGCGAACAGAGCCGCGACGACCATACCAGCAGCAGCTGCCGCATTGGTGTTAACAAAGATCTTGGCCACTGCGTTGGCTTCTTCCACATTGGCGATCTTCAGCTCGGAGCCGCCGTTGAAGCCGAACCAGCCCATCCACAGGATGAACATGCCCAGTGTCGCCATCGGCAGGTTGGCACCCGGAATGGCACGTACTTCACCGTTCTTGCCATACTTACCCTTGCGTGGACCCACCAGGATGACCGCCGCCAGCGCTGCGGCTGCACCCGCCATATGCACCACAACCGAGCCGGCAAAATCCTGGAAGCCAAGCTGGTCAAGGAAGCCACCGCCCCATTTCCAGTAACCTTCAACCGGATAGATCACGGCAACCATGAACACCGCGAAGATCAGGAACGGCCACAGTTTCATGCGCTCGGCAACCGCACCGGAGACAATCGACATGGTCGCCGCGGCAAACACAGCCTGGAAGATGAAGTCAGCCATGCTGGAGTAATACGGTGCGTCATCACCACCGGCAATAACCGACTCAGTGCTGTTGTCAGCACCAAGCAGAAAATCAATGCCGGGAATAACCGAGTTGATCGGGTTGGCGGGATACATAATGTTGTAACCCACGACGAGATAGACAATACAGGCTACGCCGTACAGCAGCGCATTCTTGTTGAGGATTTCCACCGTATTCTTGGCACGCACCAAACCTGCTTCGAGCATGGCAAAACCGGCTGCCATCCACATCACAAGTGCGGTACACATCAAGAAATAGAAGGTGTCGAGGGCATAGCCCAGTTCCAGCACCATACTTTCCATTAGCACTCTCCTAACGTCTTTTGTTCGGTATCCGGTTGGGCTGAAGCGCACAAACCGGTCTTTACCAAAAGGATATTTAATTTCCTGATATGAATAAGCAAAGGATAGGCCAGTTTTATAACTGCATGATTTAAATATAATAATTGGAAAAAATAGGAGTGATACTGATAGAGCAGGAACCAAAACCGCGCAGCGGAGGGTGCACGCGGTCCATTGCGGGGCATATAGCTAGTCTGCAGAAATCTCCGGGGCGGGTTCGCTAAACAGATAACCTTGTGATTCATCGATTCCCAGCGCCATCACCACAGCCTGAACCTCCTCGCAATGAACAAACTCGGCCACGGTGCGGATACCGGCATTGCGGGCGAAATAGACAATGGCGCGCACAATTTCATAACTGGTAGGGTCCAGATGAATATTGCGGATGTATTTAGCGTCAATTTTGATGATATCGACTTCAAGTTCAAGAATGCGTTCGAAGTTGGAATATTCGGTGCCAAAGTCATCAATCGCCAGCTTATAACCTCGCTGCTTGAGGGCATGCAACTGAGGCAAGTGGGTCTGTTTACCACCACTGCTGGTGCCCTCAAGTATTTCCAGTGTGATGCGCTCAGGCGATACACCATGCAGCTGTGTCATCTGGTCCAGGTAGTCAGGCAGGTAGCCCAGCTCCAGATCGGTTTCGGTGATATTAATCGCCAACTCACCTTCAACCTGTGCCAGCATCGCCACTCCCTGTTCAACCACTATGCAGGTGATGGAACGCATCAACCCGGATAACGCCGCGACCGGCAGGAAATGAACAGGACTGAAAATTTCTCCCTCATGTTCCAGTCGCACCAACGCTTCCCATTTCTGAATTTTGCCACTGCGGTTATCACGTATGCCTTGATACCACGCGCGGATGCCACCGTTGCGAAGTGCCTCATGCAGGCGGCCATTCCAGCCGATGTAATCTTCCTTCTGCTGTCGCGCCGGAGCATCATACTTGGGATCGAATACGTGAGTAGCACTTTTGCCACTGCGCGCGGCACGTTTAAGCGCCACCATGGCACTGCGCAATAGATCTCGTCCTCCACATGCAAGCCCGGCATTGAAGGTCAGATAGAAGTTGAGACCACCCAGTTGCGCCGGCTCAGTAGAAAAATGTTGCCGCAACCGCTGCACTTCGCCGACCGGATCTTCCAGCTGGTCATAAAGCAAGGCAAACTCATCTGCACTGCCTCGATAGACCCGGGCGTTTTTCGCGTTGCGATGCAGCTCATCTGCCAACGTCCGAAGTAGTTGGTCACCCACACCAAGACCATAGGCGGTGTTGATATAGCCCAGGTTGTTGAGATTCAGTAATACCAGAACTGCCGTTTCGGGAGCACGCTTGAGGGCTTGCAGAAGGCTTTGGGTATTGGGAAGACCGGTTAAGGCGTCATGCTCAAGGCTGTAAATCAGTTCTTCACGCTGTGCATGCAGTTGCAGTTGCTGCGCATGACGAAGCAGAACAATCGCAATCAGGGAGGCACCGACATCCAATAATCGCTTGTGAAAATCTGATGGGTTACGGTGTTCAAATGAAGACAGGGCAAATGAGCCGATGGCCTCCCCCTGCTCGTTGCGAACAGGGAACGACCAGCAGGAGCAAAGGTTAAAGTCCTCTGCCACACTACGCAAGTTACGCCAGCGGGGATCAGTGAAGGTGTTATATACGAACACTGGCGCATTACCGTAGACAGCATTACCACAGGAACCGCTACCTGGCCCAGGTTTTAGCCCATCCAAGCGGCTGACGCCTTCGGATGAAATATTCGGGGCCGATACAACACTCATCATTTCAGTGTGACGATCGAGACGCATGAACGATGCCACAGCACCTGGCAACAGCTGCTCTGCCATTCGGCAGGTCTCGGTAATGACATCAAGATAAGGAGTATCAGACGCTATCAAGCTGCATATCGTCCGCTGCAAAGCCAATATATGATCAAGCTCGCTGAGGCTAAGCGACACTTCTTTTTCGTTGGACCGGAGCATCCTACTTCCCCATACAGGTGTCCTGTTTCAAACGCCGCAAACAAAACAGGCCGTACATTTAATCACTAAACGCACGGCCTATTGTACAGTGGTATGGCTACAGAAATTCAGGTTTTTTCCATCGCCTCACAGGCCTCCAGCGTGTTCTGCAGCAGGCAGGCAATCGTCATCGGACCGACACCACCGGGAACCGGTGTGATTGCCGATGCCCTTTCGCATGCCGTGTCGAATTCGACATCACCCACCAGCCGGCCATCGTCCAGCCGGTTGATACCCACATCGATCACCACGGCACCGGGTTTGAGCCACTCGCCCTTGATGAATTCAGGGATACCCACCCCTGCGATCACAATATCGGCATTGGCCAATTCCGCGGGCAGGTCTTGGGTTTTGGAGTGGCAGACAGTCACGGTGGCTCGAGCCATCAGCAGCTCCAGCGCCACCGGGCGGCCGACGATGTTGGATGCACCGACAACCACAGCCTTCTTGCCCATCGGATCAATGCCGTAGGCCGCCAGCAGACGCATGCAACCGTATGGGGTACAGGGACGCAGGGTCGGTGCCTTTCCTGCCAACCGTCCAAGGTTGTAGGGGTGAAAGCCATCCACATCCTTGCTGGGGAGGATGCGTTCGATCACCGCCTGAACCTCGATCTGATCCGGTAGCGGCAACTGCACCAGAATGCCGTGAATCTGTTCATCAGCGTTCAGGGTATCGATCAGTTCGAGCAGCTGTTCCTGAGGCGTATCCATCGGCAGGCTGTAATTGCGTGACACAAAGCCAACCTCTTCGCAGGCCTTGACCTTGCTGCGCACATACACTTGAGATGCCGGGTCCTGTCCGATCAGGACCACTGCCAGCCCCGGGCGTGACTTGCCAGCGGATACACGGGCAGCAACCTTGCCTGCAATCTCCATCCGCAGCCCTGCCGCTACGGCCTTGCCATCGATCAACTGAGTTTCCAAGGGTCTCTCCTGAGTTGGGGATTATGGGAGCGGTGCCCTGCAACCGAGCACTCAGTTGCAGAGCTTGATTATTGACTGAAGCCTCAGAATCCCTGACCGGGAATCCAGCTGGTACCGGCAAGCGGTACCCGCGCCATGGCGGCAGATTCGACGGTCAAGGCTACCAGATCTTCCGGCTCCAGGTTGCGCAGGTCATTCTTGCCACAGGCTCGCGCCAGGGTCTGCGCTTCCAGTGTGAGCACTCGCAGGTAGTTGGCCAGACGACGCCCACCTTCAACCGGATCCAGACGCTGCATCAGGTCCGGGTCCTGTGTGGAGATGCCCGCGGGGTCCTTGCCTTCCTGGTAGTCATCGTAAAAGCCGGCTGCGGAGCCGATCTTCTGGTAATCATCGCTCCATTTCGGGTCGTTGCAGCCCAGTGCCACCAGTGCGGCCGTGCCGATGGCAACGGCATCAGCACCCAGCGCCATGCACTTGGCCACATCAGCCCCGTTACGGATGCCACCGGAGACAATCAGCTGCACCTTGCGGTGCATGCCCATCTCCTGCAGTGCCTGCACTGCCTGCGGAATGGCCGCCAGGGTCGGGATGCCGACATGTTCGATGAACACATCCTGAGTCGCGGCGGTACCGCCCTGCATGCCGTCCACAACAATCACATCAGCACCAGCCTTGACCGCCAGCTTGACGTCATAATAGGTACGGGTTGCGCCGACCTTGATGTAAATCGGCACCTGCCAGTCGGTGATCTCACGCAATTCCTGAATTTTGATGGCCAGATCGTCCGGGCCGGTCCAGTCCGGGTGGCGGCAGGCCGAACGCTGATCGATGCCCTTGGGCAGGTTACGCATCTGGGCAACACGGTCGGTGATCTTCTGACCCAGCAGCATGCCGCCGCCACCGGGTTTGGCACCCTGGCCCAACACCACCTCGATGGCGTCCGCCTTGCGCAGGTCGTCCGGGTTCATGCCATAGCGGGACGGAAGGTACTGATACACCAGTTTGCTGGACTGGCCACGCTCTTCCGGGGTCATGCCGCCATCGCCGGTGGTGGTCGAGGTACCGACGATGGAGGCACCGCGCCCCAGGGCTTCCTTGGCGTTGGCCGACAGGGCACCGAAGCTCATGCCGGCGATGGTCACCGGTGTTTCGATCACAATGGGCTTCTTGGCGAAGCGGGTGCCCAGCGTTACCTGAGTGTTGCACTTCTCGCGGTAACCCTCCAGCGGATAGCGTGACATCGACGCTCCCAGGAACAGCAGATCATCAAAGTGCGGCAGCTTGCGCTTGGCGCCGAAGCCACGGATGTCATAGATGCCGGTGTCCGCCGCGCGACGAATCTCGGCCATGGTGGTACGGTCAAAGGTCGCGGACTCACGCAGGCCCGGATTGACGTTGATATCGTTGCTCATAATCAAGTCCTCAAAAATCGGATTCAACGGCTGCCCGTCTCGGAAATTGGGGGCAGCCATGATGGCCTGTTGATCATCAATACGCGGACGCGTTGTCCACCTTGAAGTTATACAGCTGACGGGCAGACCCATAGCGCTTGAAGCTGGCCGGGTCTTCGTTCACTCCAGCACGGTTCAGCAGATCGGTCAGCTCCTCCAGGTGCTCCTGACGCATCTCTTTCTCGACGCAGTCGGCACCGAGTGACTTGACCTCGCCCTTCACAAAAATGTGGACCTCATAAAGTGAGTCTCCGAGCGCCTCTCCGGCATCACCGCACACGACCAGAGCACCCGACTGCCCCATGAAGCAGCTCATGTGGCCAACATCACCCTTGACGACAATATCGACCCCTTTCATGGAGATGCCGCAACGTGCACCGGCGTTGCCCTCGATCACCAGCAACCCGCCCTGTGCCGTGGCACCTGCCGCCTGAGAGGCATCGCCCTTGACGCGAACCGTGCCGGACATCATGTTTTCCGCCACGCCCTGACCTGCGTTGCCGTGAATTACCACATGCGCCTTCTTGTTCATGCCGGCACAGAAGTAGCCGGCATGACCGCGAATATCCACCGACAGGTTCTGATCAATGCCGCAGGCGATATTGTGCTGCCCTTTCGGGTTGAGTACTTCAAATTCACGCTCCAGGCACTCTGGTGCCTGGTCATGCAGCGCCTGATTCAGTTCACGGATGCTGGATTCAGCCAGATCGATTGTTTTCATCTTCAATACTCCTCAAACAGGCGCTTAGCTGCGTTCCCAGACGTAAAAAGTGGCCGGCTCCGGCTCCCAGACCTTTGCGTTTTCAATCCCCGGCAGGGTGGTCAGTGCCTGATACTCGGAGGCCATCGCCACGTAGTCATCGGTTTCGGCCAGCACGGCGGGCTTGCAGGCGATGGGATCACGCATCACGGCAAAACCGTTGCGGGTGCCGATGGTGAAGGTGAAGAAGCCGTCCAGATCTTCCAGCGCATGCTCCAGCGCCTCTTTCAGGCTGTCACCCTGCTGCAGGCGCCAGGTCAGATACCCGGCGGCGACTTCAGAGTCGTTCTGGGTTTCAAATGTGATTCCTTCACGCTTGAGGTTTTCACGCAGGCGGTTGTGGTTGGACAGGGAGCCGTTATGCACCAGACACAGGTCCATGCCGGTGGAAAACGGGTGACTGCCTTCCATGGTGACAGCCGACTCGGTCGCCATGCGGGTATGGCCGATGATATGGCTGCCCTTCATACCTTCCAGATTGAAGGTGTCGGCGATCTTCTCCGGCAGGCCCACTTCCTTCAGGATTTCGATCGACTGGCCAACACTCAGGATCAGCACATCCGGTGCCTCTTCGGACAGCCACTCTCGCAGAGCGGCCTCTTCGGCACCTACCTTGAACACCGCAACGCTGGCATTCTGAAACCAGCTCAGCTCAAGCTGCAGCTCGGTTTTCAGGCGGGTCGCCAGAGTTTCCCAGTCATACTCCGCTGCGGGGTGACGCAGCGTCAGCTTGACCCAGCCCTCGCCCACTTCATCACCGTAGATGGCAAAACCGGCGCTGTCCGGACCACGGTCGGTCATCGCAATCAGCATCGGTTTGAACAGTTCGCCGATCCGGCTTTCCAGTTCAGGATTTTTTAGATAAAGCCCGACAATTCCACACATATTCAAATTCCTCGTAACAGATCCGGATCAGAAAAATTCGGCGTAGTGACTGACTTCCCAGTCGGATACATGACGGCTGTACTCCACCCACTCGGTCCGCTTCACTTTGAGGAATTCGGACACAATCTCGCTGCCCAGCGCTTCTGTGAAAACGGTGTCCGCTTCCAGCGCGTCCAGCGCCTCGTTCAGATTCTGCGGCAGGATGTCGACGCCTTTCTCCTTGATCTGATCCAGGGTCAGGCTGTACAGGTTGATATTCATCGGTTCGCCCGGATCCAGCTCGCGCTCGATGCCGTCCATGCCGGCAGCGATAATTGCAGCGGTGACCAGATAGGGGTTACAGCCGGAGTCCGGCAGGCGGAATTCCAGTCGGCCATAGGGGACTCGCACCATGGCAGAACGGTTGTTATCGCCGTAGCAGATGTAGGCCGGCGCCCAGGTTGCACCGGAAGCGTTACCGCCCACCACAAGGCGCTTGTAGGAGTTCACCGTCGGTGCGGCGAACGCGCACAGAGCCGGGGCGTGGGCCAGCAGACCGGCGGTGAAGTGGTAGGCCATTTTGGACAGCCCCATGCCATTCACATCGTCCGGGTCATGGAACAGGTTGCGGCCATCCTTATCTGTGATCGACAGATGGAAGTGCATGCCGTTACCGGTGCGATCGGAAGACGGTTTCGGCATGAAGGAGCACACCATATCCAGCTCGTTGGCGATCTCGCCCGCCGCCATGCGCACAAAGGTGAAGCGGTCAGCCGATGTCAGCGCATCGCTGTAGGTGTAGTTGATCTCGAACTGGCCGTTGGCGTCTTCGTGGTCGATCTGATACACATCGAAATCAACCTGCTGCAGCGATTCAACCAGTTTTTCCAGAAACGTGCGGGAGCGTGACAGGCCCTTGTAGTCATAGCAGGGCTTATCCAGCACATCACTTTCATCTACCGGCATCAGGACACCCTTGTCATCACGGGTGAACAGCGAAAACTCGGGTTCCACACCGGTATTCAGCGTCCAGCCCCTGTCAGCCAGACGCGCCAACTGCTGTTTCAGCACCACACGGCTGCAGTAGGGGTGAGGTGCATTGCTCACATAACCGTCACAGGCAATACGGGCATAACCCGGCTGCCAGGGTACGATGCTGAAGGTTTCCAGATCACCACGGGCCATGAAGTCGGGGCCATGTGGCTCCATTCCCAATCCCCAGACAGCAAACCCGGCAAAACCGGCACCTTTTTCGACCACATCCATAAGGCAGCTGGCAGGCACCGACTTGGTCTTGGCCACACCGTGAATATCAACAAACTGGGCCAGCACGTACTTGATGTTGTTCTGGCTGATAATGCGTTCGATCTCTGCGGGCATCATGATGCACCTCCTGTCATTTTTCGGGTTGCGCTGAGGTCATCAAGGACCGCGCTGAATATTTCGCTGAGATAGTGTCGGTAACTCGGATCGGCACCGATCAGCAGATTGCCGCTTTCAATTTCGTGGTAGAGCCAGCAGCTGACGCCGGCGACTGAGGTCATCAGCCAGTTGCCGGGCTGAAGCTGGCGGAAATCGTACTGGCACAGGTGTGCCATGACCGCAATCCAGTTACCCCCGGTCAGCTCGAACACGCAGTCGTAGCGGCGGAAGCACCACTCCCCCTGCGGCGCCTGAAGAGTGCCAGCAAGCATCGCCATGTACTCGTCACGTCCGGTTCGAGCCACCAGGGCGCCGGAGCACTCTTCGGCACTCAAGACCGTCTCAGGCAACGGCAAGCCCGCCGCCGCCAGCGCTGCTTTGCTGTCAGGTCCGGTCAGCAGATAGCTGCTGAGCTCACGCATACCGATCTGCAGCGTGTTCGGTTGTTGTGTGTTCATCAGGCCACCTCCGTCAGATCAACGGTCTGACGCGCACCTTCGGCGTCATAGAAAGGAGTTGCACAGGGTTCAAGCGATACCAGTTCACCGCTGTCGACACGCACCTTGAAATCGCCTTCAGTTGCAGCCAGCGGCATGTCCACCATGGCCAGACCGATATAACGACCCAGGGAGGGGCTGTAGGCGATACTGGTAATGCGACCGGCGATATCACCGTTTTCGATCAGCAAGTGACACTCTTTCGGCCGCTCGCCGCTGTACCCCTTGGGCAGCATGAAGCCGCACAGATGTCGGTTGCAGCGCTCTTTCAACAGCGCCAGTGAAGGCTTGCCGGTAAACCAGGGCTTGGTCTTCAGCGGCACCGCCCAGGGCATGTTGGCTTCGAAAGGGTTGGTCAGGCCATCGGTGTCCTGACCGACGATGATGTGTCCCTTTTCCAGTCGCAGTACACGCTGTGCTTCAACCCCGAATGGGCGAATACCGTATTCGGCGCCCTTTTCCATCAGGGTGTTCCAGATCCGTTCGGCGGCATCCACCGGCAGGTGGATCTCGTAACCCAGCTCACCGACAAAGCCGACCCGAATCAGGCGCACAGGCACACCGCACAGCGTGCCTTCTCGACAGCCCAGATAGGGAAAGTGCTCTTCGCTCAGATCGATGTCGGTCAGCGGCTTGAGCAGTGTGCGAGCATGGGGACCGGCCAGGTTCATCGCCGCCAGCGTTCCGGTGCGATTCACCAGGCGAACGTCCAGCCCCCACTCGATCACATGGCGTGAAAGCGTACGGAACGTGGCATCGGCATGGCTGGTGGTGGCGGTAACGTAGAAGCGATCATCGGCAATGCGCCCCACAATACCGTCATCGACGATGACACCGCTGTCATCCACCATAAGGGCATAACGGGTCATGCCCAGTTTGATGTTGGACATGCGCATGGTGTAGGTGCCATCCAGCAGTTTGCCGGCGTCAGGCCCCATCACCTCGATCTTGCCCAGAGTGGACACGTCGATCAGACCCAGAGCGGTGCGCACCGCCTGCACCTCACGCAGAATCGCCTGTTCGCGAATCGCTTCGGCACCCGATGCGCCTGCTTCAGCAGCCGACAGGTAGAATTCAGGCCGCATCCAGACGCCCGCTTCCATCATCCTGGCACCGTTGTCCAGATGCCACTGGTGCAGTGCGGTCAGGCGCTCCGGTCGGAAGCGACGGCCGGCCAGCGCCTGCACCGGCACCGGGTGGAACATGGGACGGGCGGTGGTCGAGCCGGTCTGATCGATGCTGCGGCCGGTTACGGCGGCCAGCACACGAATACCGTTCATGTTGGCATGCTTGCCCTGACTCGGGCCCATGCCAACGGTGGAGAACCGCTTCATCAGTTCGATGTTGTCGAAGCCTTCCTTCGCCGCGTTGATCAGATCCTTGAGCTGCAGATCTTCGTCGAAATCCACGAAGTTCTTGCCCTTCGGATGCTTCACGATCGGCCAGGGGTGGGAGTGCGCCACGCTGTCGCGGCAGGCACTTAACGCCGCCGGCACCGGCTGGCCTTTGAGCCAGGCGGCCGCCTCGGTTGCGGCGCGCTCGCCATCGGCCAGACGCTGTGACAGCGTAAAGGCCCCGTTCACCCGACCACAGGCGAAGATCCCGTTCGGCAGCTCCTGTGGCAGGAGCTGCTCCAGGGTAAAGTCATAGGCCAGACGGCCACCGGCCTGATACAGCAACTGCGAAGCCGGTGCCCAGCCGACACTCATCAACAGCAGGTCAACATCAAACTCTCGCGCCTGCGTGGCATCACACTGCTCGCCATCGAAAGGCGCCACCACAACACGCTTAAGCTGGCCCTTGCCCTGCGCCTCATGGACCGCATGCCGTTCCAGCACCGGCACCTTGAGCGCCGCCAGTTCATCTGCCCAGGCACCGCGACCGCTGGCGGAGCCCATATCGATCACCGCCGACACCTGAACGCCGGCCTTGATCAGATCAAGCGCAGCGCGGTAGCCTTCGCTGTTGGCGGTCAGTACCGCCGCACGTTGTCCCGGTTTGACCGCATACCGCGCGATCAGGCGCTGGGCACCCGACGCCATCATCACACCGGGCAGGTCGTTGTTGCGAAAGACCGCTGGCTGCTCCATCACGCCGGTGGCACTGATTACGGCACGTGCACGCATCTTGATGATGCCATTCGGACCCACAAGCGGCACGTAGTGATCGGTGTACCAGCCGCAGGCCAGATGCGCCGGCAACACCCGTATATTGGCGTGAGACTGGACCTCCTGCTTAAGACTGGCCCGCACCAGTGCCGCTTCCGCCTCGTTCACCAGCTGATAGTCCAGACTGCCGCCGATCTGCGGGTTTTCGTCCACCAGCACCACATCCAGCCCCTGTTCGGCTGCGCTCAGCGCAGCCTGCATGCCGGACGCGCCGGCACCGATCACCAACAGATCACAGAAACCGTAGGATTTAGGCTGACGGCGCACACTCCAGCCGGTATCAATCCGCCCCAAACCCGCCTTTTCGCGGATCAGACGCTCCCACATCGGGAACAGTTTTTTCGGCTTATGAAAGGCCTTGTAGTAGAAGCCTACCGGCAGAAAGCGCGACAGCTTCTCGATAATCCGATCCCGGTCATTCTCAAGGCTGCCGTTCACGTTGCAGGCGTTCAGCACCATACCCTCGGTCAAAGGCGTTACATCGCCGCGGATATTGGGCTCTTCACTGCTCTGGAACAGTGCGTTAACGTCATGGTTAGCCAGTGTTACGGCTCCACGCGGGCGGTGATACTTGAAGCTGCGCCCCAGCAGGGTCTGGCCCGCCGCCAGCAGCGCGGAGGTGATGCTGTCGCCGCGGTAGCCGGTATAGCGACGGCCTTCAAATTCAAAGTCGCAGAGCGCCGAGCGGTCGATCCACTCCAGCGGCTGCTGATCAAGCCGGGATGTCATAGCGCACCTCCTCCAGGTCGATAAACCGAAGCACTTCATCCTTCAGGGTGTCGCGCTCCATCACATACCAGCGCCCAGTCGGACGGTGATACCACCATTCGCGCAGCAGGCCCGGTGCACCGTTACGGTTGAACACATACTCCGCCCAGGTGGTTTCATCGGCGTCCATCGGCGGCTTGCGCACCTCACCGAGATAATCAAATTCGCTGATCGGTCGACGGCCTATTACGGGACAATCAAATACTTTCATCGCCCTATCCTCAGTGCCCGACCGATGCTGCACCCTTCTCGCCGACCAGATCGAAGTCGGCGAAGCGGGACAGTCGGAAGGGTTCAATCAGTTCATGGTTGTGGTCATTGGCCAGCGTCCAGGCCATGGTTTTGCCGCTGACGGGTGTGGCCTTGAAGCCCCAGGTACCCCAGCCGGCATCAAGGTAGAAACCTTCAATCGGTGTCTTGCCCATGATCGGGGCGAAGTCGGGGGTGATATCACTCATCCCGGCCCACTGGCGCATCACTTTCATGCGGCTCATGAACGGGAACAGGTCGATCATCTTGTCGGTCAGCCCCTCAACGAAATCAAAGCTGGAGCGGGTGGAATGCAACACCGACGGATCGACCGAGGCCCCCATCACCATTTCGCCACGCGAGGACTGGCTGACATAGACATGCAGGCTGCCGGACACAACGATGGTGTCCATGAACGGCTTCACCGGCTCGGACACACAGGCCTGCAGTGGGTAGATCTCGATCGGGGTCTGCAACCCCAGCATGGAGGTGATGCGCGGGGTGGAACCGGCCACCATGGATACCACCTTGTTGCAGCTGACAAAACCGCGGTCGGTTTCAACACCGGTCACCCTGTCGCCCTGGGTACGGATAGCCGTGACACGGGTTTTCTGATGAATTTCCACACCGCGGTTGTAGGCGCCCCGGGCGTAGCCCCAGGCAACGGCATCATGACGCGCAACCGCACCCGGCGCATGATAGAGCGCGCCCATCACCGGGTTGTGGCCGGCACAGTCGAGGTCCATGTAGGGCACTTCTTTGGCGATGAAATCGCGATCCACCACTTCGGAATCGATGCCGTGATGCTTGTTCACCTCGGCACGCCAGCGCATGGTGCGCAGGGCACTGTCGGTATGCGCCAGCGTGAAGTGACCTCGCATTGAGTAGAAGATATTGAGGTCAAAGTCGTCAGACAGGTCTTCAAACAGCTTCAGACTGGTGTCGTAAAACTTCACTCCTTCAGGCGTGAGATAGTTGGAACGTACGATGGTGGTGTTGCGGCCGGTATTGCCGCCACCGATGTACCCCTGCTCCAGCACCGCCACATCCGTGATGCCGTGCTCCTTGGCGAGGTAGTACGCACAGGCCATGCCGTGACCACCACCACCGATGATCACCACGTCATAATGTGATTTCAGTGGCCGGGTTTCCGGAAAGAACCGGGGCTCATTGTGAGACGACGTGAGGCCATGTTTAAGCAGGCGCCAGGGCATAATATTCTCCTAGGCAAAGACAACGGTTTTATTGCCGTGTACCAGTACACGGTCTTCGATGTGGTAGCGCAGGCCGCGTGCCAGCACCGCCTTCTCCACGTCCTTGCCCAGCCGGACCATATCCGCGGTGGTGTTGTGGTGGGTTACGCGGTGCACGTCCTGTTCAATGATCGGCCCGGCATCAAGCTCCGAGGTGACGTAGTGACAAGTGGCACCGATCTGCTTCACGCCGCGTTCGGCGGCCTGATGGTATGGACGTGCACCAATGAAGGAGGGCAGAAAGCTGTGGTGGATATTGATGATCCGACCCGGATACAGCTCACACAGCTCTTCGGGAATGATCTGCATGTATTTGGCCAGCACAATGGCATCGGCTTCCGCCGCCGCGATCTGTTCACGCACGGCACGGAAATGAGGTTCCTTGTTGCTCATATCGACCGGGACGTGTACATAGGGAATACCGTGCCACTCGACATAGGAGCGCAGGTCATCATGGTTGGAGATGACACAGGGGATATCGATGTTCATCTCCCCCGAACGCCAGCGGTACAACAGATCCGACAGTGCGTGCGCTTCCTTTGATACCATCAGGACCACGCGCTTGCGCTGGGAGGAGTCAGTGATCTGCCAGTGCATGTCGAACGTCTCGGCCAGCGGAGCGAATTTGGCTTTCAGTTCTTCCAGCTCAAACGGAAGCGAATCGGCCAGTACTTCGTACCGCATGAAGAACTGGCAGTTCTCTGTATCAGCGAACTGATGTGCCTCGCTGATCCAGCCACTGTGAGAGGCGAAGAACTGGGTAACGGCTGCTACAATCCCGACCCGATCAGGGCAGGAGACGGTCAGACGGAATTTGCGTGCATGTTGGGTTTCGATTGCCATGACCTTGTTCCATATTTCTTTAAAGGAAAGTTTATTTCCTTAAGGTAAAAGCAATCTCTTTGCCAACTTTGTTCTTCAGGCAAAAAAATTGGGCGTGGCAAGGCTAAGGCATTGTTTTAGCTTATTATGTGAAAATAAGTATACTGTCAGGAATATTACGCTGTTCAAGCCTCACTCATGGTTGCACCCAGAAAAGCGCACCATTGGTGAACAGAACGCACAAGAAAGGAGCATGACGCCCATGAGCGATGCCGATAATCCGAAACTGAAGCTTGAGCAGTACATCGCCATGCGCGTGAAAAGCAAACGTACCGAGCAGAGCCTGAAGATCACCGATGTTGCCCGCATCGCAGGGCTTAGTCAGGGTATGGTGAGCAAGATCGAGAACGCGCAGGTTTCTACCAGTCTGGATACGCTGAGTCGATTGTGTGATGCCATTGGGCTGCCGATTTCACAGCTGTTCACCGACTACGACCGCCCCGAGGGTACGGCACAGCTGACCAAGGCAGGTGAAGGGATGGAGGTAGTGCGCCGCGGGACCGAGAAAGGCCATACTTACCAGTTGCTCAGCTACCACCGAGGCAAGAAGAAAAGCTACGAGCCTTTTCTGATCACCATGGATGATGCCAGCGAGGTGTTCCCGACCTTTTCTCACCCCGGTCAGGAGTTCATCTACCTGCTGCAGGGACAGATTCGCTACCGGCACGGCAACCATCTGTATGACATGGGGCCCGGGGATGCACTCTCATTCGATGCGGAGATTCCCCACGGGCCTGAAGAGTTGCTGGAGGTTCCGATCCAGCTGTTGTCGATCATTCATTATGATGACCAGTAAAGGGGAACCTGCCGTTCACCGGGTTACACCTTACCGTTTCCCTGCGCCGGCTTGATATTCAGGTTATTGAACATATCAACCGGCAAGGGGAACACAATGGTATGGCTGTGCTGGCCCGCGATCTCGGTGAGCGTTTGCATATAGCGCAACTGGATCGCCTGCGGCTGCTGCGACAGTGTCTGTGCCGCCTTCAGCAACTGCTCCGATGCCTCCTGCTCGCCCAGCGCATGGATCACCTTGGCACGGCGTGAGCGTTCCGCTTCCGCCTGACGTGCAATCGCACGGATCATGCTTTCATCCAGATCCACATGCTTGATCTCCACATTGGCCACCTTGATCCCCCAGGCATCGGTTTGCTTGTCGAGAATCTCCTGAATATCACTGTTGAGCTGATCACGCTCCGACAGCATCTCATCCAGCTCGTGCTGGCCCAGTACCGACCGCAGCGTGGTCTGCGACAGCTGGCTGGTGGCTTCAAGGTAATTTTCCACATGGATCACGGCTCGCTCGGGATCAACCACGCGGAAATAGATGACGGCGTTGACCTGCACCGACACGTTGTCACGTGAAATGACATCCTGGGTCGGCACATCCATCACCAGCGTACGCAAATCAATACGCACCATCTGCTGAATCAGCGGCACAAGGATGATCAGGCCCGGCCCCTTTACCCGATAGAAACGTCCCAGCAGGAAGACTACGCCGCGCTCATATTCGCGCAGCACACGAAACATGGACATCAGCAACAGTATCACCACCACACTGATCGTGGTTATGAAGTACGGAAAGCCCGTCATCATCTTACACCTCCACCTTTTCAACACTCAGGTGTATGCCTTCATGCCCCACTACCTTTACCCGGTCTCCCGGATTCAGAGTGTCAGAGCAGTACACCTGCCAGTATTCACCTTCAAACAGCACCAGCGGCTGACCGTGGTGCACGCGAATTACCTGTAGAAACTGTCCCTGGGCCGCATCCAGCCCGGCCACTCGCGGCTGGCTTCGTGCCCTGAGTGCCATGCCCAGTACGGCAAACACCGCCAGCGCCGTACTGAGTGTCAGACCCACAATCACCGGCAGAGCGATTTGATAGGCCGGCAATTCGGTATCCATCAACATGATCGAGCCAAACGCGAACGCCACGACGCCACCAATACCGAGGATGCCGAAGCTGGGGGCAAAGGCTTCTGCCACCATCAGCCCGATGCCCAGCAGCATCAGCCCAAGCCCCACATAGCTGACCGGCAGAATCTGGAAGGCGTACAGTGCCACCATCAGGCAGATCGCACCCAGTACACCGGGGACGCCCATGCCAGGATTGGAAAATTCGAAAATCAGGCCGTACAGGCCGATCAACATCAACAGGTAGGCCACATTGGGATTGGTAATCACCGCCAGAAACTGACTGCGCCAGTCGGGCGGATATTCAACGCGCGGCAAACCTGCCAGCTCCAGCTGAATCGTGCGACCATCCACCTTGATCTCGCGTCCCTCTGCCTGACGCAGCAGGTCTTCCAGATCGGTGGCGATCAGGTCAATCACCCCCTGCTCCAGTGCTTCGCTGGCGCTGAGGCTGCTGCCTTTACGGACCGCCTGTTCGGCCCAGACCGCGTTACGGCCACGCAACTCGGCGAGGCTGCGGATATAGGCCACGGCATCATGGGTGGCCTTGCGCTCCATGGCACTGGCTCCACGCATCTGATCAGCGGGGGCAGACTCATCAGCAGGTTCAGACGAGTCCGGTTCAGTCGAGGGCAGCCCTCCGATCGACACTGGCGTCGCCGCACCCAGATTGGTGGCAGGGGACATGGCGGCCACATGGCAGCTGTAAAGCAGATAGGTACCGGCACTGGCCGCACGGGCCCCGCCGGGAGTGACATGACAGAGCACCGGCACGGGAGAGGCCAGCACGGCCGCAATCATCTCCCGCATCGACAGGTCCAGCCCGCCGGGCGTATTGATGCGCAGCACGACGGCTGCCGTGGGTGTTTGCGCCGCCTGTTCAAGGCCGCGCACCAGATAGTCCGCCGTCGCGGGCCCCACCGCACCGTCGAGACTCATCACCCGGATTTCAGTGCGGGCATATGTGGTGTCTGCACCCACCACCAGCCCCGGCAGCAGCCCGAGCAGGAGCAGCAGACAGAATATCGATCGAAGCAGAAACATGGTGCTCTCCCGATTGCTGCTCTCAGTATAGAAGACAACAGCGGGATCACCGGTTTAATGCTTTCGGCCTATCCTTCCACTCGGTTTCTCCCCGACGCTTTGGCACGGTACATGGCCCTGTCGGCCGCCCCCACCAGCTGTCGGATACTGCTGCCATCTTCCGGGTAACCACTGATGCCCGCGCTGAAGGTCAGGGCCCGTGAGTCCCCCCCTCGGGTGACAAAGGGGGTGACGTTGAAGTGCTGAAGCAGGCGCTGCATCATGCCTTGCGCGGCACGGCGATCCGTCCTCGGGAACAGCAGCAGAAACTCTTCGCCTCCCCAGCGGAACAGCCATTCATCGGCACGCAGGCAGCGGCGCAACTCATCGGCCACATGACGGATGGCGCTATCCCCTTCCAGATGTCCATAGCTGTCATTCAGTGGTTTGAAATGGTCAATATCCAGCATCACCACTTGCAGGGGCTGGTTGTCGCGGCGGCAGTCACGCAGGAAACGTTCAAACAGCTCATATCCCGTACGTCGGTTATAAAGCCCTGTCAGCTCATCTCGCTGGGATCGCTCCAGCAGCTCGGCGGCATAGTGCTCGGATTCGGTGATGTCCAGCACAAGGCCTATTACGCGTTGCGGACGACCGTCCATATCGTGCTGTGCCACCATCCCTCGGTCATGCACCCAAAGGTAGTGTCCGTCACGGCTGCGCAAACGATATTTGGGTGCATGACCG
>Ga0209345_10002298_pt1 | contig 21279 bp, 11 predicted proteins | sample Cruoilmetagenom7_FD_187294 | JGI IMG/M metagenome (GOLD analysis project Ga0209345, IMG submission 187294) | Oil polluted marine microbial communities from Coal Oil Point, Santa Barbara, California, USA - Sample 7 (SPAdes) (version 2) | ecosystem: Environmental > Aquatic > Marine > Oil seeps ... | reverse complement strand
CCGATACCGGCAACATCGACCTGCGTGCACTGAACAGCGGTGCCTTGACCACCGATGCGGCGGTTGTGGCGGGTGCTGACGGCAACGTCGACCTGCGGACCACCAACGGTGCCATCACGCTGAACGCTAATGTGACCGCCAGCGGTACTGGCTGGGTGGATGCGCGTGCAGGGGGGGCAACGTCTGACCTGACGGTGGGTAACCTCAATACAGACTATGCACAGATCAGCTCTGGCACCGGTAATATCCAGTTGCTCGCCGGTCGTGACCTGCTGACGACGCGGGCTACCGATGATGCCGGTCGTGCAACCATCATCACCAATGATGGCTCGGTACTGCTTCAGGCCGGTGGCAATATCGGCAGCGACAGCAATCGCATCGAGATCGACGGCGCTGCAGCGCTGGCAGCCAAAGCGGACAGCGGCAGCCTGTGGCTTCGCAAGTTGGGCGAGGCCGATGCCCTGCAGCTGGGTGGCGTGGAAGCATTCATCACCGATGACGGTACCGACGTCGCCGCAGGCGGCAGTTATGATGTCAGCTATGCCGGTTTGACCACAGGCGGTGCGGGTAATATCACCCTGACCACTCAGGGCGGTGACCTCACCCTGATCGAGAATGTGGCAGCGGATACCACAGGCCACGTCGATCTGCGTACCGCTGGTACCGGTGCAGTTGCACTGAACAGCGGCGCCCAGATCACCTCCGGCACCGGCACGGTACAGTTGCTGGCAGGCGGAGCGATCAGCACCGACAGCACCACGGGCACAACCACCGAAGTGAGCACTGACGGCGATGCGCTGCTGCAAAGCGGCGCGGATATCGGCAGCCTGAGTAACCGAATCGAGCTGGCCAATGTGGATCAGCTGGCGGCAGACAGCACCGGCAGCCAGTATCTGGCGCACAGCGGTGCGATGACAGTGGACCAGGTGGCGGCTGTGAATACGGCCAACACCACCGACCAGGTTGCAGCTGATCTTAACGGCCTGACAGCCGGTGACAACCAGCGTATTGATCTGGTTGCGGTGGATGCCTTGCAGCTGAACGATCGAGTCGAGATCACTGGCACTACCGGCCTGATCCGCTTCCTGGCTGACAGCATTGATCAGGTGCTGACCACCGGCAAGGCGATGAGTGCAGGCTTCCTGCGGGCTGATGCCACCAACAACATTGCGCTGAACAATCCGGAAAACGCCATCGGTACACTGGCGGCGGACTCGGTGAACGGCACCATCAGCTACGTCAATAGCGACGGTCTGACCGTCGGCACGGTTGATGGCCTCAGCGGCATGAACGCTGCGGGCAACATCGATGTGCAGACCCTGGGCGGCGATCTGATCGTGGCACAGGCGATCGGTACCGATACCGGCAACATCGACCTGCGTGCACTGAACAGCGGTGCCTTGACCACCGATGCGGCGGTTGTGGCGGGTGCTGACGGCAACGTCGACCTGCGGACCACCAACGGTGCCATCACCCTGAACGCCAACGTGACCGCCAGCGGTGATGGCTGGGTAGATGCTCGCTCCGGCGGTGTCTCTGACCTGACCATTGGCGCTGCGGCACTGGTCAGCTCAACTACGGGCGATATTCAGCTGCTGTCCGGCAATAATCTGATCAGTGCTGCAGCAACCAACAACAGTGCTTCTCTCCTTACGGATGGCAGCGTACTGTTGCAGGCAGCGGGCAATATCGGCAGCGACAGCAACCGTATCGAGATCGGCGGCGCTTCGGCGCTGGCGGCCAATACCGACAGCGGCAGCCTGTGGCTGCGCAAGTTGGGTGCGGCCGATGCCCTGCAGTTGGGGGGTGTAGAGGCGTTCAACACCGGTGACAATACGGGCGGCGCTTTTGCAGTCAGCTTTGCCGGTTTGACCACGGGCGGTGCGGGTAATATCACCCTGACCACTCAGGGCGGTGACCTGACCCTGATCGAGAACGTGGTCGCGGATACCACCGGCTATGTTGACCTGCGTACCGGTGGAACGGGTGCCTTGGCACTGAACAGCGGCGCCCAGATCACCTCCGACACCGGCACGGTACAGCTGCTGGCAGGCGGTGCGATCAGCACCGACAGCACCACGGGCACAACCACCGAAGTGAGCACTGACGGCGATGTGCTGCTGCAAAGCGGCGCGGATATCGGCAGCCAGAGCAACCGTATCGAGCTGGCCAATGTGGTCAATGTGGCGGCAGACAGCACCGGCAGCCAGTATTTTGCGCACAGCGGTGTGATGACCGTTGATCAAGTGGCGGCTGTGAATAAAGCCAACACCACCGATCAGGTTGCAGCTGATCTGAACGGCCTGACAGCCGGAGATAACGAGCGTATTGATCTGGTGGCAACGGGTGCCCTGCAGCTGAACGATCGGGTCGAGATCACCGGCACCACCGGGTTGATCCGCTTCCTGGCCAACAGCATTGACCAGGTGTTGACCAGCGGCAAGGCGATGAGTGCAGGCCTCCTGCGGGCTGATGCGACCAACAACATTGCGCTGAACAATCCGGAAAACGCCATCGGTACAGTGGCGGCGGACTCAGTGAACAGCACCATCAGCTACGTCGACAGTGACGGCCTGACCGTCGGAACGGTTGATGGCCTCAGCGGCATGAATGCCGCGGGCAACATTGACGTACAGACCCTGGGTGGCGATCTGATCGTGGCGCAGATGGTCGGCAGTGACAGTGGCAATCTGGCACTGACAGCCGATTCCGGTCTATTGCAGCTGGATGCTGGCCTTGCCACCTTTGATACGGCGCAGGTGATGATCACGGCGGCTCAGTTGCTGCAGGCGGCAGGGACCTCAATTGATACCGGTACGCTGGTTGCAGGCACCACCGGTGCCATGACCATGGCCGGGAATAACAGCGCAGACAGCATTACTCTGAGCGCAGGCGGTGCCTTGTCTCATACTGGCCTGTTGACCGTATCCAGCAGTGCTAATCTGAGTGCAGGCAGTCAGATGACACTGGGGGATATCGCCGGTGCCACAGCAGATCTGCTGGCCCAGGCAGGAGGCAATATCACCCTGCAGGGTCTGAGTGAGCTCAATACTGCATGGATCCGCAGCGGGAATGATATCCTGCTTGACCGTCCGATGACGGTACATGCGAATACAGCCAACGCAGCAACACTGGCCGCAGATGGATGGTTCTACAACCGTACCGGTGCAGGCAGTGGTGCAATTGTGGCAAACAACAGCAACTGGTTGATCTATGATCGTACTTCCAACGACTACACGCAGCGCATGGCAGGCTTGCAACCGGATTATCTGGTCTTCGGTACGTTGTACAACAACATGCCGGTTGATCAGGTGACGCGTCCGGGCAATGGCTATTACACAGGTACAACCATTGTTGTGCCGGATAACTACCTGCGTGTCGTGAGTGGTACCAGTACAGAGTCATCTTCGGGCAGCGGCATTCCAACCCAAAACCCAACGGAGCCGGTGATTGCCGTTTCGGAAACCGAGCAGATTTTCCCGCCAGCGTTGCTCAATACAGAGGCAGACGTGGTATACGGAGAATCGGTCATTAGCCTGGCGGGGCAGGATGGCTATGCCCTGTTAACGACGGGGCCTGCTACAGGTGGTAGTCTGAGCATCGAGATGCCGATGATCAGCCTGAATACCGAAGAGGCCTTCAGAGTTCCGCTCGCCGAGCTGGTGGGTGATTCCGAGTTGGTGAGTGTTACCTTTGAGGGCGGAGCGTTGCCGGAGTGGCTGGAACTGGTTGGCAACGGCCTGTCTGCACGCCTGTCCGGTATCATTCCCTTCGGCACGGAGCCATTCGTAATTGAAGTTTTGACGCGTCAGCCAGTAACAGGTGAGCTGCAGGCGTTGAAGCTGCTCATTACACCTGTAGATCCCGAATCCGAACAAGATGAAAATACGCAGGAATCGATCCGGGCGTGATTTTTTAACCAAGGAGTAAGCAATGTCTGAACAAGCGGAGCAGAAAAACATGAATGAACAGCAGGCCCAGCCGGTCATGCCGAAAATCAAGTGGAATGATGACAACATGCAGTCTACTTACGCGAATGTCTGCAATGTCATGGGCACCCGTGAGGAGATCATGGTACTGTTCGGTTCCAACAAGAACTGGCAGGGTAACCAGGAAGAGGTGGAAGTGGCACTGTCACAGCGCATCCTGCTGACCCCTTATGCTGCCAAGCGTTTGCAGATTATGCTGGATATGGGACTGAAGGAATATGAAAAACGATTCGGTGAAATCAAGCTCTGATACGCCGAATCCGGAAAAATACATGCACTGGTTCAGGCTCCTCCATGAGGAGTCTGACCCGGTGTTTTTTTCGGCCTGGTTCAACCTGATAAATGATGGACTGGGTGGCATTCAGGAAGGTGTTGTCGTACTGGGGCCGGCGAATACTGGCCCCTTCGAGCCGAGAGCATCCTGGCCCTATAAAACGCCCTGCAGCGAGCCTTTGATGGCGGTTGCCGAGCAGGCACTTGAGCTGTGCCGACCTGTAATGCAACGTGCCGGCTCCCGTTTGCTGTTTGCGATACCCGTTGTGCAACATAATGATGTACTGGGCGTCTTGGCAATATCGCCATCATCCCCGGGCTTGTCCATTCAGCAAAAAAACTGGATTCAATGGGGATTGGGTTGGTTGCTGGGACATGGATCCGTTCAGGCAGGCGGTGGAGAAGGGGAGTTGAATGAGCGGTTGATTCTGCTGCTGGAACTGCTGATGTCCTCTCTCGACAGTGATGACCTGGAGCATGCTGCTCAAACAGTATTGTCTCAGGCCAGCGTTAGCCTTGGGTGTGATCGCGTTGCGCTGGGCTTTGCTCACAAGAGAGGGATTCGACTGTTTACACTCGCCAATGCGGCCGAGTTTTCTCGCAAGATTGATTTGGTTCAGGACCTGGAAGCGGCAATGGAAGAGGCGGTGGACCAGGGTGAGGCGGTCAGTTGGCCAGGAGCTGAAGACAGTCTTGTTATCCGTGATGCACACCAGGCCTTGGCAGAGCGTCAGGGTAACCAAACTCTGCTCTCCATCCCCTTTATTCGTGAACGTGACCAGTACGGTGTATTGACGTTTGAATGGGCCAGTACGCCTGGAAGCGAAAACCTTGAGCTGGCAGCGGCGGTTGCGCCCATTCTCGGGCAGGTGCTGCTTAAAGGTCGGGCTCAGGATTTGAGTACGCTTGACAGGGCCGGACGGCTATTCACAGTGCCATTCAGACGGCTGTTTGGTGCCGGCTACCTGGGCACCAAAATGCTGTCTGCCAGTGTGTTGGCGGTGGTGGTGTTTTTCAGTCTGGCAACGGGTGAGTTCAGAATCGATACAGATGCGCGACTGGAAGGTGCGTTGAACCGCTCATTGGCAGTGCCGTTTGATGCCTATCTGGAACAGTCGATCATCCGTGCAGGTCAGGTTGTTGAAAAGGGGGACTTGCTTGCCAAGCTTGACGATCGTGACACGCGTTTGGAACTGGCGAAACTGGAAAGCCAGCAGGCTCAGTATACGCGCCAACTTCAATTGGCACAGGCGAACTGGGACTCGGGCCAGGCTGGGGTCATTTCGGCACAGTTGGCCCAAGTGCAGGCCCAGTTGAATCTGGTGAGCAGCATGCTGCAACGAACCGAGATCCGTGCCCCGTTTGATGCGCTGGTGACCAGTGGCGACCTGTCCCAGGATCTGGGTTTGCCGGTTTCAAAGGGACAGGTACTGTTTGAACTTGCACCGTTAGCCAATTATCGCCTGGTACTGGATGTCCCGGAGATGGATATCGGTTTTCTTCGTGTTGGCCAGACGGGCGAACTGGTTCTGAAAGCCTTTCCCGATCAACCATCCCGCTTTGAAGTAACACTGATTACACCATTGGCCGAAGCACGGGACGGACAAAACGTTTTCCGGGTTGAGGCTCAGCTCAATGAAATGAGTGTGGGTATGCGGCCAGGGCTTGAAGGAGTCGGTAAAGTGGGTATTGATGAGCGCAAGCTGATTTGGATCTGGACCCGTGAGCTGCGTCACTGGCTGAGTCTGTCACTCTGGAAATGGTTCGGGGTCTGAGCATGTCGGCATTGTTTTCGGCATCATGGTACCGTACGGCCGAGCTTGTGCCTCGGCTCAGAACTCAGGCACGCATTTTTCGTCATGTATACCGAGGCGAAGTCTGGCGAGTGGTGCAGGACCAGAGCAGTGGCAAGTTTATGCGGCTGAACGCTCAGGCATATCGCATCCTGACCATGATGGATGGGCAGCGAAATCTGGAGCAGATCTGGCAGCTGGCCTGCGAGGTAATGGGTGATGAAGTGCCAGGGCAGGATGAGATCCTGCAGTTGATGACGCAGTTGCACAATGCTGGCGTGTTGATTACGGGCCAGGTGCCCGATCTGGATGAGCTGCAGCAGCGAACCCGCGAATCGCGCCGTAATCGGATCAAGCAGTACCTTTCTAACCCGCTGGCCCTGAGAATACCTCTGGTAGACCCGGACCGTTTTCTTGCCCGGATGGTGGGGTGGATACCGGTCTGGATGAGGCCTGTCATTCTGGCTGTCTGGGCTTTGCTGATCGTATTTGGTGGCTGGCTGGCGTTTGTTCACTGGGAAGGGTTAACCGCTGATGTAGGACAGCTGGTGTTTACACCAGAGTATGTGCTTACTTTGTTACTGGTCTTCCCAATCGTTAAAGCCATTCATGAGTTGGGGCATGGCATTGCCATTAAAATGTTTGGCGGGCAGTGCCATGAGATGGGTGTGATGCTGCTCGTCATGATGCCCATTCCTTATGTGGATGCCAGTCATGCCACAGGCTTCGTCAGCAAATACCAGCGTATGATTGTAGGCGCTGCCGGCATGATGATTGAGCTGGCACTTGCAGCTGTGGCGCTTTGGATCTGGACCTGGACCGAGCCGGGGCTTTTGCGTGTTTTCCTGCATGATGTGGTGATTCTGGCAGGCGTAACCACCGTTATATTCAATATCAACCCTCTGCTGCGTTTTGATGGGTATTACATTCTGTCTGACTGGCTCGAAATACCGGGGCTTGGGCGCAAGGCCAATCAATATCTGGGGTATCTCTGCAAGCGATACCTGCTTCGTATTCGTCGAGGCCTGCAACCACCCCGTACGACACCCCGTGAGCCCGTCTGGTTGACGACGTATGCCATCGCCTCCTTCTTCTACCGTATGGTGCTGGTATTTACCATTGTCATGTTCGTGGCCACCCAATTTTTCATTATTGGGGTTGTTTTGGCGCTCTGGGCCATCTACATGATGCTGTTGTTGCCGCTGATCAAGCTTGTCAAAAGCATTCTCAGTGATCCGCTGATTATGGAGCGGCGGCTTCGCCTTTACAGTGTTACCACGTTAATTGTCGGTGGTCTGGTGTGGTGCCTGGCTGTAGCACCAGTCCCTTCTGCAACTCTTGCAGAAGGAGTGGTCTGGATGCCTGAGCAATCCCGTATTCGAGCCCCTCAGGCATGTTTTGTAAGAGAGGTCCTGCAGACTCAGGGGAGGGTTCTCGAAGGGCAACCGCTGCTGCGTTGCGAAGATGAAATTCTGCCCACTCGACGTGAAGTGCTTGAGCTGCGTGCGCAAGAATTGCAGGCTCGGCGGGTTGTTTCTGAGCGTACGGACCAGGTGGAAGCACGGCTCATTGAGGAAGAATTGGTCAGCGTACAGACACAGCTGGAAGATCTGAACAAACGAATTGAGCGTTTTACGCTGACTGCGCCAATCAATGGCCGTTTCGTTGTGCCCGGTTCATCTGACCTTGTGGGGCGCTGGTTCCAACGTGGTGAAGTCATTGCGCATATCATCGACCCGGCACGTTACACCATCATGAGTGCAGTGCCTCAGATGAGTATCGACCGCGTCCGCGCAGACAGTCAGCATATCCGGTTGCGCCCGGTCGATAACCTAGACAGAGAAGTGTTTGCCAGCGTACTGCGTGCGGTGCCATCCGCTACCACGCGCCTTCCGAGTATGGCACTGGCGCTGCAGGGTGGTGGGACAATCGGTATTGAGCCGGGGCAGCAGGAGCCTGTTGCACTGGATCCATTATTCCTGCTGGAGCTGAAAGCTGAATCCGATCAGCCAATCAGCATGACCCTGGGAGGACGTGTCTACACCCGTTTTGAACATACTCCGGAACCCCTGGCCATGCAGTGGTATCGCATCCTGCGTGATCTGTTCATCCGCAAATTTGGGGTCTGATCATGTTTTCGCTGTTAACTTCAGCTGAACGCTATCCTCAGAAGCTTGACTGGAGTGAGTTGCCGCTTCTGGAACGTACATGGAACTGGCTGGAGCTGCACTGGACGCGTTACATTCGTCTGTCGAAGCGACGTCAGCTGCGTTTTGCCAAACAGGTGGAACATATTGAGGAGCGGTTCAGACAGTTGGATGATGCTCAACTCAAGGAGCACCTGCAGGCGATCCGCCTGGGGCTGCGTTGTGAGGGCATAAAGGATGAACAGCTGGCGCCGGCGTTTGCCCTGATCCGGGTGATCTCGTCACGCCTGTCGGGAATGAGGCATCATGATGTTCAGATCCGGGGCGGCTATGTACTGGTACACGGCTGTATTACCGAGATGGATACCGGGGAAGGCAAGACTCTGACCGCAACACTGGCGGCCATTGTCATGGCATTGGCGGGGCGGCAGGTGCAGGTTGTGACAGTGAATGATTACCTTGCCGGGCGTGATGCCGATGAGATGAGCCCCCTGTACGAGTGGTTTGGGCTAACGGTTGAAACAGTGGCAGAAGATGCCCCACGAGAGGTGCGCGAGCGGGCCTATCGACATCCGGTTGTATACTGTACCGGCAAAACGTTGGTGTTTGACTATCTGAAGGACCGGCTGGTACTGGGGCAGCAACTGTCTCAGATGGGTATCAGGCTGAAGGATTTCATCCGTAATCGCCCCGGCGGCGAGTTATTGTTGCCCGGCTTACAATTTGCCATTGTCGATGAAATTGACAGTGTGCTGATTGATGAAGCACGCACACCTCTGATTATTTCTGCCAGTGACGAAAGTGCGCGTCACGAAGAGTATTACGGGCACGCGCTGGAGCTGGCAGAAGCGCTGGAACATGAAAAGGACTTCATGATCGATGGTCGTAAGCTGATTGAATTGACGCGTAAGGGGAGAGAGCGCCTGGCAGAGCTGACACAGGAGTTCAGCCCCCTCTGGCACAATCAATTCAGGCGTGAAGAGTCGGTAATCCAGGCATTGACTGCACTGCATAACTTTATCCGTGATGAGCACTACATCGTACGTGACGACAAGGTCATGATCGTTGATGAGCACACGGGACGAATCATGCCTGACCGCTCCTGGGAAAAGGGCCTGCACCAGCTTATCGAACTCAAGGAAGGCGTCCCGGTTACACCGCCACGCATCACATTGGCAAAAATCAGCTTCCAGCTGTTCTTTCGCCGTTATATGGGGCTGGCAGGCATGACCGGGACCGGTCGTGAAGTAGCTGCTGAAATGGGGCATGTGTATAACTTGCTGTCGGTCAGGATTCCTCCGCACCGTGAGAGTCAGCGTGTGAATCTTGGCAGCAGGGTGTTCCCTTCTGCTGAGCTCAAGTGGCAGGCACTGGTTGAGACCATTGTGGAAAAGAGGACTAACGGGCAACCCGTACTGGTGGGGACGCGCACCATCAGTGCGGCGGATGAGCTGGCCGGCCGGCTCTCTCAACAGGGGATTGAACATCAGCTGCTGCATGCAAATCAGGATGTTGAAGAAGCGCTGGTTGTCGCGGATGCTGGCCGGCAGGGCCGTGTTACCATCGCAACCAACATGGCGGGCAGAGGCACGGATATCAAGCTGGGCCCCGAAGTCGCAAGCATGGGAGGGTTGCATGTGATTTTGACTGAATTGCATGACAGCGCCCGCGTAGACAGACAGCTTGTAGGGCGTTGTGCGCGTCAGGGTCAGCCCGGAAGCTGGGAGGAGATCCTGTCACTGGAGGACGAGCTTCTCCAGGTGCTGCCAGCGGGGATCATGCATGGTCTGAAGCGGTCACTGCACCATGCCCCCTCCAGCCGAATGGCGCAATGGGTGGCACGCAAGGCCTACCAAATGGCGCAGAAGAAAGTCGAACGCTACCACAAAAGGATCAGGCGCAGCCTGTTAAAAGCTGAATTCCATACCCGCCGTTCCCTGTCATTTACTGGAAAATCGGAGTAGTCATACAGATGTTGAAACTGAGTTCTCGACTGGCCAGCGTGTTGTTGGCCTGTTTCTCTGCCGGGCTTCAAGCCGAGCCCATTCAGGCCCTGAGCTGCTATCTCGAACCTTCGGCGGATGTCACGGTGGGAACCACTGCTGAAGGACGTGTGACTCGCATGCTGGTGGATCGGACGGACCATGTCGAGAAAGGCCAATTGCTGGCTGAACTGGAATCTGGACTGGAAACGGCGGCCATCAATACAAAATCCGCGCAGGCTGCATATGCCAACCGCCGCCTGGAGCGTATCAAGGACCTGTCAGCCGCCAAGCTGATAACCGAGCAGGAAGTGGATGATATTCGTACAGAAAAATCGATTGCCAACCTGGAACTGCGTGAACGCAGAGAGCAGATGAAGCTCAAGAAGATTACGAGTCCCATTGATGGGGTAATTGTTGAGCGTATGGTGAGCGAAGGCGATCTGCTCAAGGGGGGGGAGGTCGCACGGATTGTCAGTCTCGATCCTCTTTACGTTGAAACCGTCATGCCGCTTGAGCTGTTTGGTACCCTTGCCAAAGGTGATCGGTATCAGGTGAGGCTGCAGCACCTTGAGAGCGTACACGATGTAGTCGTGATCAATGTGGATTCCATTGTCGATGCCGCCAGCAGTACCTTTCGAGTGCGGTTGAAGCTGGACAATCCGGAGTATCGCATTCCTTCTGGTCTCAAATGCCTGCTGCTGTCTGCTGATCAGGCGCAATAGGGCACAACTCGTATCGGATTAAAGCCGCAGAGTATGTTCAGGCCAACTCCGCACAGCCGCTTGGAGTGTAGTGAATGAGAGTTTTTTTCCTTCGGCTAGCCACCATAACGCTCTTTTGCACGATTCCATTTCAGCTCGCTATGGCGTCTGAAGTGGTATTGACCGATAAAAAAGTCGTACTGGATCAGGGTCAGCTATCACTGCTGGAAGATAAAGACGGTCTTCTCTCACTGAGTGACGTCCGTCGGCTTTATTCAGAGGGTGAATTTCGACCGATTACGGGTGGAATCGCCGAGGGTTACAGCTCATCTTCATTCTGGGCAATGGTCCGACTGAATCGACCTGATGAGGCGCTCACGCGCTGGGGCATTTCCGTCGGCCCTGCTTATATCGACAGCGTTGACATATATCTCATCCATCAGGGGCGCTTGATTGATACGCTCGCAATGGGGGATCAGCGCGTCGACCTGAAGCACGACCTGCACCACCGCCTGCATCTGGCCGGTATTGACCTGCCACCGGGCCAGACAGATCTGTTCATAAGGTTGCAGACATCCAGTACATCCCTGATGCTGATGCAGCTGATTCCCGAATTCCTCATCGATCACTACATCGACATTACCATTTATCAGGAAGGGCTGCTGATCGGTGTTTTAGTGGCGATTCTGGTCATTAATATGCTGAACAGCGTATGGCTGCGTAACATGCTGTTCTTGCATTTTGTAACCTATGAAGCCTGCCTGATTGTCACGCTTCTGTTGGCGACAGGCCTGTTCGGCATGTTTTTTCCACACTTCAGTGCTGCTGAGCTAAACGAGTTGATGCAGTATGCGGTGGTTTCATCGGGCTTTTTGGCATTCATCTTTTTCTATGGATTGCTCAGCTTCCCCTCTCGGCTGCGCTGGCTGGTTGATCTGATGTTCATCACCGGCATTGCCCATTGTGTGTGGGCACTCTATATGACCATGCTGGGCCAGTTTACCCAGGCATTGACCTATATGAACTGGTTCCTGGTTGTCTATATGATACTGATGGTGCCCGTCCTGGTGCTGCAATGGAGAGACGTAAACGCTGAACAGAAAATACGTATCGGTGGTTTTCTGCTGTTTGGGTTCTTTGTCGTTGCCAATGCCCTGTTTGTCAGCGGTGAAATTGGTGTAACCCGCCATACTGTCCTTGTTGCACCCGTCATGATTCTTTCGTTCCAGCTATGTCTGCACTTCATCCTTGTGGCTTCCATCCGTAAATCGGAGCGATTTTTGAGCGAAGCGGCACAAAAAACCCAGTATGCAAGCCAGGAAGCTGAATTTGAACGACGCCTGCGGCAGTCCAACGAAATGTTCATGGCAATGTTTTCGCATGAGATTCGCACGCCTCTGACCGTGATTGATGCCTCGGCACAGGCCATGCAGCGAATGGATCGCAAGGCGCTTGGTCAGGAAGATGAAAATCGCAACAAACGCTACCACCGAATCCGTCAGTCTGTAAGGCGAATATCAGAGCTGCTGCAACTGAGCAATGTATTTGGCCAGGCGACCCCCAGGGACGACCCAAGCCTGGTGTGGGACTATGATCTGATTGCATTAATCCATGAGGTCACGGCCGAGTTTGCAGGCAGATACACCAATCGTGTTCAATTCTGTTACCCAGAAGACGAGCTTCGGGTAAAAGAAGGTGTGCCACAGCAGGCACTGCGCGTGATTATCCGAAATCTGATCGACAATGCACTGAAGTACAGCCCTGCAGGCGCGCCAGTCGATGTTTACGTTGAGCGAGGTCAGTATGTGACCTGCATTACCATTCGAGATCATGGTCCGGGCTTGACGGAGCACGTTCGTGAACATATGTTTGAACGCTATTTTCGGGGCAATGAAGAATCAGATACTCCCGGGCTGGGGTTGGGACTCTATATCGTAAAGGAGCTGGCTGACCGGTTTGGTATCGAGCTGCTTTTTACCAGCGGCTGTAATGGAACATCGTTTGCCTGCAGTTTGCCTTCAGGCCATTCAGGGGTTAAAACGTGAGCAAGGCTTATCGGATAGCTGTATTGGAAGATAACCGAGCGTTATGTGAAGAATTGTTATTGCTGCTGGAAGAAGAGGGGTATCAGACAGAGGGGTTCAACCATGCTGGCGCGTTTCTCAGCGCCCACCGTAACCATCCGTTTGCAATAGTCCTGCTTGACCTCGGGTTGCCGGACAAAGACGGGATTGTTGTCGCCAATGAACTGAGCCAGGAGCGTGATGATATAGGTATTATCATGCTCAGTGCGCGTGACAGTGTGCATGACCGCATTAAGGGCCTGTCAGTCGGAGCCGATGCCTATCTTGTAAAGCCCTTTGAGTTTGAAGAGCTGACAGCCCATGTCAACGCCTTGATCAGGCGCAAGAACCTGTATACCACTTCTGAAGAGTGGGTTATTAATACGTACGCTCAGCTTTTGATCTCGTCTGAGAAGACGGCCGAACCGCTCAGTCTGAGTGCACAGGAACTATGTATCTTGAAAGCCTTGGCGATCAATTACCCGGAATATGTCACGCGTATTGAGATGGTGAATGCGCTGGGTGAAGATTACAGGGTGTATGACGAACGACGACTGGAAAAAACCATAAGTCGATTACGCAAACGGTTGACCGAACACTGGGGCGTCGCTCCGATCAAGGCTGTGCGCAGCAAGGGATATGTATTCGGTGCGCCAATTCGCGTAATTTCCAGCAGCGTGTAGCCTTCCTGCCAGACACGAGACTGTCCTGACTGATGTGAAGTTATCCATCAGGGGCCGCAACAACTATAATGCCGCCACTTTGTTAAGGACCGATAGTCATGGCTCAAAACTCAACCGTATTCAAAGCTCATCTGCAGATCGCGGATATGGACCGGCACCACTATGCCGATTACAGCCATACGCTGGCGCGACACCCGTCCGAAACCGATCTGCGCATGATGGTACGCTTGCTGGCATTTATCCTGCGCGCCGAAGAGCGGCTGGAGTTTACCCGCGGTCTTTGCGTGGATGATGAGCCTGATCTGTGGCTTAAAAGCTATTCCGACGAGATCGAACTCTGGATCGATACCGGTTTGCCCAGCGAGAAGCGGATCCGCAAGGCGTGTAACCGCTCACAGCAGGTGCTGTTGCTGGTGTATGGAACGGATCAGGCGGTCAATCCCTGGTGGTCAGGGCTGCAGGGGCAGATTGGCCGGTTTGATAATCTTGAGGTGCTGCGCATTCCACCCGAGCAGAGCGATGCCCTGGCAGCATTGGCTGAGCGTGGCATGCACCTGAACTGCACCATTCAGGATGGGCAGGTCTGGATCAGTGGCGATCATGGGGATGTGACCATCGAGCCGCAGAAGTGGCTCTGATCTGAGACCACTTCTGCCTGCTCGTCAGGGCAGTTTTACTCCGCGTACGCCTCTACCGGTATACAACTGCAGAACAGGTTGCGGTCACCGTAGACGTTGTCGATACGGTTGACCGTTGGCCACAGCTTGGATTCCTTCAGCCAGCTGGCCGGGAAGGCGGCCTGTTCGCGGCTGTAGGGGCGGTTCCAGTCCGGGTCGATGATATCGGCCTGGGTGTGCGGGGCGTTCTTGAGCGGGTTGTTGTCCGCATCCAGCTCGCCCACTTCAACCCGCGCGATCTCCTCGCGAATTGTCACCATCGCTTCAATGAAACGATCCAGCTCGGCCTTGGATTCGGACTCGGTCGGCTCGATCATTAGTGTGCCCGGCACCGGGAAGGACATGGTCGGCGCATGGAAGCCGAAGTCCATCAGGCGTTTGGCTACATCTTCCTCACTGATGCCGGAGCGTTCCTTCAGCGGGCGCAGGTCGATGATGCACTCGTGGGCGACGCGGTCGTTACGGCCCGAGTACAGCACCGGGTAATGTGCACCCAGTTTCTTCGCCAGGTAGTTGGCGTTGAGAATGGCGTACTCGGTCGCCTGACGCAGCCCTTCGCCGCCCATTAGTGCGATGTACACCCAGCTGATCGGCAGGATGCTGGCGCTGCCCCAGGGCGCGGCGGATACGGCGCCGTTTTCCGGGCTGGGGCCGTCAATGCCGACCACCGGGTGGTTGGCAACGAAAGGTGCCAGGTGTGCCTTGACGCCGATGGGGCCCATGCCGGGGCCACCACCGCCATGCGGAATGCAGAAGGTTTTGTGCAGGTTCATGTGCGAAACGTCGGCGCCAATATCGGCCGGACGCGTGATCGCCACCTGCGCGTTGAGGTTGGCGCCATCCATGTAGACCTGACCACCATTGGCGTGAATGATGTCGCAGATGTCGCGGACACCTTCCTCGTATACCCCGTGGGTGGAGGGGTAGGTGATCATCAGACAGGACAGGTCTTCGGCGTGGGTCTCGGCCTTGCAGCGCAGGTCGTTGATATCCACGTTGCCCTGATCGTCGCAGTTCACCAGTACCACTTTCATGTCCGCCAGCGCGGCCGAGGCTGGGTTGGTGCCGTGGGCAGAAGTAGGGATCAGGCAGATGTTGCGATGACCCTGGCCCTGCGACTGGTGGTAGTTGCGAATGGCCAGCAGGCCCGCATATTCACCCTGAGCACCGGAGTTGGGCTGCATGCAGATCGCATCGAAGCCGGTGACGGCCTTGAGCATGGTCTCCAGCGAGTCGATTAATGCTTTGTAACCCTGTGCCTGCTCGACCGGCACGAAGGGGTGCAAGGCGCCGAATTCGGGCCAGGTGACCGGGATCATCTCGGCGGTGGCGTTGAGCTTCATGGTGCAGGAGCCCAGCGCGATCATGCTGTGGGCCAGCGACAGGTCCTTGTTTTCCAGCCGCTTGAGGTAACGCAGCATCTCGGTTTCGCTGTGGTATTCGTTGAATACCGGGTGGGTCAGGAAGACAGAGGTGCGTTCAAGTTCGGCAGGAATGCTGTCGGAGCCGTTGCTCACCAGTTCGGCATCCAGCGTGCCGATATCCAGGCCATGATCGGCCCCCAGCAGTGCGGTCCAGAGCGCGGCAATTTCGGCACGGTCAGAGCGCTCATCCAGGCTGATGCACAGGTGTTCATCTCCAAGCTTGCGCAGGTTGAACCCTGATGTCTGCGCGCCTTGATACAGTGCATCGCGCTGGCTGCCGGCATCAATGCACAGGGTGTCGAACCAGCTGTCATGTGCGAGCTTCAGACCTTTTTGCTGCAGGCCGACGGCCAGCAGGTCGGTCAGGCGGTGGATGCGGCCAGCGATGGTTTTCAGCCCTTCGGGACCGTGATAAATCGCGTAAAAGGCGGCCATGTTTGCCAGCAGTACCTGAGCGGTACAGATGTTGGAGGTCGCCTTTTCACGGCGGATGTGCTGCTCGCGGGTCTGCATCGCCATGCGCAGTGCCGGCTTGCCGCGGGTGTCCACCGACACGCCAATGATGCGGCCCGGTACCGAGCGCTTGTACTCGTCACGTGTGGCGAAGAAGGCGGCGTGCGGGCCACCGTACCCCATGGGAACACCAAAGCGCTGGGCAGAGCCAAACACCACATCGGCACCCATCTCGCCCGGCGATGTGAGCAGCACCAGACTGAGCAGGTCGGCCGCGGCACAGACCAGTGCCTTCTTCGCGTGGGCCTTTTCGATCAACGCCGAGAAGTCGCGCACAACACCGCTGGTGCCGGGGTACTGTACCACCACACCGAAGGCTTCATGCTGATCCAGCAGAGCGTTTACATCACCGACGATCACCTCATAGCCCAGCGGCTCGGCACGGGTCTGGATCACGCTGATGGTCTGGGGGTGCAGCTCTTCATCAACCAGAAATACATTGGCGCGCTTGGCCTTGCTCATGCGCTTGCACAGGGTCATCGCTTCGGCAGCCGCAGTCGCTTCATCCAGCAGTGAGGCGTTGGCCAGATCCAGCCCGGTCAGGTCTAGCACCATCTGCTGGTAGTTCAGAATCGCCTCCAGACGGCCCTGCGACACTTCCGGCTGATAGGGGGTGTAGGCGGTGTACCAGCCCGGATTTTCCAGCACGTTGCGCAGAATGACATTGGGCGTGAGTGTGTCGTGGTAGCCCATGCCGATCAGCGAGCGCTTGATCGTGTTCTGGCCGGCAATCGCTTTCAGTTCGGCCAATACCTGAGCCTCGGTCTTGGGCGCTTCCAGTGCAATCGGCTGTTTGACACGAATGCTGCCGGGCACGGTCTCATCGATCAGCGCCGCAAGGCTGTCAACGCCCAGTTCGGTCAGCATGGCTGCGGCTTCATCAGCGGAAGGGCCGATATGGCGGCCGATAAAGGCATCCTGCTGCTCAAGGGCATGCAGCGGGCGCAAAGACAGTTCACTCATGGCAGATCGATCCCGAATTGTTCATCAAATGGGCGCTATTCTAGCAGGGAAGGAGGGCTCGGCGCAGCAGAACTCTGGTCTTAGGTGTTCAGGGAGGCGTTTGAGTTTGCCAGTCTTCGTGGGCGCGTAAGTATTCGTCTGGCTTGCTGGATGTTCAGCATCAGCGAGACCTGCTACCGCTATCAGCCCAAGCTTACAGCGAGAATGCCCAGATTGCGGACTGGCTGATTCGACGGACCCACAACCAGCGGAACTGGGGCTTTGGTTTGTGTTTCCTGCATCTGCGCAATGTGAAAGGCTTCGCCTGGCACCACAAACGGGTCTATTGAATTTATCGGGAGCTGGAACTGAACCCCGTATCAAGCCCCAAAAGCGCCTGGTGCGTGAAAAACCAGTGCCTTTGGCTGTGCCGGAGACGATCAATGACAGTTGGTCGATGGACTTCATGCATGATCAGCTCAACGACGGACGCAGTTACGGGCTGCTGAATGTGATTGATGACTTTAACCGGGAAGGCCTTGGTATCGAAGTGGAGTTCTCACTTCCGGCAGAGCGAGTTATCCGGTCACTGGAGTAGGTCATCGAATGGCGCGGCAAACCGCGCTCTATGCGCTGTGACAACTGGCTGCCGATCTAGTCAACCATTTCCCTAGCACCGCCACTGCTGATTCAGCGCCAATCATTCCACTAGTTGTAATGTTCATCCTTGGCGTCAGGATTTGCTCACCATGATATACATGGGTCCAACACAGCTGGCCCTACAGGACTTAACACAGCATTCAGGAAGCCATGGACGTTGAGCATTATCTACGAGGTCGCAATGCGCCTTTACTATATGGGACGTAATTCTAGCCATATGTGGCGTTATTCCACCATATGCGGCTTTATTTTCACCTTTCGAAGATGTTTTGCACACAGTTTTCAGGCACTAAAGTGTGAGTCAGCACTCTTCAGTTGCCTTCCTCTTCAATAAAAAACCAGCTTTAAATTTGACGGTGTCTCTCGCTCATGATAGTTAATAATTTTATTTCTTATTTCTAGCCAGCCTACCCCGTGGCCACATAAATTTAAATATTAAAGTTTATTTGGTCCGACTGTTCTTGAACTACCACTAGCGCCCTAACCACTAAACGGGGCAGATCAGGATACCTCCAAAGCGCATGAGCAAAAGACCAGTACGCAATAAATATGTGAAAATTCGCACTACCTCTGACGAGCGTGATGCGTGGCAAGCGTTGGCCGATGAGGTAGGTGTGTCGCTCGCAGATCTGATCAGGCAACGGTTGAATGACTCTGCTTTGAAAGGCCCTAAAACTAAATTGGTTCAGCGCGTGGTTGTGGAAGCCGATCCAAAAGTGATACGTGAGCTATCCAGAATAGGTAGCAACATGAATCAGCTCGCGCGGGCAGTTAATGCTGCAGGGCTGCAGCCGGAGGATGTGATTACCGTACTGGGATATCTGTCTGACGTTGCCGCTGACCTGACGGTCATCCGCGAAGAGGCATTAGCCCAGGCCCATGCTCTTGATCTCTCATCACAGGGGGTGGATTTTGTGTCACGGTAAGGGTCTCTCTCATGGACGGGGTAGCTGTAAACGCGCCATTGACTATCTATTGGGTGACCATGACCATAAAGGAGAGACTCGTGCTCGTGTTGATGTTTTGCGTGGTGATCCTTATGGTGTTGCAGCGCTTGCTGATAGCCTGAATTTTGCTTTCCGTTATACGTCGTATATTTACGGATGGGCTCCAGAGGAAAAACCCACGTTGCGCGAGATTTATGCACTGATCGATGATTGGGACAGATTGGCGTTCGCGGGTATGGATCTCGATCGATTTATGTCGACTGCGATTCAGCATACAAATGCCGAGGGCAAAATCGATTTGCACATACTTGTGGTCCGTGTGGATCTGGATTCAGGAAAATCGTTTAACCCCTGTCCTCCTCGAAGCCTAAAGCAGTTTGATCGGGTGAGAGATCTACATAACCACACTAATGGATGGGCTCGCCCTGATGATCCTGAGCGAGCGAGGTTGTTCCAACCAGGACGTGCTGTACATGCGTCAAAGCAGGTAGTTGATTCGCCATATACTCGAAAAGAGATGTATCACACTCTGGAAAAAATGATTGCCAAGGGTAAGTTGATAACTGGTTTGCAGGTGAGGCAGCAGGCCAAGCAGTGGGGAGAGGTGACGGCAGAGGGGGATGATTTTATCAGCATTAAGCCGCCTGGGGCTGAGCGTGGCCGGCGCCTTCGAGGCGTGCAGTTTAAATTGGAGTGGGCTGCAGCTGTAGAAGCCGGTAGGGCAGCACGTAAAGAAGAGATTCGCAGTTTCGGCCGTGGCGGTACTGTTGACCTCGAGCAAGCTGATGCGGCACGTAGAAGGCTGAACGCCGAGATTGCCGAACGCACCGCTTATAATCACCAGAGATACCCGTCGCGTCCGGCTATTGACCCTCAGTATGTCATGGCCCAGTTACGATTAGAACAGCAGGCATATCATGACAGAAATCGAGAGATTGCTTCATCAGCAGCTAACCTCCTTGCAACTGGAGCATCAGCGCGAGATCAACGAGCTACAGAAGCGGCTAGACTCGCTTTGTGTGAAGCAACAGCAGCAACAAAAATGTTTGAGCATATTGAGTACAAATATCGATCAACACAATACTCATTCCGAAGAGTTGCGTACATCAGTAGAGAAACATACGGAGGCCTACGGGAGTTTGAAAGATACTGTTGTGCAGCTATTCAGCGAGTGCGAGCTGCTGTCGAACAAGGCTTTGGAGGAGGCGAGGCAGGCCTTGAGGTCAGTGGCTGTAAACAGTCAAGAGGCCGATCACGCTTTCAGCCAGCTGGAGAGTGGACTGAAAAAATTACAGAATTCAGTAAATGGGTTGATCGAACGTCAACTGCGTTGAACTCAGTGAAGCAGTTCAAGCAGGAACTCGATGAAGATGATGCACTTGATGAAGCACTGGGGGCTGCGATCAGTAAGGTAGAAGAACAAAGGATGTTGGAACTAAGTGCCTCAAGTTGGCCAGTGATACAGCTGCTTGATTTTGATGATGTTACTGTGGATCTTGACAATTACCCATTGACTCATTCCACGTCAAATCCCAGGCCAGCCTCGGCATTGGATGTAGAGCCGAATATTGATGAGGTGCTTGGGGCGGCGCAGGTGAGAGCTGACAGCAAGGCAACGGCAGAAAAGCAGCATGTTGAGTGTGAATCAGACGCTGCTGTCCTGTCAGTGAACTCAGTCGATCAGGATTTGGATCTAGACCAGCAGGTGAAACCTAACGAGCCGAATCTAGGCTAAGCATCAATTCAATGCATAAAACAACCTTGCATCTGTATGTTAATAGTAGTCGCAGCTATTTTTTTTACAGTCGATACCACGCGGCGCAACGATGGCAACTTGGCAAAGTACTCATGCAAGATGGCTTCCGGATACTCGGGCATCAGTGGTGCCGTATAGCCATAACGGCTCATCTCTGTATTCCACAGCTGCCGTGCCATCACCTCCAGATCCGCTGGTGTCGGATCGTTGACGTTGAGAACCACAAATCGATCCCTGACCGGCTCCGGTATACCCTCGATTGAGTTGGCTGTGGCCAGCAGAATCAGGTGGGATAGATCCACATTGACCTGCAGGCACTCATCGTAAAACATACGTGCATTTTGAGGCTCCAGCACCTGCAGCAGCACATCAAAGGGGTTGCCGTTGTGTCGACTGTCACCGACTTTCTCCAGTTCATCCAAAATGAACAGTGGGTTGGCGATCCGTTTCTGCTCCAATGTTTGCACGAACAGTCCGGGGCGGGTGCTGCTCCAACCTCGAGGCGAGCCGCGAAGCGTCATGCTGTCATGCATCCCGCCCATAGGGATAAGGGTATACTGCAGGTTCATCAACTCGGCCAGCCGCTGCAGGTAATAGGTTTTACCGCAGCCCGGCGAGCCTACCAGCAGAATCGGCGGCAACAAGGCGCTGTTGGCGGCTTCTCCCTGTGCCAGATGCCCGCGAATTGCCGAGAACATCCGCTTGATGATCGCCTTCATCCAGGGG
>Ga0209345_10002296_pt1 | contig 21291 bp, 17 predicted proteins | sample Cruoilmetagenom7_FD_187294 | JGI IMG/M metagenome (GOLD analysis project Ga0209345, IMG submission 187294) | Oil polluted marine microbial communities from Coal Oil Point, Santa Barbara, California, USA - Sample 7 (SPAdes) (version 2) | ecosystem: Environmental > Aquatic > Marine > Oil seeps ... | reverse complement strand
CTTCCCAATCTTCGACAATGCGATTGATAAGCCCAACGCGCAAAGCAAAAGCGGCGTCAACCACTTGGCCCTCTAATAACAACTCCAACATCACAGCGGGACTGACAAGGCGTAAGATAGCATCGAGTTCTGGGTAGGCAAGGTTATGCCCTAATCGATTAATAGGAACGCCAAAGCGCGAACTTTCCCCAGCAATGCGCATATCACACGCACAAGCAATTTCAAGTCCGCCGCCTGTACAAGCCCCTTTAATCAAGGCAAGGGTAGGGTGACGACATTCTTCAATCGCCATAACAGTACGTGTAACGATGTCACCATATAGCTTTGCTTGAGCAGCAGTTGATCGATCTTTTGGAAATTCAGAAATATCCGCACCTGCCGCAAAAGCTTCATCACCACTTCCGCGTATAACAATGCAGCGTAAATCATCATCTGCAGATAGAGCAACCATCACATCACCCAGTTTTTGCCAAGCGGGTTTGCTCAAAGCATTGCGTTTTTCAGGGTTGTTCAAAATGACAGTAGCAATTGTAGCGTCGCGTTCTACCAAAATGGGGTCGCTCATAATTTTAAAAACTCCAGCAAATCAAAGAATGTTTGATAGACAAACTAATACTAAGAATTTGAGAAGGCAAACCCTTTGAAAAAGAAACAAAATAAGACTATGATTTTGAAAGATAAAACAAAGGACATCAAAACATGAAGCAACAAAGCTTCCTCAGCCTCGGCCCGCATGGGTTTCATCGCATAGCCTATACAGAATGGGGTACAAAAGAAAAAGGTCACACCTGTTTTTGTGTTCATGGTTTAACACGAAATAGCCGCGATTTTGACGCTCTAGCGGAATCTTTAAGCGAAAGTCATCATGTCATATGTCCTGACATTGCCGGGCGCGGCTATAGCGATTGGCTCCTTAATCCTCATGATTACGGATTTCCCGTATATTTAAGTGATATGGCTGCATTACTAGCACGTATCGGCGATGAAAAAGTCGATTGGATTGGAACCTCCATGGGCGGAATTATTGGAATGCTGCTTGCAGCACAACCCAATTCACCCATTCAACGTCTGATCATCAATGATGTCGGCCCCTTTGTTCCCAAAGAATCTTTAGCGCGCATTGGTGAATACTTGGGCTTAGACCTTAAGTTCCCGACGATTGAAGCACTGGAACAGCATTTACGCTTTGTTCATGCCCCGTTTGGGGATTTAAGTGATGATGAATGGCACCATTTGGCTGAACATAGCGCCAAAACTTGCGAAGACGGCCAGTTCACAATGCATTATGACCCCGCGATTTCAGAAAACTTCAAACTAGCTGACCCGGTCGATGTGGACCTATGGCCCCTATGGGAATCCATTAAATGTCCCGTCTTAATTCTGCGTGGGGAACAGTCTGACCTTTTAACAAAGGAAACAGCACAAGAAATGTTGCGTAGAGGTCCTGACGCTGAATTAGTGGAAATACCAAGTGTCGGACATGCGCCACCCCTGATGGATAGCGGTCAAATTGGGTTAATAAAGAAATGGTTAAACGCCTGATTTAATAATTTACTAGAAAGAATCAAAGTTTTAGCTGAATTCAGGGTAGATTTTCTTTTGAATTTGGTTTTAAACTACATACAACGAATAAACGACACATATGCCAATACGTTCATGGCCGGAGAAAAAATATGAATCAGCTTGTTACAACCGATGACCGCTCGTCTGATCTAATCAAAGGTGATGGTTTAGAAGATTACGTCACTTTTAAAATTGAAGACCAGCTTTTCGGCATTCCTGTGTTGAAAGTTCAAGATATTTTGATGCCAGATCACATTGCCTTCATTCCGATGGCCCCAAAAGAGGTTGCAGGCTCAATCAACTTGCGTGGACGTATCGTAACAGTGATTGACGTACGTGTTCGCTTAGGTCTCTCTAAACGCAAAGACGACGGTCAAAGCATGGGCGTGACTGTTGAACATTCAAACGACCTTTACAGCTTACTTGTCGATCAAGTCGGTGAAGTTCTCAGTCTTGATGAAAAAAACTATGAACGCAACCCAAGTACTCTTGATCCTGTGTGGCGCGAATATGCAACAGGTGTCTATCGCTTAGACAACCGTCTGATGGTCGTCTTGGATGTGGATCGTATGCTCGACATTCAAACGGGCGCTAGAAACTAGACATCTGGTTCTAAAAAACAAAGAAAAGGCCGTGCTTCCAATTTGGAGTACGGCCTTTTCCTTTTTTAGTTATAATGAATTATCGTTTGAGAAGCTTTGCAGCTTCAATTGCACAATAGGTGAAAATCACATCAGCACCCGCGCGTTTAAAGCACAATAGGCTTTCCAGCACCGCACGATCATTATCAAGCCAACCATTACCGACTGCAGCCTTCAACATAGCGTATTCACCACTGACGTGATAAACAGCCACAGGCGCACCGAATGATTCTTTAATCCGATGTACAATATCAAGATAAGGCATGCCGGGCTTAATCATAAACATGTCAGCGCCTTCAGATACATCTAGAGCAACTTCGCGAATGGCTTCATCTGTATTTGCAGGATCCATTTGATATGTTTTCTTGTCCCCAGTACCCAATGATCCAGCAGAACCTACAGCATCGCGAAAAGGGCCATAAAAGGCTGAGGCATATTTCGCCGCATAAGAAATTGTTTGAACATTTTCAAAGCCAGCAGCATCAAGTGCATCGCGTATAGCCCCCATACGCCCATCCATCATGTCAGAAGGTGCAACCACATCACAGCCTGCTTGGGCTTGAACAATCGCTTGCTTACACAAAATTTCAACGGATGCATCATTTAAAATCACGCCGTCTTCAACCAAACCGTCATGACCTTCAGAATTATAAGGGTCCAGCGCTATATCTGTAATCACCCCCATATCTGGGTATTTAGCCTTAATAGCACGTACCGCACGACAGACGAGGTTTTCAGGATTAAGCGCTTCTTTCGCGCACGGCGTCTTTAATGATTCATCCGTATAGGGGAAAACTTCAACAGCTGGAATGCCAAGCTCGTAAGCCTCACCAACAGCTTCTACCAACAAATCAATAGAAAGGCGCTCGACACCTGGCATAGAAGCCACCGGTTCGCGACGATTTTTACCGTCTAGAACAAAAATTGGCCAAACAAGATCATCAACGCTTAGGTGATTTTCACAGATCAGGCGACGAGACCAGTCCGCATGACGGTTCCTGCGCATACGCGTGCGTGGAAATGATGCACTGGTCAGAAAATGTGGACGAGACACGATGAAATTCCCCTCATAAAAAACGCGCGGACCTTATAAAGCCCGGCGTTTATGCTTAAATTATGGCAAAATCTAAATTCTTAGACTTTTGATAATGCTTGTTCAATATCTGCAATGATATCCTCAACATGTTCAATCCCAATAGACAAGCGAATATAACCAGCAGATACACCAGCAGAGGCTTGTTCTTCAGGTGTCATTTGTGAATGGGTTGTACTTGCGGGATGGATTGCCAAGCTGCGTGCATCACCAATGTTTGCAACATGGTACAATAATTCCAAAGAATCTATAAAAGTACGTCCTGCATCCAAACCGTCTTTAAGTTCAAACCCAACAAGGCCACCATATCCACCATTCAGATACGCATCAGCACGACGTTTTGCCTCAGCACCTTGAACAGAAGGGTGAATGACTTTCGTGATTTTAGGATGATCAGATAAGAATTTAACGACTTTATTTGCATTTTCACAATGTTGGCGCATGCGCAAAGGTAATGTTTCCAAACCTTGTATCGTTTGCCATGCATTAAACGGGCTTTCAGCGCAACCAAGATCACGCAGCAAAGTCACACGGGCGCGAATGATGTAAGCAATTGGGCCCAAAGGTTTAACAGCTTCAGTCCAGACCGCACCATGATAAGATTTATCTGGTTGGTTCAAGGTAGGGAAGCGATCACCTTGTGCTTCCCAATCAAAGTTACCACCATCAATAATAACCCCGCCAATAGATGTTCCATGACCACCAATATATTTCGTCGTTGAATACATCACAACGGCTGCACCATGATCTAAAGGACGGCAAATTAAAGGTGCGGCTGTGTTATCAACGATCAATGGCACACCAATTTCACGACCAATGTCAGCCACTTCTTTAATGGGGAAAACATTCAATTTTGGATTTGGCAATGTTTCAGCAAAGTAACAACGGGTTTTATCATCCGTTGCTGTGCGAAATGCCTCAGGATCAGCCGGATCAACAAAACGTGCTTCGATACCCATTTGCTTAAAGGTGTTGGCAAATAAATTCCATGTACCACCATATAAATCAGTCGAGGTGACAAAATTATCACCCGCTTGGCAAAGGTTGAAGATAGCCAAGGTCGCTGCAGATTGACCTGATGCTACACCAAGGGCAGCCACACCGCCTTCAAGGGCCGCTAAACGTTGTTCTAGAACGTCAGTCGTTGGGTTCATGATGCGTGTGTAAATATTCCCAAATTCTTTTAAGGCAAATAGATTGGCTGCATGTTCTGCACTGTTAAACTGATAAGACGTTGTTTGATAAAGCGGTACAGCAACAGAATTTGTTGTCGGGTCACTGCGATAACCTGCATGCAACGCCAAAGTTTCAGGGTGTAATTTCTTATCAGACATCTAGGGTAATCCTTGTTTAAATCAAAATTAATTTGGCAAACAAAAGACCATTTAAGCGTGGTGACGTCAAGAGGGATCACGCGCAAACGCATGTAAGGCCTTAAATACAAAAAACCAATGCATTAAGACATCTATGATATAGCTAAATACGAAGCTAAATTGTCAGAACTTTACGGTCATTTTTTAATCTTGTTCTCTGATATAATCGACCAAATGTTTATCTGCATTTAGGAAGTGATCTTTCAACCATTCCGATAAATATTCCAAGAAATCAACACTGACATCATTCCCATTATCATGGCTTTCTTGGATTTTTAAGAACTGCACCGAGAATTCTTGATGAGAGGTTTTATGTTGGTCAGCTTTTGGATAATTATAGTTATCCATAAGAGATTCTTCATGGATCATATGTTCTTTCGACATATCAGCAAATTTAACTAAAGTATCCGCAATAACAGAGGCACCTTCACCCGCCATCATTTTAGCATAATACGTATTTAGCAAATCCATAAAGGCCATATGCTCAGAATCTAATTGTGCATCTCCTGTGCGATAACATTCATCCCATTCAAGTATTTTTTTCTCTGAATTATCACTGCGCACTTCATCAAGGAAACGTTTGACTTCCTCGCGCAACACTTCAGCTTGTTTCGACAAATCAGATGACGAGTCAGATATTTGATTGGCCGCCATGCCAGTTTCATTGGCCGCTTGTTGGACGGATTGAATATTTTTTGAAACCTCTTGGGTTCCTTGAGATGCTTGATCTACATTCGTTGCAATTTCTTTGGTTGCTGCATTTTGTTGTTCAACAGAATTTTTAATGGCATTGGCAATCTCATCAATTTCAGTAATGGTATTACTAATATTTTCAATTGCTTGCGCTGATTCTTGTGTCACATTTTGCACCTTGGCAATTTGTGATGCAATTTCCTCAGTCGCTTTACCAGTTTGGTTTGCCAGGTTTTTGACTTCTGATGCGACCACCGCAAAGCCTTTACCAGCAACACCAGCGCGTGCAGCTTCTATTGTTGCGTTAAGGGCCAACATATTGGTCTGTTCTGCAATATCAGAAATCAACTTCACCACAGCACCAATTTTACCAACTTCTTCCACCATATTTTCTACGGTATTTTTTGTTTCACTGGCTTGAGTTGACGCAAAGTCAGCAACTTCGGATGAGCGATGTACATGTCGACTGATTTCTTGTTCGGAGGCTGCTAGTTCTTCTGCAGCAGAGGCCACAGTTTCTACATTTGCGGCTGCTTCTTCTGAAGCACTCGCAACAGTCATGGCTTGAGAACTTGTTTGAGTTGCCGTTGCTGACATTTCGCTTGCAGATGCTTGAAGCTGTGTTGCAGCAGACGTCACAGTTTGAACAACCGCGCCCACACTCTCTTCAAAAGAATTGGCCATTTGAACCATGGCAGCTTTGCGCTGTGCATCGGCTTTACGTTTTTGTTCAACTTGTTCTTCTTCTAATTCTTTTACACGGGCCATTTGATCTTTGAAGTGATTTACCGACACAGCCATCTCACCGATTTCGTCCGTTTTATCCGTATAAGGAACATCTACATTCAAATTATTATCCGCCAGTTCACCCATTACACGGGTAATGGAAGCTACGGGTTTTGTAATTGTGCGCGCAATCGATATACCAATCACACCAATAACAGCGACCAAAACAACAATCATAAGCAAAAGGATGTTCCGCATTTCAATAATGGGAATATCAACTTCATCCATTGTGATTTCAGCCATCACAGCCCAGGTTATATCTTGAAAAGTAATTGGGCCAAATGCAGATAACACCTCAACACCATCTGCATTGTCAGCAACCATAACTTCATCTTTTCCTGATAACGCCATACGTGCAGGTTCAGTTGAAATTTTGCGTTTCAAAATCGTTTGTTCTTTGGTAAAGCGACTGTCACTGCGCATCATGAAATCAACGCCAACTAAGTATGCTTCTCCTGTTTCGCCCATACCAGCAGAAGCTTGCATGATATGATTAATACGCTGGATGGGTAAACTCATCACCAAAGTTCCCATAAAATTATCGCGCTTATCAAAAACTGGAGAGGATAAAAAACTCGCTGCAGAATTATTTGCAGCAGGATAGGCCTTGATATCTGAAAAAAAGATAGCACCTTTTTCTTTGTCCTTAACGGCGTTAAAAGCAGCCGCTAAATCAGTGTTTTTCAAATCACCCGTAATGAGATTTTGTCCGAAATCATTTCCTTTTTGCACACTATAAATGACACTACCTTCATCATTCAGCAAAAGAATATCGGCATAGCCACGTCCATCTAAGAAATTTTTAAACCAAGGATGATAGTGTTTATGTGTCTTACTATAGTTAGAGCCATCTCCGGCATCCATATACTTACTTTTATCTGTTTCTGGGTTTTTAACGACATACAATTCATGCAATTCTTGTGCTGCGACCTCAGGCGTTTCGAAAGAATAAAAAGCACGCTGAAAATTCGTCAAGCCTTTGATAGTCATGTCGTTTGTAGAAATTGCCTGCAAGTCATCTTCTATAGATTTAAGGAAGGATTGCAATTCGGCGATGCGACCTTTTTGAACAGCTTCTAACTTATCAAAAGCCGCAATCTCTAATGCTTCTTCTGATCGGGTAAACGAAATAAAACCCGCAATACAAACCGCCAAAATCGATAAACCAACGATCACACTTGGTAATTTTGTTGATAGACGCATTTTCAACTCCCAAATAAAAAACTCCCTTACTTTTATACGTACTATTACTAGTTCTATATCAACATGACGTCAGTCAATTACGAGAGGTTCAGAAGTAGCAATAGATTTCCATGGTACCAGTTCTCATTTTAAGTTTTATAGAAATAGTATTTTTTGAAACTTCCCAATATTTCCTCTTTACGATTTTACTCTTTTGCTTTACGTTTACGTAAACGTCATTATTGAATTTAATATCAACAGCATTTTAGGGTTGGTATTTTTCTGCGTCCTTCCCTTATCTGAGGTCAGGGCGTTTTTAAAACAAATAAATAGGTATAGAAGTACCGATTTATTTGAAAACAAAAATTGGGAGGTTCCTATGCCAAACGGTAATGCAAAGACCAAAACAAGCAAAAAATCTTACGCACCTACAAATCCGGTTCGTTTTGTTACAGCTGCAAGCTTGTTTGACGGTCATGACGCATCAATCAATATTATGCGCCGCATCTTGCAAGCCAGTGGGGGTGAAGTCATCCACTTGGGCCATAACCGTTCGGTTGATGAAATTGTAACAGCAGCCATCCAAGAAGATGTGCAAGGCATTGCAGTCAGTTCCTACCAAGGCGGACACGTAGAATATTTCAAATATATGATCGATTTATTGAAAGAACGTGGCGCAGGCCACATCAAAGTCTTTGGCGGCGGCGGCGGCGTAATCGTCCTAGACGAAATCAAAGACTTGATGGACCACGGTATCGAAAAAATTTACTCACCTGAAGATGGTCGCAAACTTGGTCTTGAAGGTATGATCATTGATATGATCAAACGCTGCGATTTTGATGCCTGTGCCATCAGCCTCCCAAAAAGCTTTGCTGAACTTAAAAAAGGCAACACAAATGATCTTGCGCGCATCCTGACGGGGCTTGAGAATAATAAAATCAGTGACAAGCTTGTTAAACAGCTTGAATCAGCAAGTGAGAAAACGGGCAAAAGCATTCCTGTTCTTGGTATTACGGGGACGGGTGGTGCTGGTAAGTCGTCTCTTACAGATGAATTAATCCGTCGTTTTCGTATATTCTCAAACGAGCCAAAAATAGCAGTCATCGCAATCGACCCAACGCGGCGCAAAACAGGCGGTGCATTACTGGGTGATCGCATTCGCATGAACGCGAACAATGCAGACAATATTTATGTACGATCAGTTGCTACACGCCATAACAAGGCTGAAGTACCGCCTTCAATGACATCCATGATCCAAGCCTGCAAAATGGCAAATTTTGATTTGGTGATTGTTGAAACACCGGGGATCGGGCAGGGCGATGCTGGTATCGTACCTTATGTTGATTTCTCTTTATACGTCATGACACCTGAATTTGGTGCAGCCTCTCAGCTTGAAAAAATCGACATGCTTGATTTTGCGGACTGTATTGCGATCAATAAGTTTGATCGTAATGGCGCCATGGATGCGTTGCGTGATGTCGCCAAGCAAGTCATGCGTAACCGAGAAGAATTCCATGCCAAGCCCGAAGATATGCCTGTCATCGGCACGATTGCTTCACGTTTTAATGATGAAGGCGTCAGCGCACTTTATTATGAAGTCATGTCTCAGTTTAAAGAGAAAAATCTGGGTAAACTGAAAACAACTATGAAGAAATCACCCGGCATTCGCCATTCATCACCCAAAACAGCCATCGTTCCACCAGAACGTCGCCGTTACTTGGCTGACATTGCGGATACCGTTCGCGGATACCACGATGAAATCTCTAAACAGTCTAACATTGCACGCGAACGTCAACAGTTGCGTGAATCTTTACGCATGGTTGAAGGCATGGGTGGCAAAGGCAAAAAATCGCTTAAAACACTCATCAAAGACCGTGATCAAAACTTAGATGGTCGTTGCCATAAACTCTTAGAAATCTGGCCTACCGTTAAAGAAAACTATTCTGGCGATGAATATGTAGTCAAAATTCGTGACCGCGAAATCCGCACACAGCTTACATATGAAACAATGTGTGGTTTGAAAATTCCGAAGGTTTCTTTACCTCAGTTTGTAGACGAAGGTGAAATCCTTAAATGGTTACTTAAAGAAAACGTTCCAGGAAGCTTCCCTTACACAGCAGGTGTGTTTGCGTTCAAGCGTGAAGGCGAAGACCCAACACGTATGTTTGCAGGCGAGGGCGATCCGTTCCGTACCAACAAACGTTTCAAATACCTATCTGAACATTCAGATGCCAAACGCCTATCAACGGCTTTTGACTCCGTAACATTATACGGTCAAGATCCAGACCACCGTCCTGATATCTATGGTAAAATTGGGAACTCAGGTGTGTCTGTTGCAACGCTTGATGACATGAAAGTGCTTTACGGCGGGTTTGATCTAACTGCACCTTCCACATCAGTATCCATGACGATTAATGGTCCAGCACCAATGATCTTGGCGATGTTTTTAAACACAGCCATCGATCAACAAATCGAAAAATTCGAAAAAGATAATGGACGTGTTCCAACGGACGAAGAAATCCAAAAAATCAAGGCTTGGACCTTGATGAATACACGTGGCACGGTTCAAGCCGATATCTTGAAAGAAGACCAAGGTCAAAACACCTGTATATTCTCGACTGAATTCGCCTTGAAAATGATGGGAGATATCCAACAATATTTCGTAACCAATCAGGTCCGTAATTTTTATTCCGTATCTATTTCTGGCTATCACATTGCAGAAGCGGGTGCGAACCCAATTTCACAATTGGCCTTCACACTATCAAACGGCTTCACATTCGCAGAAAGTTACTTGGCGCGTGGCATGAACATTGATGATTTTGCCCCGAACCTGTCTTATTTCTTCTCGAACGGTATGGACCCTGAATATACAGTCCTCGGACGTGTTGCGCGTCGTATTTGGGCAACAGCAATGCGTTTCAAATACGATGCGAACGAACGTTCACAAAAATTGAAATACCATATTCAAACTTCTGGGCGTTCGTTACATGCCCAAGAAATGGATTTCAACGACATTCGTACAACCCTTCAAGCATTATTAGCGACATATGATAACTGTAACAGTCTTCATACCAATGCTTTTGATGAAGCCTTTACCACACCAACAGAAAACTCTGTGCGACGTGCCTTGGCCATTCAAATGATCATTAACCAAGAATTCGGCTTGGCAAAAAATGAAAACCCAAATCAAGGGGCTTTCATCATTGAAGAACTAACTGACTTGGTTGAAGAAGCTGTCTTGCAAGAGTTCGAACGTATTTCGGATCGTGGTGGTGTGTTGGGTGCCATGGAAACAGGTTACCAACGAGGCAAAATTCAGGATGAATCTTTACATTACGAAATGAAGAAACATGATGGATCATTACCTATTATAGGTGTGAATACCTTCTTAAACCCCAATGGTGAAGAACCCATCACACCTGATTTGGCCCGTTCCACTACAGAAGAAAAAGAAAGCCAAATCTCGCGTCTTAAAGATTTCCAAACCAGAAACTTGGCAGATGGAGAACTTGCTTTGAACAAATTGAAACAGACCGCACGCGAAGGCGGCAATATGTTCGAAGTCTTAATGGAAGCTGTACGTTATTGCTCCATGGGGCAAATATCAGAAGCCTTGTTTGAAGTCGGTGGACAATATCGTCGTAACATGTAAAGCCAAAATTCTGTAAATAACAAAAAAGCGAGGGATCGAAATCTCTCGCTTTTTTGATTCTAAAAAAATCAGGCAGTACGTTAAAAAATCATAAAGCTTGTGGACTACAAAAATTCTGATAATTACAGTATAGATTAACACCAAAATATCAATAACCGAGCATATCAAGTGAACAAGCGAGTCCAACTAAATCGAGTCTATTTTGAAACCCGTCGATATGGCAAATACCTTCGGGTTTCATGTATTGATCCTCAAAGCGGACAGGAAAGTTATTCGACAGGTCCTGTTAAAATGGGTGAGGAGGCGCTTAAGCGCGCGGCAAAACAAAAGCTTGAATATATATTGACCCGGAAATTAAATAAAACATAAGCAGATTCGGTACAAATCTGAATAAACCTCCAACATTTAATATTTTTTTTCCAAAATAATTGAAATTTTCATCTATTTTTTTGGCTATTTACAGAATTTCCTATCGAACTCCAGTCTAAATCCTACTTCATAGTTATCTAAGTCATATAATATAGCATTTTTCTTGACATCATCTCCACCTCCGATAGGGTTCTGCTCAACAGGTAGAACGAAAAACGTTCAAAAAAATCATCGTTATGAGCAAATACTAATAAAAGCTCAAGCATTTGGTTAGGCTTTATAAAATTTTGCGAGATATGTTTGTCCCGAAACTTCACTACTCTGGAAATTGTCTGTTCCTATATTGGTACAGATCCGTCCCACGCTACCTTTGAGAGACAGGTAAAAGGCGACTATGGAATATTTTACCCAACAATTAATTAATGGCGTAACCCTTGGATCAATCTATGGATTGATTGCGATTGGTTACACTATGGTTTATGGCATCATCGGCATGATCAACTTTGCCCATGGTGAAATTTATATGATTGGCGCGTTCGTCGCGATGATCACTTTTCTTGTATTGAACATGCTGGGGGGTATTTGGCTTCCCTTTGCATTGATCATTGCTTTAATCATGTCGATGGTCTTTACATCCATTTGGGGCTGGACGGTTGAAAGAATCGCCTATAGACCTTTGCGCGGTTCATTCAGGCTCGCACCGCTGATTTCTGCGATTGGTATGTCCATCTTTTTACAAAATCTTGTACAAGTCCTTCAAGGCGCGCGCGTAAAACCGCTGCAGCCTATGATTAAAGGCGGCTTCGAGATAATGGAACATGATGGTTTTACTGTTACGATCAGTTACTTACAGATTTTTATTATCATTTTGACAATCGTCTTAATGACCGTCTTTACACTGATCATCAATAAAACATCTTTGGGTCGCGCCCAACGCGCAACTGAACAAGATCGCACCATGGCATCTCTTATTGGGGTGAATGTGGATCGCACCATTTCCTTAACATTCGTTATGGGCGCTGCTTTGGCAGCCGTTGCAGGTCTCATGGTCACGCTTTATTACGGCGTTATTGATTTCTATATTGGTTTCTTAGCAGGCATGAAAGCCTTTACAGCTGCCGTTCTTGGTGGAATTGGTTCTCTGCCAGGCGCCATGCTTGGTGGTTTGCTTATCGGTCTTATTGAAGCCTTCTGGTCTGGATATTTCACCATTGAATATAAGGATGTTGCCGTCTTCTCCATTCTTGTTTTGGTGTTGATTTTCCGTCCAACCGGACTTCTTGGTAAACCCGAAATCGAGAAGGTGTAACCCAACATGTCTACTAATACTCAAAAAACAGATGTCGTGGCGACCTTAAAAGAAGCTGGTTTATCAGGACTTATTGCTGGTGCACTTGCGCTACCACTCGCTGGTTTTAAAACATTCAGCCTAAATGGAGTTCTCACAGCCGAGACGCGTTTTGACTGGGTGATTATGGCAGCTGTCATCGTTGCAGTTGGTCGTTTCCTACTTTCAATGGGGCAAAATTCTTTTCTTCCTAGCCTAAGCAGTGGTATTTCGGGTGCAGCGACATCAGTTGGCCACGCCATTAATAAGAACAACAAAATCTTGCTGGTTTTACTTTTGGCAGCCGTTATTATTTTCCCGTTCAGCCCTATGGCAAATCGCCACTCATTGGATTTAGCAGTCTATGTGCTGATCTATGTGATGTTGGGGTGGGGACTTAACATTGTGGTTGGCCTTGCAGGTCTATTGGATTTGGGATATGTCGCGTTTTATGCTGTGGGTGCTTATTCTTATGCGCTTCTTGCAACGACATATGATCTATCATTCTGGATTTGCCTACCTATGGCTGGTATTTTTGCCGCAAGCTTCGGCATCGTCCTCGGCTTCCCGGTACTTCGCCTCAGAGGGGATTACTTAGCAATTGTAACCCTTGGCTTTGGTGAAATCATCCGTGTTATCTTGCTCAATTGGTATGACCTTACAGGCGGTCCGGATGGAATTTCTTCCATTCCAAAACCTACTTTCTTTGGTATGGCAGTCTTCTCAAAAATTGGTAAAGATGGTCTTCCGCCATTTCATGAATTAGTGGGGATTGAGTATTCTAGCCTGAACAAATTCGTTTTCTTCTACTTCTTAATCATGGCATTGGCTTTGATTACGAACTTCTTCACTTTGCGCATTCGAAAATTACCGATTGGTCGCGCTTGGGAAGCATTACGTGAAGATGAAACGGCTTGTCGTTCACTTGGCATTAATCCAACCAATACAAAACTATCTGCTTTTGCAATTGGGGCGATGTTTGCTGGTTTTGCAGGATCCTTCTTTGCGACCCGTCAGGGCTTTATCAGCCCAGAATCTTTCACCTTCATCGAGTCAGCCATCATCTTGGCAATCGTGGTTTTAGGTGGCATGGGTTCTCAAGTCGGTGTCATCTTGGCTTCACTTGTTCTTGTCCTTGGACCGGAACTTGTGCGTGAATTGGCTGAATTTAGAATGCTTGCCTTCGGGGGCGTCATGGTTTTGATCATGGTATGGAAACCCAAAGGACTTCTATCGAGGCGTGAACCTACTATACGTCTACATGCCAAACCAGAAGCGGGAGAAGTCAAATGAGTGACCTATCTAATGAAATAGCTGGTGTTCCGCTTCTGGAAGTTGAACATCTAACCATGCGCTTTGGTGGATTGGTTGCCATTGGTGACCTGTCTTTCACTGCAATGCGAGAACAAATTACAGCCATCATCGGCCCAAACGGGGCAGGCAAAACAACCGTATTTAACTGCCTGACTGGCTTTTACAAGCCAACCGAAGGTCGCTTAACTTTGCACCACCCAATTAAGCAAGAAAAATTCTATCTTGAACAAATGGATGGTTTTCGTATTCCTCAACATGCTGGTGTTGCACGGACTTTCCAAAACATCCGCCTTTTTGGCAATATGACGGTTTTGGAAAACTTGTTGGTTGCGCAGCATAATAATTTGATGAAAGCCTCTGGTTTTTCAATCTTCGGATTACTGGGATTGCCAAATTACAAATCATCCGAAAAAGAAGCTGTTGAGCTTGCTAAACATTGGCTAGATCAAGTAGGCCTTACGGACCGCGCTGATTGGGACGCTGGAAACTTACCCTATGGGGATCAACGACGTCTTGAAATTGCACGTGCCATGTGTACAAGACCGCAAGCTCTTTGCCTTGATGAACCAGCAGCGGGTTTGAATCCTAAAGAAACTTTGGATCTGAATATTCTTCTTAATAATATTCGTGAAAAAGAAAAAATTGGTATTTTGTTGATTGAACATGACATGAGCATGGTAATGGAAATTTCAGATCATGTGGTTGTGTTGGATTACGGGTGTAAAATTTCAGATGGTACACCGGATCATGTCAAAAATGACCCAGCCGTTATTCGAGCTTACTTGGGTGAAGAAGAAGATGCTGAATTGCCCCCAGAAGTGGCGCAAGACTTTAAAGGGGAGAACGCATAATGCTTAAATTTTCTGGTGTTCATACCCATTACGGTCAAATTGAAGCCTTAAAAGGCGTTGACCTTGAAATCAACGAAGGTGAAATCGTTACCCTGATTGGGGCGAACGGTGCTGGTAAAACAACCTTGCTGATGACGCTTTGTGGAAAGCCACAAGCCTCAGCCGGGACCATTACCTTTGAAGGTGAAGATATCACGCATAAACCGACTGATCTTATTGTTCGCAATGGGATTGCTCATTCTCCTGAAGGGCGACGCATTTTTCCACGCATGACTGTTTTTGAAAACATGCAGATGGGTGCTATTACGACTGACCCTAAATATTTTGATGACGACCTACAGCGTTGCTTTAAGCTCTTTCCCCGTTTGGAAGAACGAAAAGATCAACGTGGTGGCACTTTATCAGGTGGGGAACAGCAAATGCTTGCGATGGCACGCGCCCTTATGGCCCGCCCGCGCTTGTTATTATTAGATGAACCATCCCTCGGCCTTGCACCATTGGTTGTTCGCCAAATCTTTGAAATCATCAAAGAAATTAACATCGAGCAAAAAATGACTGTGTTCCTTGTCGAACAAAATGCCTTCCATGCACTGAAACTCGCACATCGTGGGTATGTTTTGGTAAATGGTGAAGTCACCATGTCAGGCACAGGTCAAGAACTTCTCGCAAGTGACGAGGTACGCGCAGCCTACCTTGAAGGCGGACATTAAGGTCGAAGGAAAGATAAAAAAATGGAAGAAATTACAGGTACCTCATTTACAGTCTTTATCGGCTTAACAGTCTGTATCGCTGGGTTTTGCGCTTATATGACAGGAAATGCACTCGCCAGCACGTGGCGTCCCATGTGGAATCTCTTTCCCTATATGATTTTTTTAGGGTTTGCAGATCGTTTTCTAAGTTTTGCGCTATTCGAAGGACATTTGCTATCAGTTCAAGCCTACATCCTTGATACTGTTGTTATAACCATCATTGCATTTTTGTCATTTATGGCGACACGTGCATCAAAAATGGTCGCTCAATATCCTTGGCAATATGAACGCACAGGCTTATTTGGCTGGAAAGAAATCAAGGGCTCATAGAGTTTTCGATAAGAGAACTGCAATTCTCACAATAATTGGAATTTCTTTATTGCAGAATCGACAAAGACGTTCCATAGTTTCATCCGCGCGATAAATTTATCGCAAAGGGTTTTATCTTAAATGAGCATTTAAATAGCTCGCAAAAAAATAGGGAGACAGTCAGATATGACTAAGATTTTTAAAGCATCTTTATTGGCAGCAGCCGCAGGTTTCGTACTTAGCGCTGGTGTTGCTCAAGCTGATGTTAAAATTGCTGTTGCAGGGCCATTCACAGGCCAACTCGCATCTTTTGGTGAACAGCTAAAACGTGGCGCAATAATGGCAGTTGAAGATCTCAACGCTAAGGGTGGCGTTAATGGTGAGAAAATTGAACTTCTGTTCGGTGATGACCAATGCGATCCAAAACAAGCTGTAAGTGTTGCAAACAACTTGGTTAACCAAGGCGTGACTTTCGTTGCAGGCCATTTCTGCTCATCTAGTTCAATCCCTGCTTCTGATGTATATGCAGAAGAAGGCATTCCGATGATCACACCAGCCTCAACAAACCCAAAGTTGACAGAAAAAGGCTACAATACAGTTTACCGTGTTTGTGGTCGTGATGACCAACAAGGTAGCGTTGCTGGTAAATTCCTAGCTTCAACTTATAAAGATGCAAACATTGCAATCATTCATGACAAAACAGCTTACGGCAAAGGCCTCGCTGATGAAATGAAAAAAGCAATGAACGCTGAAGGCAAAACAGAAGTCATGTACGAGCCAATCACGGCTGGTGAAAAAGATTATTCTGCTTTGATTTCAAAACTGAAATCTGAAAAAATATCTGTTGTTTACTTGGGCGGTTATCACCCAGAAGGCGGCTTGATCGTTCGCCAAGCTAAAGAACAAGGTTTGAAAATCAAACTTGTTTCTGGTGATGCATTGAACAGCTTGGAATTCGGATCGATCGCTGGTGAAGCTGGCGATGGCACAATCTTCACATTTGGTCCAGAACCACGTGACATGCCAGAAGCACAAGCAACTGTTGCTAAATTCAAAGCAGGTGGATACGAGCCAGAAGGCTATACGCTTTACACTTACGCAACTGTCCAAGCTTGGGCTCAAGCTGCGAGCGAAGCAAAAACCTTTGATACAGCAAAACTTGCAACTCAACTCCACAATACTGAATTCAACACAGTAATCGGTAAATTCAACTTTGATGCAAAAGGTGATACTACTGGTCGTGCATACGTTTGGTACGAATGGATGGGTGGCAACTACAAACAAATCAAATAATCATTTTCGTTTGATTTAGTTAAAGCCCGGCAAACATTGTTTTTGCCGGGCTTTTTCGTTGTCCAAGGGCAGGGGGTATGCTATCTAAACGCCCAAACATTCACCCTAGCTGAGGATGATGCGAGCATGGCTTCAAATAAAATCGCAATCGCGTGTGATCACGGTGGTATTGGTCTTAAAACCACATTGATAAAAGAACTTGAAAACCAAGGGCTTGAAGTGCTTGACCTTGGCTGTGATGGCAGTGGTTCAGTTGATTATCCTGATTATGCTTACAAGCTCGCACAAGCCCTTAAAAACGGTGAAGCTGATCGTGGTGTTGCGATCTGTGGTTCTGGCATCGGAATTTCCATCGCAGTTAACCGCTTTGTTGAAGTGCGCTGCGCCCTAGTTCATGACTCGCTCGGGGCACGCCTATCTCGCCAACATAACGATGCCAACGTGATTGCCTTTGGTGATCGCATGATTGGTGTTGAGACCGCAAAGGACTGTTTGAAAACTTTCCTTGAAACCGAATTCGAAGGCGGACGTCATGCTGCCCGAGTCGAAAAATTATCTAATCCACCGCTTTAATGCATAGCTCTAAAAAGCACCTTTCTTCTACCTCACTTCTTTAGAAGGTTTATGCCCATGTCTTTTGAAAATTTCTTTACCGCGACCTTAGCTGATTCCGATCCTGATGTTTACGCGTCTACGCGTGACGAACTGGGTCGCCAACAAGATCAAATCGAACTAATAGCATCTGAAAACATCGTATCTCGTGCTGTTATCGAAGCCCAAGGTACTGTTTTAACGAATAAATATGCCGAAGGTTATCCGGGGCGTCGTTATTACGGCGGTTGTGAATATGTTGATGTTTCTGAAGGCTTAGCAATCGAGCGTGCAAAGAAATTGTTCAATTGTGAATATATCAACGTTCAGCCCCATTCAGGTGCACAAGCCAATGGTGCTGTCTTTATGGCTTTATTACAGCCCGGTGACACTATTTTGGGAATGACACTGGCTTCTGGTGGCCACTTAACACACGGTGCCCCACCTGCACAGTCTGGCAAATGGTTCAATGCGGTACAGTATGATGTGTCTCGTGAAACGCAAGACATTGACTATGACGAAGTTGAAAAAATCGCTATTGAATGTCAGCCAAAATTGATCATCGCGGGTGGTTCAGCCATTCCACGTCAAATCAATTTCAAGCGCTTTCGCGAAATCGCTGACAAAGTTGGCGCAATGTTGATGGTTGATATGGCTCATTTTGCGGGTCTTGTGGCTGGTGGTGCGCACCCAAGCCCCTTGCCATACGCTGATGTTGTCACAACAACTACGCATAAAACATTGCGTGGACCTCGTGGTGGAATGATCCTGTCGAACGATTTGGCTCTCGGCAAAAAAATAAATTCGGCTGTTTTTCCGGGCCTTCAAGGCGGTCCGCTCATGCATGTAATCGCTGCTAAAGCTGTTGCATTTGGTGAAGCCCTTCGTCCTGAATTTAAAGATTATGCGCAACAAGTGATTAAAAACGCACAAGCCTTGGCTTCTGTGTTGGTTGAACGCGGCTGTGATATCGTTACAGGTGGCACAGATACTCACTTAATGCTGGTTGATCTGCGCCCTAAGAAAGTCACAGGTAAAATGGCTGATGCAGCCCTTGAACGTGCTGGCATCACTTGTAATAAAAATGGTATCCCGTTTGATCCTGAAAAACCAATGATCACGTCTGGTGTACGTCTTGGCACACCTGCTGGAACGACGCGTGGCTTCAAAGTTGAAGAGTTCAAACAAATTGGTCATTTGATCAGTGATGTTTTGGATGGGTTGGCTGCAAATGGCGAAGACAATAACCAAGCTGTTGAGGCTGAAGTTCGTACTAAAGTCGCTGGTTTGTGCGCTAAGTTCCCAATATACTCAGACTTTTAATATGTGAAACGCCCTTTGGACCATCCCCAAAGGGCGTTCGCTTTCAAGGAAACGGATCATGCGCTGTCCATTTTGTGGAAACCAAGATACTCAAGTTAAGGACTCACGTCCAACTGAGGATAGTGCCTCTATTCGCCGACGTCGTTACTGTTCTGAATGCGCTTCTCGTTTTACGACGTTTGAACGTGTTCAATTACGTGAATTGATGGTGGTGAAACGCGATGGAACAAAATCTACATTTGATCGAGATAAAATTCTCAGCTCCATCCGTATTTCATTACGAAAGCGCCCTGTTGAAGAAGAAAAAATCGAACGTATTGTCAGTTCAATCCAACGTCAGTTGGAGACATCAGGCGAAACTGAAATTTCATCCAACACAATTGGCGAAAAGGTCATGGACGTTTTGTTGGAATTGGATAAAGTAGCATACGTAAGATTCGCATCCGTTTATAAAGATTTCCGTGAAGCAAAGGACTTCGAGGACTTTGTCGAAAACCTGGGAACAGATAAAGAATAGTACTCCATCTCCTAATTTGGATGATGAAGCCTATATGAAAACAGCCCTATCCTTAGCCCGACGTGGCCTTGGGACTGTATGGCCGAATCCGGCTGTTGGCTGTCTTATTGTTAAAAACAACATTGTAATTGCGCGCGGCTGGACACAGCCGGGCGGTCGCCCGCATGCTGAGGCTGAAGCTTTAAGTCGTGCTGGTGATGGGGCAACGGGTGCGACAGCCTATGTCACGCTTGAACCTTGTTCTCATCATGGGCAAACCCCACCATGTGCAGATGCGCTTATCAAAGCAGGCATCAAACGTGTGGTGATCGCAATTGAAGATCCTGATCCGAGAGTTTCAGGCAATGGTATCAAAGCCTTAAAAGAGGCAGGCCTTGACGTTTCAATCAACGTATGTCGCAGCGAAGCTTTAGATGTAAACGAAGGTTTCTTCCTCAAAATCTTAAAAAATCGTCCCATGTTTACCATGAAAATGGCAACAACATTAGACGGTAAAATCGCTGTACATACAGGTGAAAGTAAATGGATTACTGAAAGCCCCACACGCCAACAAGGCCATCTTTTAAGGTCCAACCACGATGCGATTATGGTCGGCATCGGTACGGCATCTGAAGATAACCCTCAATTGACATGTCGTCTGCAAGGCCTAGAAGATCATTCGCCCGTGCGCATCGTCATTGATCGTCGAATGCGATTACCGCTTACAGGCTATCTCGTTACACAAGCCAAAGACATCCCAACATGGATGATAACACTGGCTGACCAAGACGAAATTCGCGCAGAGGCTTATCAAGATGCGGGCATGGAATTGATCGTTGCTCCCCATTCAGATACTTCTGGCGGGATTACACTTGATTGGGTCGCTGAACAATTGGCGAAACGTGGTCTAACACGCGTACTTGTTGAAGGTGGTAGCCATCTTTGTGCTGCCATGCTTCGCCGACGCCTGATCGATCGTCTCAGCTGGATGCGCGCTCCGCGTATCATTGGACATGATGGCATTCCTGTTGCACAAGCATTCGGTGTGGACCATCTAGAAGAAACTCCATTTTTTGATCGCATAAACACATTTGGCTCGGGCGATGATTTGGTCGAGTTTTATCGCCGTCGCGATTTTGAACTGACATAGGACAAGGGTTAGTTAAACATGTTTACTGGCATTATCACAGACTTAGGGCGCGTTAAATCTGTTGTGAAAACAGGCGATACGCGTTTCGAATTTGAAACAACCTACGACCTTTCCACGGTTGAAATTGGTGCGTCAATCGCATGCAATGGCGCCTGTATGACTGTGATTGAAAAAGGGAATGACTGGTTTGCCATTACAGCGTCTGGAGAGTCTTTATCAAAGACAACTATGGGCAGTTGGACTGTGGGTCAACCCATTAATTTTGAACGCGCTTGTAAAGTCGGCGACGAACTTGGTGGGCATATTGTTTCCGGTCATGTTGATGGTCTGGCTGAAATAATCGGCATCATTGCGGACGGTGACTCCCATCGATTTAAATTTAAAGTACCATCTGAATTAAAGAATTTCATTGCATATAAGGGCTCAGTTACGCTAAACGGCGTCTCCTTAACTGTGAATGAGGTTGAAGATGATGTCTTTGGTATCAATATCATTCCTCATACCATGGAAGTCACAACCTTTGGGCAATCCAAAGT
>Ga0209345_10002295_pt1 | contig 21298 bp, 34 predicted proteins | sample Cruoilmetagenom7_FD_187294 | JGI IMG/M metagenome (GOLD analysis project Ga0209345, IMG submission 187294) | Oil polluted marine microbial communities from Coal Oil Point, Santa Barbara, California, USA - Sample 7 (SPAdes) (version 2) | ecosystem: Environmental > Aquatic > Marine > Oil seeps ... | reverse complement strand
TTCCGATCTCTGCACACCGGAGGCCACGCTGGCCAGCGTGTCGGCGTCTGAAAGATCAGACTCGGAACCGTGCTGGATCACCGACGCGATGGTCAGCGTGTCGCCATCGCCGAGTGTGGCGGTGTACGGCAAGCAGACGACTGCGGACATTGGCCAGCCAAGTACGGCACGGTCAATGATGACGCCCGTCACGACGGTGGCGTCACCAGCGCCGCCAGCCACCGCAGCAGCGGGACCGGCAGCGTTGCGAACGGCGATCAGGTCGCCGATGGATCGGGTTTGCATGGTCATGGAGTTCTCCTTTGATTGACCGGGATTCAGGCAACACGGCGGATCAAACCGCCGCGCTGCAAGTCAAAGGTGCGCCTTACGCGCCCCAGGTCACGCCGATCAGCCAAGCAACCGCTGGAAGGTGGCGCAGGCCGATGTCGTTGTGCAAAATCAATCGCATCAGCGTCTCGTCGCGGCTGAACGCGGCCTGCATGACGCCGTTGGCGTCTTTGTATGCGGCCTCAGTCGACACCGAAATCTTGATGCCGTCCTGTTCGCCGATCACGACGTGGCGTGGATGGATCAGGCCGATTTCCGAAAGCGTGCCACCACCGAGGTTCGTCGGAACATTGGTGGTAACGTGCACAGGCTTGCGCCGCAGCATCCCGTTTTCCATTTCGGGATAGGCTTTGTTGCCGTTGCCATCCCGCAGGTTGGTCAAATACATCGCAGTGCGCGGGGACATGACGTAATGTGCACCGGTTGGGTCGACGTTCTGGTTCATCAGCGCCAGTTCCAGACGCCCAAGATCGTTGTCGACCTTTTGCAGATCAGGCACCGCAGTCATGGTCAAGATATTCAGCACCTCAAACGAGGTGCCAACCAACTGGTTGCGCAAACCGAGTGGCGAATTTTCTCCACCGGCACCGCGCAAGAAGTGCAGATCCTGCGCAGCCGCAGCCCCCTCGACAATGTCGTCGCGCACCAACTTGTCGACAGACGTGCTGGCAGACGCGAGCAAATCATTCGAGATCGGCACAAGACCCGCGAACTTCTTTGCCGACAATTTCATCTGCCCAAAGGTCTGGCCGGTGGCCGGGGTATCCTGTTGCTCGGCAATGTAGCCAAACTGCGCACCTGAGGTGCGGCGGTTGGTGGTCATGTTGCCATTCGGCAAAGGCACAAACCGTGGACCCATCGCCGAAACAACACTGGCCGGGCGCAGTAGTTCGATGATCTCGCCAGACACATCCTCGGGCACCAAGAACCCGCCAGCGGCACCGCTGCTCATATTCTGGTTTGCGAACAGGCCAGAGTCGCCGTTGGTTTCGGCGATCTGCGCCGCAATGTGCGCGTTGCCCTGACCGGCGGCCAGATACCGCGTCATGCGAGCAAAGGTCACACCCGGAACCGCCGCTGCGGCTGGCGCAGGGGTCTGTGCAGGCGCTGGCTGTGCCGGGGCAACCGACACAGGCACAGCCAGCGACGCGCGGCGCGTTTCGGCATCGCGCAGGCGTTCCATTTCCGCTTGCAGACGGTCGTCCTCGCCGGTCAGGGCAGACCACGCGATCTGTTGTTCGTCAGAGATACCGGTTTCGGGATCGATTTGCGCTGTGATTGCTTCCATCTCGTCAAGGATGGTCGCGCGACGTGCGCGGATTTCAGTGATACGGTCCATGTCCGTTCCTTTTAATTCGCGGCGCGACGCCGCATTTCAACCTGTGCGGAAAACGGTGCGCGTTGCCCGCCTGCCTTCTTGTCACCCGGCACGCGGGCCTTGCTCAGCACGCCTTCCAGCGTGCCGACTTGATCTGCCATCCCTAGTTCAACGGCAGTTTTTGCGACGACCATGCCACCGCGTCCGAATTCGGATCGCACGGTCGCCACACTGACCTTGCGGCCTTTCGCAACGTCGGCCATGAACACGGCCTCGGCCTCATCAACGCTGACCTGCATTGCGGCGCGGCCATCATCAGTGTCGGGGTCTGGGCGCTTCATCGGTGCGTGTGTGCTGATCACGTCAAAGCCCCGATTGCCGCTGGCATCAGGCGCTACCTGCCGAGATCCCGACAGCATTACACCGATGCTACCAACGCTTGCGGCGGGCTCCAAAACTATGGTCGTGGCTTGACTGGCCAGCCAATACGCCGCCGAGGCGCACTGGCCCGTGACGAAAGCTGTCACCGGCTTTACCGAGGCGCGAATAGCCTCGGCAGCTTCACCAAGGCCAGAAACCACACCACCGGGGCTGTCGAACAGCATGACGATTTGCGTCACATCTGGATCGGCCAGCGCCACGCGGAAATCGCGCATGATGGCATCAAGCGCCGCGCCGCCAGCTGACGAACTGACCATCGTCGCACGCGGAAAAATAGGTCCAAAAACCGGTAGCACTGCAGCACCGTCGCGGACGGTTGACATGCGAGCACCTTCCAGCCGCGAGCCGACAGCTGCGACAGCGTGCAGTCCATCATCAAGCCGCGCTGCATGGCCATCTGCGGCGACGGATTGCAGTGCGCCCGCGTTGAAAGCCCGCGTTGCAATCGCCTCAATGGCGCCAAGATAGTCGGGCATGATTGCCCAAGGCTGGCCGCGAATGGCGGCCAGCACACGACTGAGATCGTCTTGCATGGGTGGGTTCCTTATTCGGTTGATGCGCGGGATAGTTGGCCCGCGTCTTCCATATTGGCTGGACGCCAATAGGCGGTGCCAGCAGCCCCCGGAATTTCCGGCTGATTTTCACGGCGACGCAAATCATTGGCGTTAGCCATACCCATTTGACGTTGCTGCCAATACGCCTCCATCCGGCTTTTCAGATCGCCTTTAACCAGCGCATCGGTCAGGTGCTCGAAGGTATGGCCGGGCTCGGCAAAGAGCCGCGACGCCGCGGATTCGACCCGCGCGAAATGTGGCCCAAGGTGGTAGATCACGAATTCCAGCGACTGCATTTCGATGTTGTTGTTCGTGCTGCGCGACAGATCAAAGATCAGGTGCGGCGGCACACCCCAAATGCGGGCCAAATCCGTGACGTTGAATTGACGCGTCTCAAGAAACTGCGATTTCTGGTGATCATGGGTCAGAAAGTTTGCCGTCACATCTTGATCGAGGACCGCGACATTCTCGCCATTCGGATTGCCATATATCCGCTGCCAATCGGAACGCATCGCCGTTTTGTCTGACGGTGAAATCTTGCCCTTTCCCTGGAGAACCGTGTCGACCTTGCCGCCGCGTTCCCAAAATTTTTGCGAGTGACGCTCTGCTGCGACTGCGCCGCCTAATGATTCTCGTGCAAACCGCATCGGGCTTAGGCCAGAAATGCCGTCGCGAGAAAAACCGACGATGTGCAGGATGTCGCGCTGCGCAAACCGGCCAGTCTGACCGTCTGGCAGGGTCGCGTCATAAAACACAGTCTCGCCCTCGGCAGGGTCAAAGAACACCACCGGCGTGCAGGCACCGGGGCGCAGTCGCGTCAGTGCCACTGGACGGCCCGCCACGTCGCGGCTGACGTAGGCGTTGAACTCGCCAAACAACAGTATGTCGCCCATCATCAACTCGCGAAAGTGGAACGCTGATTGGTGGCTGTTCGGCGCGTCGTGCATCAGTCGGTACAGGATCGATTCCTCAGCGCGGAAACGGCCCGTTTTCTCGCTGCGGTAATAAATCATCGGCGTCATAGCAAAGACGCCACCCATGATGCGCAACGCCTGAACCGTACCAGGCAGGCTGATCACGGTGCTTTCATCGACACGCACTCCGGAACGGGACGCCCCAGAAGTGACAAAGCCGTTCGACCATTGTGTCGGGCTTTCCACACTCGAGGCGGTCATCGCCGGTTCAGAGCGAGCTTGAGGTTCCATCATGACCGTGCCGCGACGGAACAGATTCATCAGGCCCATGCTTACATTCCCTCGTAAACGAAGGCCTTGCCTTCGGCGGCGACCGGCTCGCGCATCATCAGCATGAAGCCATCAAGCGCCGCGATAAACGGGTCGATTTTGGCCTTGCCTGAGACTTCTTTTGTGACGCGCACGGCTGACCCCTTTTGTTCCGGCTTTGCGTTCCCCACCGACCACGCCATAAGAGGCTGGCCGCAGTGGACAAACGTGCCCTGTTTTAACATCCGTTCCATGCCCCACAGGGCGGGCGATAGTCGCCAGTCCTGCCCGACAACCACCAGCTGCTCGAAGGTGATCCCGCGTTTGAACATTTCGTGCTGGATCGAGGCGACGTTCGTGGTGTCAACACCAATCGCATCGTCTTCGGGCAGCAGCCCAGCATCGAGAAGACGCTGGGCAATATCTGCGACGCCCCGAACGTCGCCTGTTGTGTCGCGGTCGCCCAACATGGTCAGGTCGCCGATCTCGTCAAAGTCATGCAGCCGCGGGGCGATTTCCTTGCGCAGATCCAGCACCTCAGGGTGCGCCCAGGCGTGGCCCCAATGCAGCCAGCGCTGTGTTTCGCGACAGCGACCGATCACCGCCACCCCGAACAGATCGTCGAGCCCGCCGCCGTCGATGCCCATCACGGCCACTTCACTGCGCTCGATCAGGTCATCCAGCGACAAGCCGGGGTCAGCCGCGCCGTCCCAATACTGCGCACCGACCCAACCCGCGCTAAGGCCAACACCGATTTCGATGTTCAGGTGCTGACTGACCCAGATTTGCTTCGCCTCTTTCGAGACGGTGCCGTTGTTCTCATAATCTGCGATCAGACGAACTGGGTCGATGGACCGCCCCCAGTTGGGCAGCACCATTTGCCAGTTGCGCTGATCGCTCCAAAACTTTTCGTCACGCTGGTGCGCTGGCGGATATTCATACAGGATCGGCAGCAAGATTGGGTTTGCGCCGCCAGTGCCGTCGCGCACCGCGCGGGCCTTCTCGAGTTCTGCCTTCCAGATTCCGGCAGGGGCTTCATCCGACTGCGTGGTGATCATCAGAACTTGACCGCCCTGCATGGTGATCCCACCCCCCCGAATCTGCTGCATTACGGCTTGAGCCTTCGCCCGTTTGCCCAACTCATGCAACTCGTCGATGATCGTCAGAACCGGGATTTCACCGACGACGATTTTTGTGTCGAAGGTTTTGACGTCCAGTTCCGTCCCCGTTTTGCGCCGCGTGATACACTTGAGGTGATCCTGCACTTTGAAGATCGCATCCAGTTGTGGATTGATACGGATCATGCCCTGTGCCTGATCAAACAACCGGTTGGATATGTTTTGCGATGGGGCGACGATCAACATCTTTTGGTTCGGAGATTCCTCCATAAACAGCGCAGTTAGGCCCAATGCAGCAACATAGGTGCTCTTGGAATTTTTCTTTGGCACCATGCACAGCAGTTCCCAAACTAGCCGCTGCTTGGTGTCAGGATCCTCACTTGCAAGAAATGCCACGACGATATCGCGGAACCATTCGCCACAGGCCTCGGACAGAGGCGGGTTGCCTGCCCGATCTGGCAACTGCAATCTGTTAAAAAACGCCAGTGCCTTTGCCGCCCGCATCTCATTGATCGGCACGTCCGCCATTGGCGTCTCGCCGCGCTGGATCTTCTCCCACCAATCCGTGCAGGCAAAGCGAGGCAGCGGGTCAGTGTCGAACACTGGTGCGAGCCTCTAGGTCGAGTTCGGCCATCAACTCGGCATCGGCTTTCGTCGCGCGATCCCGGTCTATCTGCTTCTTGCCAAGCTTTTCAGGCACGGGGTCGGGCTTGTTATTATCACTACGACCCATCGTCTTTTCTATCTCCATCAAGTCGTTTCGCGCCAACATTTTGTCGAACTGGCGGTGCGCTCCGACGTTGCCTCCTTCGGCCAACTCATAAACAGCCATGAGGCGCTCTGCCTCCAACCGGTCACGCATCGCATCACGAACTTTCAGCTCGGCTCTAAAATGCCGCTTGAGTGTGGCAATAGACGCATCGACGGCGCTCGCAATCCGGTCGTTCGACCAACCCACAGCAAGTAACAACTTGACTTTGTTGCGATTTCTCGAAGTGACCTCGAACGACGGGCGTCCGCGTTGGCCTTTACCTGCCCGAACAGGGTTGCCGAATAGGTCAAAAACATCGTCGCCCAAGAAAAAAATCTCCAGATGAGGGAACGCACCGGTCTAGCGCTGCGGGGGGTTGTGAGGAATTACCCCCCCTGCCGCTCGGCCCGCTGCTTCGCACCGTCGTGACAGGGCTTGCATAGACACTGCAGATTAGCCTCGTCCCAGAACTTCGCTTCGTCGCCGCGATGCGGATCGATGTGGTCTGCGACCAACTCAGGCGCCCGACCCTTGATCATCTCTGGCTTGCCGATGCCCTTGAGCATCCGCGCCACGCTGGCCAAGCTGTGCTCCCAACCACACATCCGGCACGTGAAGTCATCACGCACCAGAACCTTCCACCGCATCCGGTGCCAGTTCGCTGTCTTGTACCAAGCCCGATCAGGACGAACCGCGTCACGCTGCCGAGACACCGCCGCCTTATTCGCCGACAAATACCGCGTGCCCCGCGTCAACCGACGGGTCGGGTCCTTGAGCATCCGCAACGGCGGCATATGCAAACCTTTAACAAAGGAAAGCGCCCGCGTGGATCTATCCACCGGACGCAATGAAGGCGTATCACTCAGGGCCTATAAACCTGAGCAAACCGCCCACCCGCTCGGGCCACAGGCGTCACTCGACGCGGGGTCACCGGCATAAGGCTATTGGGGTACAGGCATAAACACCGCATGCAAGACCTGTCAAACGGTTTTCTTAACAGGGACTAAATCATCAACGCTGGACTCGACCGAAGTCTCACGCCCGAACAGCGACAGTCTCACCGCCAAACCACCAGCGGCCTTGATCGAAACAACCTCACATCGCACGCCCGCAAACGGCCCCGCCTTGAACATCGCCGTGTCGCCAACCCGAAGGGCCACGGCTAGCCGCCGGCGCTTCTTGGTCGCTGCGTGGGCCTCCTGCGCATCGGCATCAACGCGGCGCATCGCATGGATCGCCCGCAAACCGTCCGGATCAATCTGCCCCCACGCGCCACACCGCAAGGTCAACGCGCCTGTGATGAACGGACAGATCAACACCCGGTGAATGACCGGGGCCGCAGGGAACTCAGCAAACACATACCCCGGCAAATAGCGGCGCACATACTCGCGAACTCGACCGAACCGCCGCGTCTTGCGTATCTGCACCGGATGAAACCCGTATACCCCGCGCTGGTTCAACCATGCCTCAGCCTGATCCTCGCGCTGCGATGCCACCCGCAACGCATACCACCGGGGCCCGCCATCACCGTCAAAGATCGCACCACCACGCGCCACCGAGCCAACCACGTCGCCAACGCTGAAATCCAGATTACCCGCCATCCTGACCACCTCATGCTTCATGCCGCTTCACCCCGCTTCGCCAAATCCAAGATCGCCAGCGCAGCCGATTCATCGGCGCGGTACGCACGCAACCAATCCAGTTCGTCCGATCGGGGGGTGCCGCGCTCGTCGATGATCTGCAGCCGACGTACACACTCTGCCGCGCTGTCCGAAATCTGACGCAAATCCATCGCCAGCGGCGGGCGACCATGACGACGCAGAAAGCGGTACAGCGGCACCAGCTCGCCACGCGCCAAGGCCAACGGCCCCTCTACCGAGGCCAACCACGAGCGCACGATCCGGCGCTCCTCAAATGGCCGCGCCTGCAAACCCAAACCAATCCCGCGCATCACGACGAAACTGGGCCACTCGTCACGCCGCGCCCCGCCGGCCATGTCCAGTATTTGCTCACCCAACACATCAAGGCAGGCAGGCGACAAATGATCCAGCGCCACAACCAGACGGTCCAGATCATCCGACAACACCGCCTCGCTTTGCCCACGCCGCCTGCGCATACCACGCGCCGTCAGGTCTGCCAGCAACGCCCGCACACGATCTCGCCGCGTTCTTGTGTCTTCGGCCTCGTCGTCCATCGCCCCGTCTCCCCTTCTCAGCAAATTCCAACGTGTCAACCAGACCCACCGTTGGCCGTTGTGTTCCGTGTGTCTCGTTTCTTTTCATTCTCGTTTCCTTTCTTTTCTACGGTCACGGAAACCGGCGAAAAAAAGGGAAGCCCCAGCACAAACACGTCCTGTTCCGTGTTTATTCCGTGATTTTCCGTGACCGTTCCGTGACGGTTCCGTAACTTTCCGTGACAGTCACGAAACGTCACAGAACGAAACACGGCACAAAACCAGCCACAAAACCGCCCTCGCGCGAGGGAAGCCATCAGCTCTGCTCCAGCATGAATTGATCTAACGCCGCGCGGATCAACGGCTCGCGCCGCTGCACCCCGGCGTGGTGTTCCTCGAGCCACGCATCAAACCGGTCGACAAACGCAGGCGATTTGAGCAGTTGCGCGGCACCAATGGCCTCAACCTTGCTGCGCAGGTCCGCCAACCGCTTGTTGATCTTGCGAGTCTCGGTTTTTTGAGCATTGAGGCGCGACGATTCGAGCGCCTTCTCGGCGACCTCGGTGACAACCTTATGTGCCCAACGGATTTCACCGTTGTCGCACCGCACGCGATGCCAGCCATGCAGCGGACCCAGTTCGCGATTGATCAACGCTTGCCAGCGCTCCAACGGCAGTCGTAACTCATAGGCCAGTTGGAAATCATCACAGGGCAGGGTGCCGATGGGTGTCTCGTCTTGTGCAATGCAAAACAGCTGAAACCCGAACCACCCGACTTCGGGGTCAGCCTTGCGGCGAAACTCGCTAGCCCGCCAGCGCTTGAGGTTCCACTGCAAGAAATAGTGGCTGTCGAGCCGATCACTCGCCGAGATCGGATAGGTCGGCAGATCAGCCACATCGGCGACCTGAAGGGGGCGGGCATTGGTCATTCTTGACCCCTTGTTGCGGTTAGAATTCTGGCGTTGCGACTGCCCAGCCACTGCGTTTGCACGTCGCCGATGAATCGGCGGGCGGCGGCGGACAGATTGCGCAGCGCGGGATCGACACGCTCGTATTTTCCCATTCGGTGCGCCAAAAGCGCGGGCGCAACCTTGTGGCCGATGCGGCGAAACTCAGCCTCATCAAGCCGCCTGCAAGCAGCGCAGCAATAGCGCGACCACGACCGTGGCGGCGTGAACAACTGCGAACACGCCGGATTGAGGCAGCGACCGAACGCCGCAAACGGATGCGCGGCCAATTCGGACCACGCCACGTCCGAGAACGCAGGCACGTCAAAAACAGGCACGTCAAAGGGCCGCGCCCCTAAATGCACCGCCAGTGCATCGTCGGGATGGGGTGCCGGTTCACTCATGCCCCGCGCTCCCGCCAGATAGCGCCACAGCGGCAAATTTGTGCAAGGTCGATCATGCCGCACCTCCGCCCTTTTGCGTGTCGATTTCCGTGATGCTTGGGTATGGCCGCGACGACAGGCCGTAATCCTCGAGCAGCGCGACAATGTTCGGGATCACCCGCAACTGGTGGTAACGTTGGGTCAATGCGGTGCGCTGCCGACCATCGAGCGCGGCGCAGCGGGTTGTCGCAGCACCCGGCGTGCGTGACAGCAACAGCGCGTGGTCAGCGGCTGGTGACCAGTGCGGGTGAAAAATCGGGTCCAGCAACTGCGCGGCCTTGGCCCGATAGGCCTCACCCGCGTCCTGCACGACCGCAGGGGGTAAAGCCAAACGCCGGATTTTGGGCAAAGGCGCGGCCTGTGGCGGGGCGGCGGCAGCCCGCTCTGCTAAGTCAGCCCGCATTCTTTTGACCTCGACCAGCGCAGCACGTTTGACGCGGTGCGTGATCGCCGAAGGCGTGATCCCCAGTGCCCGCGCCGCCGCCATGCGCGACCGGTACGTCACCCCATCCAGCGTGGTCACCAACCCAGCAGGCAAGGTGCAAACCATGTCCACGGGTATTTCCCGCGCTATGCGGGCCGCGACGGTCTTGTGGCTAATACCCAACGCATCCGCCGCCGCCCGCCGCGACGGGTAAGTAACGCCGTCAATCGTCGCCGCTGCGCAGGTGCGGGGCACGTCAGCCCGCAATGCCTGCGCCCCACTTTTGTCAGGGTTGCGCAACAGGCGGGCGTTCAGGGTGCTCACCGGAACACCATGCGCCCGTGCCGCTGCCGACACTGACCGGTACGCAACACCGTCAATGGTTATTGGCTTGGGGCTTGTGCTCATGCCCAAATTCCTTTGCTGTCGTTTGCAATTCGGGCGTACTCGCCCCGAACTCGCGCGGCGGCGACGTCGAACCAGTGCGGGTCACTTTCAACGCCGATGGCCTTGCGTCCGTTCCGCGCTGCTGCAACCAGGGCCGTGCCCGACCCCATCATCGGATCAAGCACGAGGTCGCCGGGCTGCGTGGAATTGAGGACATAATGCTCGACCAACGCGACCGGCTTTTCGGTCGGGTGCTTGGTTTCGCGTGGCGCGTTCAGGGCGAACGATTGTTTTGACCCGCAGTCATTGATGCCCTGCGGGCGGGCGCGGCCCTTCCACAGGTAGATCGTGAATTCGAGGTTTTTCATGTACCAACGGTTGCGGGTGGCGCGGATCTTGTCCCAGACCAGCAGGTTGTGAAACCGCCAGCCCGCACCCTCGAATGCCCGCCCCGCGCGAAACAGGTTCTTGTCATTGGCCATGATGTAAGCGTCGGCATCAGCCTTGCACGCGCGAAAGAACGGCCCGCCAAGATCCTCCCACGGCGGAACGTCCATCAGCAGACCCTTGTTGTCATAAACGCCATTGGTAAAAATCCCGCCCATGGACTGATTGGCACAACCACCCGACGTCAGCGCATAGGCCACGTCGCAAAACAGCATGTCGGCGACACCGCGCAGGCCGGGCAACACATCGCGGCAATCGCCCAGAATTAGACGGCAATCGCCGATGGTGATGTCGCGCTGGATGCCGGTCATGTGTCGCTGCCGGTCATCAGCGCCTCAAACCGACTCAGAAACCGCGCACGGGCTTCATCCGGCGACCAGAATTCAACGGTCAATGGTGGCCCCGCAATTGAACGGACCGCAGGCCAATCATCATCATTGCACATGACCTGCGCCTGCTCGACTTTGAGCATGTACAGATCGGCCAGCTTGACAGGGAACGGCAAGGGCCGCGACAAACCGAAACGACCCAACACCGCCGCTTCCACCCGCGCCTCGATACGCTTGTAATCGGGCAGCAGCCCTTTGAGCGGGCTGGACACATCACCGATAAACGCCTCGGCAGCGTCATGCAAAAGCGCGGCCAGGGCGAACTCGGATGGCACCACCAGACTGCACCACACCGAATGCTCTGCCACCGAATAGAACCGATGTGCCTGCCCGGTGAAGCGACATATCTGCGACAACGCGTGTGCAACGTCTTGAATCGTGAACTCAGATGCTTCGGGGTTCTCGAAATCGAAGTAACCACCACCCACACACAAGATTTTAGGGCCGGAAATCACGCGCCGCTCGCCCAACACAGTCATGCGATCACCTGCAAGGTGAACGCCATCAGCGCCAGCACCGCACTAAACGCCAAACCCTGCCGCCCGGCGGTTAATCTACGCGCCTCGCGGAACCCGCCGGCAACCATTGCGAAGAACAGCGCAACGCACCACAACACAAACGCCAGCGCGTGCAACAAAACCGCCATCACAACCCCGCCTCCGCCAGCCCAATTATGTGCTCCAACACCTCACGCGCCGCCCGCATTTCCGCAATCACCTCGGTCCGCTCGCCCGGCGTCACCGCCTCGCCACCAGGGCTGAGATGCGAAAACGCCCGGATCAACGCGGCATGTGCCTGCCCGCAGGTCACCGTGCTTTGCGCCGCCAGATCGCGCAGGCTTCCCTCGCGCACTCCCTCGCGACCGGCGCGCTCGAACAGACGGCAGGTCAACGGGAACGCACCCACGAAATCCTCAAGCGCCACCGCAGCATCGATCGACACCGCCAATTGGCCCGAGCACATCTTGGAAACCGTGCCCTTCGATCCCACACCATACCGCGCCTCGAGCACCGCAGCGGCAGCATCAACGCCACCCGCGCGGCGCACCAAACCGTCAAAAATGCCCCGAACTACCGGATCAGCCATGCGAAACCTCGTTTCCTTGGAAAACCGGAAAAACCGTGCGCAAGTCGGGGGATGAAACAATCATGCCGCATCCACCGCGCTATCAGCCTGCCCATCATCGGCGGCTGGCTCGTAAACCCACGAGACCGCAAGAACCGCGCCGTCGGTTTGACGTTCGATTCTCGCTGCCAACGCCAACGACGGCAAACGGTTCCCGTTCAGAATGTCAGAAAGATACGGTGCCGAGATACCCAAGGCAGCGGCCCAGTCTTTGCGCGGCTTACCGCTCTGCTTGATAATTTCTGCCAACATAGCCCAACTTCTCGCACAGCGAACTTATTCGCGTCAAGCGAAACATTAGCCATCCGCGAAGTATTCTCTTTCAGCTTATCGCGGCAAGGATCCCCGCGTGACAGTGTGCCACGATGAAACTGAACCTAGGACCGATTCTCAAACGCCAGGGCGTGACGCAGGCTGCGCTTGCGGCTCGCATCGGGGTCAGCGCAGGCTTTGTAAGCGAGATTATTTCGCAAAAAAAACAACCATCCATGGAAACGCTGGCGCTGATTGTCGAGGCGCTTGGCGTGACACCGGGCGAGATTTACGGCGCCACAGAGATCAGTACCGCGCAGAACAAAACCGCCCAAGACTTTGCGCTGGCCGAGTCGGGCGCTACACCCTTTCAACCAAAGCCACGATCAGACGCAGAAACGATTCTCGCAATCAGCGCCAGAAACGGGCGCCACGTGCAGATGTTCACCACCAACGCTGCGCAACCCGACCTTGGCTTGCTGGCAGGCGACAAAGTGTTGATCGAAATGAACGGCAAGATCGCGCTGGATGACATTGTCATCTGCACTATTCTCGATGCGGACGGCACCGCCAGAACGCACTTGCGGCGATGGCTCGACCCGTGGCTTGTCTCCGGGCCCGCAATTGACAGGCTGGACCCCGCGAACGGTAGCGCGGCCATACTAGGCAAGGTTATTGGTGTGTTGAGGGCCGATTTTCTCTAAAATCAGCAATGCCCGCCAAGCTGCGCATCGACCCAAGCTCGCGCAGCTTCTGCGGAAACAAACGCAACACCCCGGCACGTGACGCGACCCGAACGCGTCACAATCTCGTAGCCGCGATAGTTGTCAGCGACGGCTTGACTGGGGGCGGCGGGCTTTCGCACAGGCTCGCGGCGGATCCGGTCGGGCGACAACGATCCGCCAGCGTCCCGCCCGCCCGCGCCAACCGGCGCCATAACCAGCACGGCGATCAACGCGAAAACGCTGAACAGAAAGCCAAGCATCAGCCAGCCAAAAAAGCTGCGCCCCCGCGCTTGCGCTGCCAGCCCAGTCACGACAGCCGCGCCAATCCAGAACACCCAAATCATCACAACCCCCACGCGCTAAATCCACCCCAAGGGTGCCGGATGCGTGCGCCGGCCTCAAGGCAGGATTGCTGTGCTGACGAAAGTTCGCTAACAGCTAAGTTTACACTTGACAGTAACATTCGCTAACCGCTAACTTCGCAAACAGTAGATACACTGGAGGCGAAGATGAAACAGCCCGAAAAGCACCCAACCGCCCGCGCCTTGGTCGCCAACCCGTCAGCTTCGCACAGTCCGATGCTGCGCCTGATCGCCTGGGCCACGCTCAAGGCCGAACGCGGCCAGACCGTGCGCCAAAGCACCCTGCACGCCATCCGCCGCCCTGCAAGCCAACCGCAGGTGGCTTGATGAGCGTACTTGACAAGATCACCGGCATCATTGCCGACATCAGCGGCCACCCCAAGGCAGACGTAACACCAGACGCCGTCCTTGCCCGCGATCTGCAGATTGACGACTTCGGCGCAATCGAAATCGTCATCACCATAGAGGATGAATTCGGCGTCGAAATCAGCGACGACCAATTTGAATCCGCGCACACGCCTCGCGATCTTGAGCGTCTGGTGAACGCCGCGACCGGCGCACTGGCAACGCTATGACGGCCCTACCTCCAGTCGCACGGTTCTGGATGGTGTGCCGCCACCCGACCGGCCCGCACGCCAAGACCGAACCGCGCACCCGCTACAGCCACCACGGCGACGCAGCAACGGCGGCGGCCAGCCTTGCCCGCCAGAACGGCCACCCGTTTCTGGTGCTCGAAGCCATCGAAATCTATCGCCCCGGCGATGCAACGCAGGAAACATTGCTGTGACCAAAACACCTGACAACACAAACCTGCGCGATTTCCTGCTCGACCTCGAATTACTCGGCCCTGCCGGACGACAGGACCACTTCGCCAGTGAAGTTCTCGCCAACGGCGGCAGCCATATCCGCCCCAGCAAAAACGGCCTGACAAGCCACATGATCGAGGTCAGCGTGCATCAGGTCAACGCCTACGGCTGGACCGAAGACGAGGCTATCCGCAACTGGATCAAAGCCGCAACCGCCGTCGCTAAACCGGCACAAGACGACGCCCCCGCGCCATTCCCCACTCCGCGCAACCACGGCGAAGAAATCGCTAACGCCCGCGCAGCCTATCGCGTGAACGAACACATCGGCGCGATCAGCGCACACTGGCCACCGGCCACTGATCACGAAAAACCGGCCCGCTCTTCCTAGCCGGTTCACTGACCGGGGCATGACTGCTCTCTGCCCCGGTCCCTTTTCCAAACAGTCAAAGGTGCAACCATGACCCAGCACACCCACACCATCGCCACAGATTGCGCGGCTATCGCCCGCATCAACCAGCTGATCGACACAGCCCTGCCCACAAATCATGGAGCCGCCGCCATAATGATGCCCATGCGCCTGCGGGCCATGCGGGCCGCGATGGCCGATATTTCATTGGACGCCGGCACACGCCGCCGCGCTGCCCGCGTCCTGATCCGCGACGGAACCGACATCGACCGCGCGGCAGGCGCTGCCCTGATGCCACTCCTCGAAGAAATGGCAAGCGCCAATCCGGCACACCTGCCTCATATTTGAAACACAGGAAAGGCAACCACCATGGCCAATCCCTGCGCAAAGCCAGACCACACCCACGCGCGACGCGCTGGCATTCTGTGCAACGATCCGCAGTTTCAGAAATTCGCGGCCATCAGCAGCGGCTTCCCCGGCTTGTGCTTTGCCTCAAGCGCCGCCGCCGAATACCTGCGCGGCCAATGCCAGATCACCAGCCGCCGCGACCTCGACACAGACGACGCGGGTCTTGACCGGTTCAACCAACTCCGCACCGAATTCGACGCATGGCGCGGGCGGATAGCGGCGCAACGATAACCCTAAACACAAGAGGAAGGCCCAATGATGGCCAACAAAAAATCCCCGGCGGTCGTGAATGCACCAGAGCCTCACGACCCTTACACGCTGCGCACGCTTGACCAACTCACCAGAGTATTGGACGGCGGCGACTTTACGCGCAGCGTTCAAGACAACCTTGACGACCTTAAAGCCGCGTTTGATGCCCACCGCGAAAACCACCCCGGCACGGCTGGGAAAGGGTCGTTTACCCTCAAACTCGAATTTGAGGTCAAGCCCAACGGCGACACCATCATTGCCGGAACAAGCGAAATCAAACGCCCGAAAGAGCCACCAGCAACAGGGGCCGCCCACCTCGGCGACGGCGGCGAATTTAGTCTTGGCACACCAATGATGCGACGAATGGATCGCCCCGTGCGTGACGTCCCCAACTATGACCCCGATACCGGCGAAATCCGGGACACGGACTAACCTGAAAGCCCACATTCAATTCAGAAAGCACCCCGATGGAAACTCAACCAACCAACCGCAATGTCGCCGAAACCATGCGCGACGTAATGAAACAACTGGCCGAGCACACAACCGTAGATCTGCCCGAGACTTTCGACCCGGAACGGCCGTTTCTGATCACCGTACCCGAAGGCCGGAGAATCGAAGATCTGACCAGCGAAATTGGCCACGCCGCGCAGTTTTTGCGCCCGCTGCGCCGAAAAGGCACCGCGAAACTCGAACACCTGCAAAGCCTGATTGACTGGTCAAACCGGTTCAAAAGCCCGGAATCTATGCTCTACGCAAACCCCGACATGACAGCACCATCGCTGACCTGCATCGCCAATTACCACGCCGAAGGGGGCGAAACCTACGCACCAGGCGAAGGCGTGCCAGGTGCGGCCCACTGCGACCACCGTGCCCGTTACGCCTTTCCGCTATCCGACGAATGGAAGGCCTGGAAAGCCATTGACGGTGTCGCATTGGAAAAGGACGACCTCGGCGAATTCATCGAGGCCAACGCCAAGGACATCATGGACCCGACACCGGCAATGTTGCGCGGCGTTGAGGATGACAAGAACGACGGCTGGGAAAATCGCCTGATCCAAACTGCGCAAAAGATCGAGGGTCGATTCGGTCAGCTTACCAAGCTTCTGGCACTGTCAAAACAGTTTCAGGTGTTCGAATCCAGCGACCTGAAGGTCAGCACAAACCGCGACACGGGTGAGTCTGAAATCCAGTTCCTGAATGAACACAAGGACGCGGACGGCAGGCCGCTGAACATTCCGAACCTGATCATAATTGCCATTCCGGTGTTCGCGGGTGGTGCCCTGTACCGCATGGCCGTCCGGTTCCGGTATCGGAAAAGTGGCGGTCAGGTGAAATTCATCCTGTCGATCTACAACCCCGAACGCGCATTCAAGGCGTCATTCGAGGAAGCCTGTGAAGACGCGAAAACCGCCACCGCCCTGCCACTCATGTTCGGCACCCCCGAATCCTGACGCCCCTTTCTGGACCCGCCCGCCGGGTCCAGCGATGGACGCCAGCCGCCCCACACAAGGAACCAAGCCATGCGTGACCTGCCACACCTTGACCTGACCACACCCCAGCGGCACGCGATCACCACCGCACCGCCGATGATCATCGACAGTTTTGCAGGTGGCGGCGGGGCCAGCACGGGCATTGAACTGGCGCTTGGCCGCAGCCCTGACATTGCAATCAACCACGACCCGCAGGCCCTATCGATGCACGCGGTCAATCACCCGACCGCCAAGCACCTGCAAACCTCGATTTATGCCGTTGACCCCCGCGAACAGGTGCCAGCCGGTCGCAGCGTCGGCCTCGCGTGGTTTTCGCCCGACTGCAAACACCACAGCAAAGCCAAAGGCGGCAAGCCGCTGTCAGCGAATATCCGGGATCTGGCGTGGGTGGTGATCCATTGGGCCGAAAAGGTCCGCCCCGCCGTGATCTTGCTGGAAAACGTCGAGGAATTTCAGGACTGGTGCCCCCTGACGCCCGAAGGCAGACCCGACCCAGACCAACGCGGCGCGACGTTCCGCAACTGGGTCGCGCGGCTCAAACGCTTGGGCTACCGCGTCGAGTGGCGTCAGCTGCGGGCCTGCGATTACGGTGCGCCGACAATCCGCAAGCGCCTGTTTATCGTCGCCCGCTGCGACGGCCAGCCGATTGTCTGGCCTGCCCCGACCCACGCCAAACCGGACAGCGACGCGGTGACCACCGGCCAGCTGCAGCCGTGGCGCAGCGCCGCCAGCATCATCGACTGGTCGCTGCCGTGCCCGTCGATTTTCGACACCAGCGCGGAAATCATGGCCAAGCACGGGTTGCGGGCGGTGCGGCCACTCAAGGACGCCACCCTGCGCCGGATCGCACGCGGCGTGATGCGCTATGTGGTCGAGGCAGCGGAACCGTTCTTGGTCAGCTATTACGGCGATGGCTCAGGCGGGCTGACCCGCGAACACGCAATGAGCAACCCAGCCACGACAATGACCACGGCCAATCGTCACGGCCTTGTCGTGCCTCACCTGATGACCATGCGGAACGCGGGAAAGCCGTTTTCCGCCGCCAATGAGCCGACCCACACAATCACCGCAGGCGGTGCACACCTGATGGCCGTCAGCGCCTTTCTCGCCCAACACAACGCCGGGCCGCGCATGACCTCGAACGCAGGCCGCGCAGCCACAACGCCGGTCAGCACCCTGACCACACGCGGCACGCAACAGCAGATCGTCGCCGCGCACCTGATGAACATGCACGGTGCTTCGCGCAGCGCCCGTGACTTGGCCGCGCCGCACCCGCCGGTTTGTGCCGGCGGTCAACACGGCGCAGTGATCGCCGCGTTTTTGCAGAAATATTACGGCCAAGGTGTCGGCCAGACCCTCACCGATCCGCTGCACACCCTCAGCACCCGCGACACCTTTGGCTTGGTCACCGTCGAGATCGACGGCCAGACCTACGCAATCACCGACATAGGCATGCGCATGTTGACCCCGCGCGAACAATTCCGCGCCCAAGGGTTCCCCGACGACTACATCATCGATCGCAGGCATGACGGCAAACCCATGACCAAAACCGCCCAGACCCGCATGTGCGGCAACTCCGTCTGCCCACCGGTCGCCGCCGCCTTGGTCCACGCAAACTGTGCGCAGCTAAAGACCAAAGCAGGGATCGAGGCGGAACCGATCACACCAAAGGAAAACATTTATGATTGAGAATAATTTTGCCACCGCAATCGCGCTTAGTGATTCACAACGCGCCGACGCCGCATTGTGCCCATTTTGCGGTGCGTCACCCTGGCAAGTGGTGATCGGGATCGCCGAACAGGCCTGTGACGGTTGCGGCGAAACTGCAGAGTTATCAATGGCGGTGTGTGAGTGTGGCGCAACGGGACCAGACGCGCCCGGCGGCGCAACGGGAGCGGTTGCCGCGTGGAACAAGCGCACGAGCGCCCCAACCAGCCCCGTGCGCATCAACACCCAGCCACGCCGAACTCAGGGGGCCAGCCATGACTGACCGGCCAATCCTGTTCAGCGGCCCAATGGTTCGCGCTTTGCTCGACGGCAGAAAGACCCAGACGCGGCGGGTTTTGAACTGGTCGGTTGGTGATGATCTCCGTGCCTACGTGAAACGGGGGAGGCACAGCTCCGAAGGCGGCCTGCTGAATGTTCACGAGGCAGCAAAAAACGGAGCATTTCGCTATTCGCCCGGCGACCAACTTTGGGTGCGTGAGACGTGGCGTCCACTTGTCGGATATGGGGCGTGGGATTTGCGGATACGCTACCGCGCCGACGAATCCGAGGCGCACCTGACCAGCGACATAGACGTTGGCGATTGGCGGTTCCCTAAGGCCGCCGCGACTGGAAATGTAAGTCCACTATTTATGCCCCGCTGGGCCAGCCGCCTGACACTCGTTGTCACCGACGTACGTGTGCAGCAGCTGCAAGACATCAGCGCTGCTGACAGCCTTGCAGAGGGCGTCGAGTGCGAGACGTGCAGGGCGATGAACGAAAGTGCGTGCAACGGCCAAGGCTGCTTCGCCAGCGTCGACGCATTCCACACTCTCTGGGACAGTTTGAACGCCAAGCGCGGGTGCGGATGGGACGCCAACCCGTGGATCGTGGCGATCACGTTCGCGGTCCACCGCCGCGACCTCGACCAACTGGAGACCCCCAATGACTGAGCAGACCAAGATCGAATGGAACGAGGTGCCGGGATGACAGGTAAATCCAAAAGTGTGATTGAAATCGATCACACCGAACTGACAATTCGGCTGCTAGAAATCGCTGTTGGCCTGAAACGTCCAACAGGCCAGAGCGGGCTTGAAACGCTCGACCACGTGCGGAGAATGGCAGAAGAGGGCGAACTTCCCAACCACATCGTTCGCGATTTCGAAGCGATGTCCGTTGCTGCAATCGAATACCTGCTAGAGTGCGCAAACAAAAGGCACAGCGTCCAATGACCGCCATGACTGACGCCCAAATAATCGCACACCTGAAATCCGGGGAAACTCTGAACTTCGGGTGTAATGGCCGCAACGCAGAGATCATGGCCCTCATGGCAGACCTGGAAAACCGGGGCCTAATCGAAACGGAAGATATGGATCTTTCGCAGGAAACCCGCCGCACCGCGAAGTGGATTGGCCCGCAGGAAAATTTATCAGCGAGGGCGCCATAATGGGCCGCCGCGCCGCCGCATTCACGCAAACCGACCTTGAACGCGCAATGAAGGTTGCCCGCGCTGCCGATCCGCGTGCGGTCCTCGAAGTGACACGCGACGGAACAATCCGTATCCTGCCAGCCGAATCCGGCGCACCAGCGCCCGAACAGGAAGGGTCGAACACATGCGACGCGGTATTCGGATCACCGGAATAAAAGTTGTCACCAAAAAGAACGGCAAGCGCTACATCTACCGTCGCGTGCGCGGGGCGCTGATCCCGCTGCCCGATCTGCCAGAAAATGATCCGCGATTTCTGGCGGCGTTTGTCGCCGCTGAAAAGGCAGCACCGCCAACCAAAAGCCGCCACGCGTCCGGCACTATCGGTGCGGCCTGCACGGCCTACCTCGGGTCGCACGACCACCGCGCACTCGCCCCTAGCACGCGCAAATCCTGGCGTCGAACCATCGACCGGATCAACGCCGAACGCGGTCGCGGCAAGCTGTGCGACCTGCGACCAGATCACCTGCGCCGCGACGTGCGCAGCCTGTCACCGGGCGCGGCGTCCAATCGCCTAAAGGCGTGGCGGTCCGTGCTGAAATTCGCAGTTGCCGAAGGGTGGATCTCGACCGATCCGTCGCTTGGCATCAAAGCACCACGCGGCGACGTCAAACCGCACCGGCAGTGGACCCGCGCCGAGATCGACGGATTCCGCACGCACTGGGCAACCGGCACGCCAGAACGCACCGCGTTTGAGGTGATTTTCTGGACTGGTGCCCGCTGCGTGGATGCTGTCAGGCTCGGGTGGCAAATGGTCGATGCGCAGGGTTGGCTGACATTCGTGCAGGAAAAAACCGGCGGGCCAGCCGTCTGCCCGATCCGCACTCTGCCCCCGTGGTGTGCCCCGATCAGCAGCGACCACGCCGCAATGTTGGCCGAGCTGCCGACCGACCGGCTGCAATGGATCGTCACGCGCACCGGCAAGCCACGCAGCGTAAAAGGGCTGTCACAATGGTTTAGCGCCGCCGCCAGCACCGCAGGCCTGCCCGACGATTGTACCGCACACGGCCTGCGCAAAGCGCGGGCAGCAGGGCTTGCTGAGATCAACGCAGGCACCCAACGCACAGCCGCATGGACCGGTCACGCCAGCTTGTCCGAGGTCGCGCACTACACCCGAGGGGCCGACCAACGCGCGATTCTGGGGGCAGAACAAGAACAGAACATGGGAAACCATGTGGAAAAGTTTCCAAATGCACACGGTAAGCTGTTGGAATAGTTGTGGAATTTTAGGCAGTGGCGATCCCGGGAGGACTCGAACCCCCAACATCCTGATTAGAAGTCAGGTGCTCTATCCAGTTGAGCTACGGGACCGCTGGGGCAGTTCATGCGTCAGGCGTGCGG
>Ga0209345_10002294_pt1 | contig 21303 bp, 21 predicted proteins | sample Cruoilmetagenom7_FD_187294 | JGI IMG/M metagenome (GOLD analysis project Ga0209345, IMG submission 187294) | Oil polluted marine microbial communities from Coal Oil Point, Santa Barbara, California, USA - Sample 7 (SPAdes) (version 2) | ecosystem: Environmental > Aquatic > Marine > Oil seeps ... | reverse complement strand
CGTTCCAGCGTCTTGATGCGATCACGCTCTTCGGTTGTCACTCCGTCGCGCATGCCGCTGTCCTTCTCAGCCTGCTTGACCCATCCGCTCAAGGTTTGGGGAATACAGCCGATCTTGGGTGCAATGGCCGCGATCGCGCCCGCCTGCGTTTCGTAGGAGCCTTGATGCTCGAACACCATTCGGACCGCGCGAGCGCGGACCTCAGGAGAGTAGCGATTTGCCATTTTGCTTTTTGTCATAACCATCATCCTTACTTAAGTTGATGGTCTCCGACAAACTCGGGGCGATTCAGTTCGTTCCGAAATTCGCGCCTTCGTTTTGTCGAAAAAGGGCGACCCTGAATTTACAACCGAACTTCGCGGTTTGGTCGAAACTGATCTTCGGTTTGCAACGGCATTGCTTGAAGCCCCCGCCGCATTAAGCGGAATTTCAAACGAACGCTTGGATACCTTGCGCCTTCATGCCGCCGCAGCACATGCACCCGAAGCCGCCGAACGTGTTAGCGTCGCCGCCGAAATCGCCGGGCTTGATGCAAAGCTTGCCAAAGTCGCCGCCGAAGTGCCGCGTTCGTTCTATGACGCAAACATTGAAAAAGGCATGGCGTCGCACGTCGATATTAACAGCCCGCTTGGTGGTGAATGATGCCCACATTAGCCGAAACTCAATTGAATGAACTGGCTGCATGGATTGCAGCGTCTTCGAAGAATAGCCGCAGCCCGATGGGCGATACGATCATTCGGACGCCATATGCAGAGTTCGTGACGGTCGGCTTAGACGATCCCGCACCCGACCTGTCTGCGGCTGTCGCCTTGGGCTGTCTGCCCTTGCTGGTGGCCCATGATGTGCTTGAAGCTGAATTTGAGCCGTCGCAGGGCCAACCGATAGTGACCGACCGCGCAGCGCAGCTTGCATGGCTGTCAACGGCGCAGCGCGACGGCTTTCCGTCTTGTCGGGTGGTCAGTGCCGCAGACGGCCAGACCTTGCGCCAAGCGGCTGTTGCAGGCGGCATTGACCCCGACGCCGACCGCTTAATTGTGGGCATACCCGAAAACTGTTTCTGAATTAACTGTGGCTACGTTAACCGCCCTTGCTCACAGTTAAGTTAGCCGACGATCCAAAATGGGCCTTGGGGCGACGGCGATTGACCCCGTTACAGCAATGTAGCGGGGTCTTTTCTATTGCTGTCGGCCCGGTTGGTCAGTTTCAAGGCGAATACGCCAGAACTTGCCCGCACGTTCGTAAACAGCTTCGGGCGTAAGTTTGTTGAAAATCTTCAGCACTCCTTTTCCGACGCAAAGGTTCGAAGATTTGTCGAAATGGGCCAACGTTTCGTCGTTTAGATGGAACAAATGGCTGGCAGCGGCTTCCTGATACAAGAACCCAACCGCTTCATACTCACTTAACATCCATTGGGCCGCTTCATTTTCGGTCATTACGTTGACGGCGCGATGAATGTTTTGAGCGTGTGTTCGTCGAAGTAACCATGTTCTTTCGATGCGCCTTTGAACCACTGGCACGTATATTGGATAACGTCAGGCTTAACATTGACGTTTGAAACCGTCATGGCGGGGCCGCCAGATTTCAGTTGCACAATGTCGCCGAGAGAAAATTGAGTTGGCATAATGTCGTTCCATTTTATGAGGTTGTTTCGTCGCGATAGTGAGCAAACTTCGCCGAAGCTTCAAGCGCAAGGTTCACGAATGCGCGACATAAACTATGTGGGCACCCTAAAAACCATCGCGCAAAAACTGTCACTAGATCGGCAATAGAAATTCCCGATGGGGAAATTATTCAATGATTTCAATGGTGTCTGGCGGAGCGACAGGGATTCGAACCCTGGAGACGGTCTCCCGCCTACACACTTTCCAGGCGTGCGCCTTCGACCACTCGGCCACCGCTCCGTTGCGCGGTTTCTAGACGCTGGGGCATAGGATTTGCAAGGGGGTCTGTGTGTTCTGTGCGCAAGTGATTGTAACTTTCGCAAAAATTCTGAATAATCAGGTCGCTACCCTCTGGTTTTCAGACAATATCACATCAAAACAGGCGTCCTCGTGCCCGAAAATTCAAACCAAAAGCTTACCAGCGCCCCGCCGACCCCCGAGTTACAGCGCATTCGGACCATTGCGCAGGTGATTATTGCCTTTGCGGTGGTCCTGTTTTTGTTGGTACAGGCGCGGTTTCTGTTGATTTCACTGGCCACGGCGATCATCCTGTTCAGCCTTACCTCTGACGCTATCAGCTCGATTGCGCGGGTGCGGGTAGGGCCGTTCCGCATTCCCAACTGGCTGGCGAGTGTGGTGGCGCTCTTGATGATCTCGATGGCGCTCTTGTCGCTGTCGGCGATCATCCTGTCACAGGTCAACACGGTGCTCTCGACCACGCTGGCCTATACCGACCGCGCGCCCCAGGCGATTGCGGCGATGGTGGCCTGGCTTGGCCCCGACGCCGAGCAATCGGTGCTCAACTCACTCTCGACGCTGGATGTGGCGGGCTATTTGCGGGCCTTGGCCGGACAGGCAAGCAACCTGATGCAAGGAACCGTTCTGGTTATCCTTTTCGTGGGATTTCTCTTTGCCGAGCGGATTCGCTTTAGCACAAAGCTTGAGAATTTCTTTGGTGATGCCGAACAGGCCCAGAAAGTGAGCAAGATCGTCAGCTCGATCATTCACCGGGTGAATTACTATCTTCTGGTCAAGACCGCCGTGAGTGCGGTGACCGGGGGCATGGTTTACGGCGTGGCTCTGTTCTTTGGGCTAGATCTTGCCGGGCCGCTTGGGATTCTCGCCTTCGTGCTCAACTATATCCCCAATGTTGGCTCGATAGTGGCAACGGTGCTTGTGGCCCTGGTGGCCTATGTGCAGCTGGCAGATGGCACGCTGGCGCTGATGATTTTCGCGCTTGTTGGCGGGATTCAGTTCATGAACGGCAATGTGATCGACCCGATGCTGATGGGGCGCGCGCTGCGGCTATCCTCCTTCGGGATCATCATCAGCCTGGCGTTCTGGGCCGCCGTCTGGGGCATTCCAGGGATGTTCCTGTCGGTGCCGATCATGGTGGCGCTGATGATCGTGTGCAGCCATGTGCCGGGCCTGCGCCGGGTCGCGATCCTGCTGTCGCGCGAAGGCCTGCCGGAAACCGCGCAGGATCTTGAGCCGCGCGGACCGGGGGCGCGCGACAAGAACGCGGCTTAACTGTCGAGGTGCAGATAGACCCGGCGGTTCTGGCGGCCCTTCTTTTCGACCTTGCCAAGCCGCAAGCGGCCGATTTCTCCGGTGCGTGCCACATGGGTGCCACCGCAGGGTTGCAGATCGACCTGATCCCGCCCCTGCCCGATCCGCACAAGACGCACGTGACCGGACCCCAAAGGCGGCATCGCCGACATGGTTTTCACAAGGCCCGGATTGGCGCGCAGGGCGTCGTCGGTGATCCACTCATCGGTGACCGGAAGATCGCGGTCCACCAGCAGGTTGAGATGCTCTTGCAGGGTCTCGCGATCCTCGGGCGCCTCGGGCATGTCGAAATCAAGGCGGCTGCGCTCCTCGGAAATTGCACCACCCGTCACCGGCAGCGGGATGATCACCGACAACAGGTGAAGCGCGGTATGCATGCGCATCAGTTTATGCCGCCGGGCCCAATCGAGATGTTGCACTACAACGGCGCCAATCGGCGGAAGTGCGGCGGGTTCGGCAGGAACAAGCGCAATCCCGCCGTCATCTGTCTTGACGGTGGTGGCAATCGGTAGCGTCTGCCGATCCCATGCAAGGCGTCCGCTATCGCCGGGCTGTCCGCCGGCGGTGGCGTAAAACAACGTCCGATCCAGCACAACGCCGCCCTCCTGCGTGTGGGCGACGACCCTTGCACTAGCCTCGGTCAGATAGGGGTCGGTGCGAAACAGCAGATCTGTCATCGGCCATCTCCATCTCCATCTGCACCTTCGCCATCACCATCACCGTCATAATCGGCCACCGTCTTAAGCGGCGACTGGCTTGGCGGCGGGGATGTCGCGTCGCTTGGCGGCACCTCCTGCGCGGGCGTCGGCTTGCCCGACAGAGCCTCGGGGTTGCGTATCCATATATCCTGTTGGGGAAAGGCCATTTCGATATTGGCAGCACCAAAACGTTTAACGATCTCATGGTTCATGTCGGATTTGACCGACATCACCCAATTAACGTCACGCAGGATCGCGCGAATCTCAAAGTCATAGGTGCTGGTTCCGATACTTGTGAACACAACATTTGGGGCTGGATTGGCCAGCACCATCGGATGCTCTTCGGCGATCTCGCGCAGAATGGTCTCGACCTCACGGGTGTCCGAACTGTAAGCCACGCCGACCGGTACGATCACCCGACCTACGGTGTTGCCACGGGTATAGTTGGTCACCGTGCCGCTGACGAAATCGGCATTGGGCACGATCACATCGGTGCGGTCAAAGGTCTCGATCCGGGTCGAGCGCACGCTGATGCCGCGCACATAGCCATGCTTGCCACCGACTTCGATCCAATCGCCCTCGGAAATCGGGCGCTCGATCAAAAGGATGATCCCCGCGACAAAGTTCGACACCACATTCTGAAGACCGAAACCGATCCCGACCGAAAGCGCACCGGCAACGATGGCAAGCGAACTCAGGTCGATGCCGGCACTAGTAATGGCAATCAGCGCGGCCAGAAATATGCCGACATAGCCAACCCCCGACACGATCGCATTGCGCCCGCCCGGATCAAGCCTGGTCTTGGGCAGAACGGTGGTCTTGAGGGCGCCCTGCACCAGTCGCGTCAGCAGATACCCAAGCACAAACACCACCGCCAGCGTCATGAAGATCGACGGCGAAATCTGCGTACCGCCAACGGTCACACCCTCGGTAAAGCGCACCCATATCTCGCTAAGCTGCGCCGGTCGCGCGCCCCAGATCAGCGCGAAAAGCGGCAGCGACAGAATCACAAGCGCAAAGCCCGCAAGAACCGGGATCAAGGCATCATATGCCCCTTCGCGATTGCCGCTCAGCATGACGTAAACCTCGGTCACCACCCGTTGCAGGACCAAAAGCACAGCCAACAGCATCAGCGACAACAAGGTCGGCAACATGATCGCCTGCGCCGCCTTGAGATAACCAACAGCGGCCAGGATCGGCGCAAGCACGGCAAGTAACATCAGCGTCCGCGCCAACAGCCGCGCCAGCCGGTCACGAAAGGTTTCCTCGTCATCGCTGTCGTCTCTGGCGGCGCGGCTGTGCATCAACAGCAGCTTGGCCAGGTTGAACAACAACAGCCCCGCCAGCACCAGCACCGGGAACAGAACGACGTTTGTGGCCGGCTCGCTCCACTTGCTTTGCTCGGCAATAGCGTGCAGGAAATAGAACGCCGCAATCACAAGCCCCATCAACGCGCCATAAAGACGCCCCGAATAACGGCACCTGGAATCGAGATTGAGCAAGGGCGCGCGCTTTTCATGACGCGGGAAAATCTGTAGGGCAAGCCATCGCGCAAGAAAGAAAATGAACGCCGCAGGCTGGACGGTATCCAGAATAAGGGTGCCGCGTGGCCCAAACAGCGCCGTGGCCGATAGTGCCTCTGCCAAGGCACAGATCCCCGCATAGGGCAAAAGCCATTCACCCAGAGAAATCAAAAAGGTGACCATCCAACGCCCGGCGCTCACCTCTTCTTTGGTGATGGAACGCATCAACCGATTTGACCAACGTCGCCCCCGTGCCAAAAGCACCAACCCCAGCAGGAACCAGGCCAGCACAACCGGCAGATTGTCGTTGAAGACCGTGCGCCCGATCGGGGTTTGCCAATCGTCCAGAACCTCGCGCTGAACGGAGTCAGCAAGCTGATAGAGCACCAGCAAGCCTTCGGGCCAGTGCAGCGGATTGACCGGCGACGGGCCAAGGCGCAACAACTCTGCGGTCTGGCGATTGCGAATTATCTCGTCAATGCCGGCAATAAGGCCGTCAGCGCGGCTGCGCGCCAATTCGGCGGTGCGCACCGGTGCCTGAAGCCGCGACAAACGCCGGTTCAACTCGTCGCGCTGTGCGGCGATGTCGCTGGCCTCCGTGTCGTTTTCGGGCGCCGGGCCAAGCGCAGCAAGCTGATCCTGAACGGTTTTGATGGTGGTTGAATTGGCGCCGAGCGCATTGGTGAACTGCTCGCGCCATTTCGTCAACTCACGGCGCAGATCCTCAAGCACTGCCGTGCTGACGTCACCGTTTTCAATCGCGTTCTCAACCCGTGTCGCGGTGTCTTCCCATGCGGCGAAATCCGGCCCCTCGATGGTTTGCTGGGCATGGGCCATCTGGCCCGCGCCGGTGATGGGCAGGCTGGCAAAACAAAGCGCAAGGATCAGGCAAAGCGCGCGAAAAAGATGTTTCACTCGGCAAATACTCCGGGGATCGAGCGTGGTGCATGATCAAGCCAGGCAGGGGCCGGCAGGTTGTTGGCATGCAGGAATTCGGGATTGAACAGCTTGGACTGATAGCGCGTGCCATAATCGCACAGGAGCGTCACGATGGTGTGGCCCGGGCCCATGTCGCGCGCCATGCGGATTGCGCCCGCCACGTTCACGCCACTTGAGGCGCCCATGCAAAGCCCCTCATGTTCGAGCAGATCAAACACCACCGGAAGCGCCTCTTGGTCGGGCACCTGACAGGCGAAATCGGGGGTGAACCCTTCGAGGTTCTTGGTGATGCGCACCTGACCGATTCCTTCGGCAATCGAGCCCCCCTCAGAGGCCAGCTCGCCGGTGGTGTAATAGGAATAAAGCTTGGCGCCCATCGGATCGGCAATGCCGATTTTTACGCCCCTGGGCTGAAGCGCCATGCCGACGCCCGCCAGAGTGCCACCCGATCCAACCGCGCAGATAAAGCCGTCAACCTTGCCGCCGGTCTGTTCCCAGATCTCGGGGCCGGTGGTTTCGATATGCGCCTGACGGTTGGCAACATTGTCGAACTGGTTGGCCCAGATTGCGCCATTAGGTTCGGTTTTGGCAAGTTTTTTTGCCAAACGCTCGGAATAACGGACGAAATTGTTCGGATTTGAATAAGGCGCGGCAGGCACCTGAACCAGATCGGCGCCGGCGAGGCGCAGCATATCCTTCTTTTCCTGACTTTGGGTTTCGGGGATCACGATCACCGTCTTGAACCCAAGCGAAGCCCCGACAAGCGCCAGACCGATACCGGTATTGCCGGCCGTGCCCTCAACAATCGTGCCGCCGGGTTTCAACTCACCCCGCGCCACCGCGTCGCGGATGATGAACAGCGCCGCACGATCTTTGACCGACTGACCGGGATTGAGGAATTCGCATTTGCCGAGGATTTCACAGCCCGTCTCTTCGCTGGCGCGCCGCAGCCGTATCAACGGGGTATTCCCTACGGCCGAGGCCAGATCCTTTGCAATGCGCATCACCCGTGCTCCTGTTGTAAAATTGCTGTCCACACTTAGGGCCTCAGCCCTGAAAACTCAAGCGGATGCACGCAGACGCGCACGTTCCCGCTCCAGCCACATGAGGCTCAGGATGAGCGGGCCATTGTCGGCCTCACCGCTCTCCAAAAGGGCCATCGCGCGCTCATAACCGATGATATGGGTGCGGATATCCTCTTGTTCGCTGGCCAGACCGCCCTGCCCGACCGTCTCGGCCGGCAGATCGCACAGCCCGAGAAACAGGTGGAAATATTCGGTCGAATAACCCGGCGTGCAGTAGTGGCTTGAAATCGTCTCAAGAGCGCGCAGCTCAAGCCCCGCCTCTTCAAGACATTCGCGGCGCGCTGTTTGCTCGGCAGTCTCGCCCGCGTCCATCCGCCCGGCGACCGGCTCAAGCATCCAGGGGCGCGCGTCACCGCGCCCATAGGGGCCCATGCGGAACTGTTCGACCAGCAAGACCCTGTCGGTCACCGGATCATAGGGCAGGACCAGCGCGGCATCGGTGGCGACAAACACCTCACGGCGCAGTGGCGCGCTCATGCTGCCGTCAAAACGCGGATGGCGCAGGGTATAATTGCGGCTTAAAAAGTAACCTGCGTGAGAAATGTCAGAGGCGATTTCATCAACCTGACTGGCCTCTGTGGCACTGCGTAGATCGGCGGGAACACCGCGCCCGGCGGCCAGGCGCGCCGCGGCGCGCGACAAGACCATTTGCCGACGCCCGGCAAGGTCGGCGGCGGGTATGCGCGCCATAAGCTCGGTTATTTCCGCCGCCGCAGTCAGGATCAGATCCCCCCAGAGATTGGCCCCCCCCCCCTGATGCCAGGGCTCTGGTCCGGGCTGGCCGGGAAATGTCTGTGCCTCGGCGCTCAGGCCTGCAAGGTCAAGCGTGACCGGCGTTGGCGCGCCCATGCCAAACGCTTCGGCAAGATAGCCAAGCCGCGCCGCCGCGTCGCATTCGCTCACAAGCCAGCCCTCGACACGCCCCGTGCCGGGGCTGAGCCCCGCCATCAAGGGTGCGCCGCTTTGGGCCGTCACCTCGTGCTCTGGAAGATAGGCGATGCGGGCCCGGTCAAGCCCGTCCTGCCCAAGGACAGCGCGCAACAGCGGCCCCCAGCCAAGCGGGCCATAGACAAACACCGGTCCGGTCATGACCAACGGTGCGACACCCATTCCGACATCACACCGACAATGACACTTCCCGCCAGCAACAGACCGATCAATGGCCCGTTCAACATATAGGCACCATATTCCACGCCAAGTTCCATGACTGCCGTCAACCCTTCGACCGGGCCATCATAGCGATTGTCAAGCGCGCGCCGCAGCATCTCGTTGAAGCTTTGCAGAAACAAGGCCCAGAACACCATTGCCCCGACCCCGGTCAGCCCCGCGCTAAAGCCTTCTGCATAGCCAAAGCCAAGCCGCGTGCCCGTCACGAACCAGCCGCAGAGCAGGCCCAACACGAGATTGACCTCGTTGAACATGCCGAAATTGGTTTCGGGTGGCATGAGCGGGCGGAACACCTGTGAGGCGACCCAGCCCAAAGCTCCCAACCCGACGGCCGCAGCTATCTTGCCCGCGGTTGGCATTTTATCTGTTACCGGCATTCACCTTGGCCTTGTGATCGTGATTTGCGTCACGTCACAGTTACCCACGTGAAAGGTCGCGGCACAAGAGGTGAGATAAAAATTCCACATCCGCCGGAACCTGTCGTCAAAGCCCATGGCCGCGATCTGATCCCATTTCGCGTTGAACGTTTCATGCCAGCGGCGCAGCGTTTGATCATAGCCTTCGCCGAATTCGATCGAGCGCGCCACCACAAGGCCCGCCTTTTCGACCTCGGCCCGCAACACGCTCGGGCTTGGCAGCATACCACCGGGGAAGATGTATTTCTGGATGAAATCCACCCCCTTGCGATAGGCTTCCCAGCGGCGATCCTCGACGGTAATCACCTGAAGCGTGGCCATGGCGCCGGGGCGCAGTCGCTCGCGCACCGTCTTGAAGTAGGACGGCCAGTATTTCTCGCCCACGGCCTCGAACATCTCGATACTGGCGATGCCATCATAGGTGCCGCGCTCGTCGCGGTAATCCTGTAGCTTGAGGTCAACCATATCCGACAGGTTGGCCTTGACGATCCGATCCCTGGCATAGGCAAGCTGTTCGCGGCTGATGGTCAGGCCGGTGACGCGCAGGCCCCGCTCGCGCGCCGCATATTCGGCAAACCCGCCCCAGCCACAACCGATTTCAAGCACGTGATCGCCGGGTTTTACGCCCATCTGATCGACCATGCTGGCATATTTGGCGATCTGGGCGCGCTCAAGGCTTTCCTGTCCGGTGTCAAACAGCGCGCTGGAATAGGTCATCGTTTCATCAAGCCAGAGCCGGTAAAACTCATTGCCAAGGTCATAGTGATGGCTGATGTTCTTCTTCGCCTGCCGCTTGGAATTGCCCTTGAGGAAATGGCGCAGCCGCTCATAGGCGCGCACCAGCGACATACCCGGAAAGCCGTCATAGATCACGTCATTGTCGGTATGGACGAAATCCATCAGCGCCTGTAGGTCCGGAGTCTCCCACCAGCCGTCAAGATAGGCATCGCAAAAGCCAAGATCGCCCTCGCGGATAAGCCGGGCAAAGCAATCGGGGTTCTTCACCACCACCTCGGACACCGGGCCGGGTTTTGGCCCCTCAGCGCGAAACACGCGGCCATCGCTCAGGACATAATCAAGCCGCCCGGCGTTAATCTTTTTTGTCACGTCAAAGACCTGCGCAAAATAGCGCGGCAGGTCTTTCTCGCCGGTGGTGTCGGTCAGGATCATACGGGTCGTTCCCTTGCCTTATGCCAATATGCTAGGGCGACTTGCCCCGATTGATCAATATTTTTCATGATGTTCAGAAATCCCGGTCGCTGTAGGCCGCAAGCGCGCGTTCGCGTCCCTCGGCCAGATCGACAATCGGTTCGGGGTAGCTGTCGCTTGGATCAAGGCCCCAACGTTTCGGAATCGCCTCGAAATACGACAGCGCCGTTTGCGGCGGCTCTGCCTGCCCTTCGGCGATCCAGCGCTCGGCATAGGCCCGCTTTGGGTCGAATTTATCAAGCTGGGTTTCTGGGTTGAACACCCGGAAATAGGGCGCGGCATCCGGGCCACAGCCTGCCGCCCACTGCCAGCCCATGGCATTCGAGGCTATATCCCAATCGGTCAGGCAATCGGCGAACCACTCAAGCCCGATGCGCCAATGGGTCATCAGGTGCTTGGTCAGATAGCTCGCCACGATCATCCGCGCCCGGTTGTGCATACGCCCGGTGACATACATCTCGCGCATGGCGGCATCGACAAAGGGCACGCCGGTGCGCCCCTGTTTCCAAGCCAGAACATGCGGCGCATCGCCGTCCTCGTTCCAGGGGAAGGCCGACCATTCCCGACGCCAGTTATCGGTCAGGATATGGGGCGTGTGATACATCAGGTGATAGGCAAATTCGCGCCAGACCAGCTCTTTCAGCCAGTGTTCCGCACCTTTCGCGCCGTCGTGGCGCGCACGCATCCCCGCATGCCAGCATTGGCGCGGTGAAATCTCGCCAAGGGCAAGGTTTTCCGACAGGCCTGATGTGCCATCCACGCCCGGCAGGTTGCGGTCATCCTTGTAATCGACGATCGCATCACTGGTGAAGTCGTGCAACCGCTCCATCGCGGCGACTTCGCCAACACGTTGATAGGGCTGACAAATCACCGCGCCGCGCCGCATTGCGGCGGCCATATTCCAATCCTCAAGCGCATCGCTTTCGGGCCAGAGATCAGGCGCGGGGATATTTGCAGGCACCGCGAGCGGGGCCGCAACCTCGCGGTCTTTCACCGCGCGCCACATCGGGCTGTAGACCTTGTAATACCCGCCGGCCTTGGTCTTTACACTCCAAGGTTCGAACATCAGGTGGCCGACATAGCTCTGGGCATCCAGGCCGTCCTCGCGCAGGGCCGCCTTGACGCCCTTGTCACGCTCGATCGACTGCGGATCATAAAGCCGCGACCAATGCACCGCCCCTGCCCCGGTTTCCTTTGCCAACGCGCGCAGCACCGTCAGCGGCTCGCCCTTGCGCAGGATCAGACGGCTGTCTTTATCGCCGAGCGCGCGCGCCAGATCGGCGAGCGACAGAGCAAGCCGCCACTTTGGGGCCGCGCCCAGGGTGGCAACGCTGTCGTCATGAATGAAGACCGGGATAACCGGCCCGCCAGTCTTGCAGGCCGCAACAAGCGCGGGATGATCCGCAAGACGCAGATCGCGCCGCAGCCATAGGATTGTCGGTTTACTGTCACTCATGTTCTGCCCCGGTGTTTTAGAGACATACGTCGCGACGCGGGGCGCGGATCAAAGAATGTCGTCGAGGGCCGTCAATAGTTTGTCAATCTCGTCGCGGCTTGTGTAATGCACAAAGCTCAGACGCAGAACGCCATGCTCGGGATCAATGCCCATCGCCGTCAGTGGGCGCACGGCGTAAAAGTCGCCGCCCCCCGCCATGATGCCATGCGCCGCTAGCTCTGTTGCCGCCTCTATGCCCGGTCGATTGAGCGCAAGCGCCACCGTGGGCGCGCGATCCTCGGCACGATCCGGCCCCAGAAGGCGCAGGGAATTGCGGCCCTTGAGATCATCCAGAAGCGGTTGCAACAAGGCCACCTCATGGGCGCGCATCAGGTCATGCACACCGCTCGCGCGCGCGGCGGCAGTGCCGGTGATGCCGTGATGCGCGGCCAGGTCATCGACATAATCCGCCATGCCCGCACTTGCCGCGACCTGCGCGTGATCGGGGCCCGCAGGCGTAAAGCGCTTGTAAAGCGTATCGGCGTTGAAATAATGCGCCTGATTGGGCAAGAGATTGCCCAACTCGCGGCGGATCACCATGATGCCCTGATGCGGCCCATAGGTCTTATAGGCCGAAAACAGATAGATATCGGGGCCCATTCCGCCCACATCCGGCAGGCCATGCGGCGCATAGCTTACCCCGTCGACACAGACGAACGCCCCCGCCGCATGGGCGGCGGCGGTGATGGCAACCACCGGGTTGATTGCGCCGATGACGTTGGAACAATGCGGAAAACATACAAGGCGCACCCGTTCGTCGAGCAGGTTCTCAAGATCCTCGGGGTTCAGCAATCCGGTATCCGGGTCCACTTTCCATTCGCGGACCTCGAAACCCTCCTCGGCCAGACGGCGCCAGGGACCTGAATTGGCCTCGTGGTCCTGATTGGTGACGACGATGGCATCGCCGGGCGCCATCCATTTGCGCACCGCTTGCGCCAGGACATAGGTATTGGCCGTGGTCGAGGGACCAAAGCTTACCTCGTCACTGGCCACACCAAGCATTGCGGCAAGGCGCGTGCGCGCCTCGTCCATTTCTTCGCCTGCAAGGCGGCTTGCCTCGTAAGGGCCATAGGGCTGCACCTTGCGCTGACGGTAGTACCGCTCAAGCCGGGCAATCACCGGCGCACAGGTATAGGACCCGCCGGCATTCTCGAAAAACGCCTGTCCCTGAAGGGATGGCTCGGCAAAAGCCGGAAACTGGGACCGTACAAAATCAACATCCAATGTCACCGACATATCCCCCTTGGTCTTTTATGATTGCAGGCACAAAACAACAAAGCCCCCCGGCACGCAAGCACCGGGGGGCAATGATCGTTATTTTGACGGGCGCGTCAGAGGCCCCGCTTTTCGCTCTGCAAGCCGCGGAAGATCGCCCAGCACATCACCAGCAACACAATTGTGAATGGCAGGCCGGTCGAAATCACCGCCGATTGAAGCGAGGCAAGCCCGCCGCCAACCAGCAACACGATGGCGACCGCCCCCTCAAAGATGGCCCAGAACACCCGCTGTGTGACCGGTGCGTCGACCTTGCCACCCGCCGTGATCGTGTCGATCACAAGACTGCCGGAATCCGACGAGGTGACGAAGAACACCACCACAAGGACAATCCCGATGGTCGAGGTGATCGTGGCCAGCGGCAGCTGATCAAGCATGTAAAACAGCTTGAGTTCGAGCGAGGCATCCTTGGCGAGGGTATACCCGTCGTTGACGACCTGGCTGATGGCGGTGCCGCCGAAAACGCTCATCCACAGCACGCAGACAAGGCTTGGGATCAGCAGCACGCAAATCAGGAATTCGCGTACCGAGCGGCCCCGGCTGACGCGGGCGATGAACATGCCGACGAAGGGCGACCAGCTGATCCACCATGCCCAATAGAATGCGGTCCAACCCTGCATGAAGTTGGTGTCCTCACGCCCGAACGGATTGCTGAGCGGAATGACATTTTGCAGATAGGCCCAGAGGCTGTCGGCAAAGAACGTCAACAGAAAGATCGGCCCGCCGACCAACAGGGTGAACACCAGCAAGAGCGCCGCCAGCCCCATGTTGATCTCGGACAAGACCTTGACCCCGCCATCAAGGCCGCGCACGACCGAGATAAGCGCGATGGCCGTGATCCCGGAAATCAGCAACACCAATAAGAGGCTGGAGTTTTCAACGCCGCTTTCCTCGCTGTTGCCATAGGGAATACCGATGAAGTTTCGCGTGCCCTCTGCCGCGTCGCCCGATCCGTAAAGGAAGGTCAGCCCCGAGGCCGCCTGTTCAGCGCCAAAGCCAAGCGAGGTGGCCAGACCGAACAGCGTGGCAAACACCGCCAGCGTGTCGATGATGTGGCCGGTCCAGCCCCAGACCCGTTCGCCAAAGATCGGATAGAACGCGCTGCGCAGGGTCAGAGGCAAGCCTTTGTTATAGCTGAACAAGGCCAGCGCCAGGGCAACCACCGCGTAGATTGCCCAGGGGTGAAGACCCCAGTGAAAGATCGTCGCCGCCATGCCAAGCCGCGTGGCCTCGGCCGCGTCACCGCCCGCCGCTCCAAGCGGCGCCCAGTCAGAGCGACCGGCACTGACACTGAACTCGTCGCGCTGCTCTGCCGTCAGCGCTTCATCCAGCGTCGCAGTCACTGCGTCAGGTGATGCACCGCCCAATGCCATGACTGAATCGAACGCCTCGCGGGTTTCAAATCCCGGCACGAGCGCGAGCGCCTCCGACGGCATTTCGCCGTTGTAAACGACACTGTAACCAACCCCGCCCTGCGAACTGGCAAAGTGGCTCATCGGCTCAGAGACGCCAAAGAACATCAGGCCAATGCCCATGCCGGCCGCGAACAACATCGAGAACCAGCCGACATAGGTGTAATCCGGCTTTGCATCGGCGCCGCCAAGGCGAACACTGCCATAGGGGCTGACGATCAGGAACAGGCAGAACAGCACAAAGATGTTCGCCGCCCCCAGAAAGAACCAGTCAAAGCTCTTGGTGACCGCCGAAAACAGCCAACTGAATACCGCAGTCGCCTGCTCTGGCAAAGCGAGGGCGTAAAAGACGAACAGAACAATCGCCAGGCCGGAAATGAAAAATACCGGGTTGTGAATATCAAGCCCGAACGGCCCCACTTGCGGTTGTACGTTGTCCTGACCGACCTCGTAATCGGTGTCGATCAGGTCAGAATGACCATCGGGCGTGGGAATGCCCTGATTTACAGTTTCATCGGCCATGAAGGCCCCCTTTTATGTTAGCCGCTCTGTTAATCTTGCGCGCCAAAGGGCCCGTCTTGGGACGGGCTTTGCCGGAACGCGATCACACAAGATGCGTCGGCTATTGTTGCATTTTGGGTCGGGCATACTGACATCAAAACCGCGCCTTTGCACTGAGTTGATGCCGACCCGCCGACCCGCGTGATGTGCAAGCTTAACAAGGCAAGGTGGGGCGGCGCAACTCTAACCGCGGCATTTGAGGTAAGGAAACGAACCGTATCACGTCGCAAATGTGCATTTTGCGGCCTGCGGAATCGCAGATGGCGGTCGGGCGCCGTATTTCTCTCCACGGCAAAACTCTGCCTTGTGAGGCCCTACCAAGGCACGCATGGCGGCGCAGAGCCTGTGCCGGTCGAGTAACCGGCACTACAAAAATAGAAAATGGCGCGGCGTCCTTGCGGCGCCATATTCGCATGATTACCGATCCTGAAAATGACGCAGAACATATAGCCGGATCGCCGAGGCAAGCCCGATATCGACGCCGCGCTCTGCATCAATTTGTGCCGCCAAGGCATTGATCGGTATTTGTTTTTGCGCCGCGATCTCGCGAAACGCCTGCCAGAACTCCGCCTCAAGCGACACGCTGGTGCGATGGCCCTTGAGGGTCAGGGAATGCTTGACCGGCCGCGCGCTCATTCGTCGCCCTTGCGTTGATCAAGATCGCGGGCGGCCTTGTCAGCGCGGGCTTTTTCAAGCTCTTTTTGCGCCTTGCTGCGCCCGAATTTGACCGCGTTTTCATCGGCGCGGGCCTTGTCCCTGGCCCGCGCCTTGTCTTTCCTGAACCGGTTCAGATTGACCGGCCCCGATGTCATTTCGGGCCGATCATGTCTTCCGGGCGCACCACGCGGTCAAAGGTTTCGGCATCGACAAGACCCAAGGCAATCGCCTCTTCCTTGAGGGTGGTGCCATTCTTATGCGCGGTCTTGGCCACTTTGGTCGCATTGTCATAACCGATGGTCGGCGCCAAGGCCGTCACCAGCATGAGGCTTTCCTTCATCAACTTGTCGATCCGCGGCTCGTTGGCCTTGATGCCGTTCAGCATCCGCTCGGTAAAGCTATCGGCAGCATCGCCCAAAAGCTGGATTGATTGCAACAGGTTATAGGCCATCATCGGGTTGTAAACGTTCAGCTCAAAGTGCCCCTGACTGCCGGCAAACTTGATCGCCGCGTCATTGCCCATGACATGCGCCGCCACTTGCGTCAGCGCCTCGGCCTGTGTCGGGTTGACCTTGCCGGGCATGATCGACGAGCCGGGTTCGTTCTCGGGCAGGATCAGCTCGCCCAGACCAGAGCGCGGGCCGGACCCGAGAAAGCGGATGTCGTTGGCGATCTTGTAGCAGGAGCCTGCGACCGTCGCCAGGGCACCGGACATGAACACCATCGCGTCATGGGCGGCAAGGGCCTCGAACTTGTTGGGCGCGGTGACAAACGGCAGGTCGGTGATCTCGGCCATATTGGCGGCAACGGTTTCGCCCCAGCCGGGCGCGGTGTTCAGCCCTGTGCCCACGGCGGTGCCGCCCTGTGCCAATTCGTAAATGCCGGGCAACGTCGCCTTGACGCGGGCAATCCCCTGGCGAATCTGATGGGCATAGCCCGAGAATTCCTGGCCCAGGGTCAGCGGCGTGGCATCCTGGGTATGGGTGCGGCCGATCTTGATGATGTCCTTGAACTCTTCGGCCTTGGCTTCCAGCCCGGCCAACAGCTTTTCCAACCCCGGCAAAAGCACGTCGCGCGCGCTCATTGCGGTGGCGATATGCATGGCCGTGGGGAAGGTATCATTTGATGACTGGCCCATGTTGCAATGGTCATTTGGGTGAACCGGATCTTTGGAACCGATCACCCCGCCAAGGATTTCAATCGCGCGATTGGCGATCACCTCATTGGCGTTCATGTTGGATTGGGTGCCAGAGCCGGTCTGCCAGACGACCAGCGGAAAATTGTCATCGAACTTGCCCTCGATCACCTCGCTCGCGGCCTGCAAGATCGCATTCCCAAGGGTCTGGTCAAGCTTGCCAGAGGCCATATTCGCCTGCGCACAGGCCTTTTTGATCACCCCAAGCCCGCGCACGATGGCGATGGGCTGTTTTTCCCAGCCGATCGGGAAGTTCTGGATCGAGCGCTGCGTCTGCGCGCCCCAATATTTTTCTGCGGGAACCTCTAGCGGGCCAAAACTATCGGTTTCGGTACGGGTGGCGGTCATGGCAAAGCCTCTCTCTGACGGTTTGTGCTGTTCATAACGCACGCACCGGAAAGATCAATACTGTATACCGTGGGATACAGTGTCGCGCGGCGCGCAGGCCACCGGGTAAAACAGGTTATTTGCGAAAACTGTCAAGGCTGACAACATCGGCCTCGGTCTTTTCTGGTTCAACCTCAAGGCTCGCGGGATCACTTGGGTCGTCGTCATCGTCATCCGTATCGTCGCTGTCTTGCGTTTCAAACCGAAGACCGAATTCCACCGACGGATCAACGAAAGTCTGGATCGAATCGTAGGGCACATAGAGCGTCTCGGGGGCATCGCCGAAATTCAGCGTGATCGAAAACCCGTCATCCGTGACCTCTAGATTGTCATACCAATGCTGCATCACCACGGTCATTTCCGCCGGATACCGCTCTTTTAGCCAATCGGCCAGCTTGGCATCGGGGTGAGTCGTGTCAAAGGTGATGAAAAAGTGATGCGCGCCCGGCAATCCGTTGTCGCGAACCTCGGTCAAGACCTCTTGAATCAGGCCGCGCATGGCCCGATGCATCAAATTTCCATAGTCGATTGAACGAGACATGCTTTACCTCAGGGAATTGCTGCACTCCAGCATAGGGGATTCGAAGCAAAACAAAAGACCTCCAATGCGCAGCTTTAGATCAAACCATGGAGAGCGCCCGCGAAAACCACCATGAGCCCCAGAACCCGGACCATCGACAGATGCAGCCAAAGCAGCAAGCCGCCTGCAAGCCCCACCATGATGAAACTCAAAGGGTCAAAACTTGCAATCTCGGGGAGCGGGCCAAAGCGGGTCTCGCGCACCGTGCCAAACAGAACGTGGAGCGCGAACCAGACCGACAGATTCGCGATCACCCCGACCACCGCCGCCGATATCCCAGCCAGGGCACCCTTGAGCCGGGGGCGCTCCAGCAGGCGTTCGATATAGGGGGCGCCGGTAAATATCCATAAAAAACAGGGGGTAAACGTCACCCAAAGGGTCATGATCCCGGCAACAACCGCAAGCCCCGGCCCGCCTTGGGCAAAGCCCGCCAACAGGCCGACAAATTCGGTCACAAGGATAAGCGGCCCCGGCGTTGTTTCCGCCAGCCCAAGCGCGTCGATCATCTGCGCCGTGCTGAGCCAGCCTTTGGTCGAGACAACCGTGTCGGTCATATAGGCCAGCACCGCATAGGCCCCGCCAAAGGTGACCAGCGCCAGCTTGCTGAAAAACAGCGTCAGATCGGCCAGAAATGTCGCCCCAAGCGCCCAGGCAATGATGATCGGCGCTGCCCAGAGCGCGCCCCAGAGCGTGGCCGTGCGCAGCGTCGTGCCAAGTGGCACCGGCGTGGTAACGGATGGCGCCGCGACCTGCCCCCGGCTTGCCAGATAGCCCCAGAGCGCCGCCGCGCCGATAATCAGCGGAAACGGCACCGACAGAAAAAACATCGCCGCAAAGCCAAGAGCCGCCAGAACCCAGCTTTGCACGCCCACAAGCGCACGGCGCGACAGGTTCAAAAGCGCCTGAAGCACGATGACCACCACCGCCGCCTTGACCCCCAGAAACAACGCCTGCACCAGCGGCAGCTCTCCGAAATAGGCATATCCCATCGCCAGGGCCAGAATCACAGCCGCCCCCGGCAACACGAATAACAGCCCCGCCATCAGCCCGCCGGCCACGCCGCGCAAGCACCAGCCCGCATAGGTCGCCAATTGCATCGCCTCGGGGCCCGGCAACAGCATGCAAAACGACAATGCGCCAAGAAATTTCTGTTCTGTCAACCACTTATGACGCACAACCAAGTCTTCATGCATCATCGAAATCTGCGCCGCCGGGCCGCCAAACGACAATAGGCCGATGCGCCCGAAGACACGAAAAATCTGTGCAAACTCAATGTGCTGCAATGCGTTTCTCACCTTTAATGGTGTGGCGCCGGGGGAAACCTCGGTCACGTCGGACAGGTGTCGGCAATCCTGTATCGTCACAGGAAGTGCATGGATCACGCAGGCCTGTCAATCACAGCTATGGTTTGGGGAAAGTGCAGGCTTCTGTTGCCAGGTGCCTGCGAACCCCGCCTTACGCGGCTAGGCGCAAGGGCTTAAGTTTCGGCTTGTCTAACAGCTTACGCTGCGAGAGCTACCGGAGCACGATTGTCATTTGCAATTGTACTTTTCGGACCGATAACGGTGGTACCTCACCGAGACAAAGCATAACCCCTTTAGACGTTCGTCGATCCTGTTTCGACCCCAGGATCCCCCAAATGAAGGGATTATTGGTGGAGTCGCCGGGTACCGCCCCCGGGTCCGATCCGCTTATTACGAGCGCGTTTATGTCCATAGTCCCCGAAAGGACAAGGTACATATAGGGGCTCGGGACGCGCTTGAAAAGGGCGGTTTGCGCTATTTTTCAAGCGGCGAGCGCGGGGTGATGGCAAGCCATATCCCGTCGCGCCCGCGCACCGTGAGATGCGCCACCGGCATCGCCGGGCGCTCGGCCACAAGCGCGAACCGGTAGGCCCGCACCAGCATGGCAAGCAAAAGCGGCCCCTCGATCATCGCGAACCCGGCACCGGGGCAGACCCGCTGACCGGCGGAAAACGGCATATAGGCATTGCGCAGACAGGTCTTGCCGTTCTCGGTTTGAAACCGGCCCGGATCAAACCCGTCCGGATTGTCCCAGAGCCGCTCGTGACGGTGCAGATGCCAGGGGCTCAGCACGATCTGCGCGCCGGTCGGGATATCACGGTCACGAAAACGCTCGGGACAGGTGGTTTCACGCACCATCATCGGCACCGGCGGATAAAGCCGCAGCGCCTCGCGAAAGACGTCTTTTGCCACCCTGAGACGCGCCATATCGTCAAATTCCGGGGGCCGCGATTGCAGGGCCCCCTGCGCCTCGGCGGCGGCCTTGTCCTGCCATTCGGGATGCATCGCCAACAGATACAGCGCCCAGGCCAGAGCAGAGGCGCTTGTTTCATGCCCGGCCAGAAAAAAGATCGCCACCTGATCGACCATCTCTTCGGTGCCGAACCGCTGTCCGGTGACCGGATCGGCGGTGGTCATGATCTTGGTGGCAAGATCGTCGGGCGCGGTGCCTGCCGTGATCTCGTCCATCCGGGTTTCGGTCAGCGTGGTAATCAGCTGGCGAATGGAGCGGGCCGTCTGGCGGGTGCGGCGGCGGTGAAAGCGCGGGAACCAGCGCGGCAAGGGCACAAAGGCGGCCAGGTTGAGCACAGGTTGCGTGCGCTGATGGGCCCGAAACTGATCAAACACACGCGCGGCGACAGCGTTTTCAATCGGGATCGAAAACAGCGTGCGAAAGATCACATCCGCCGCAACGTGGCTTGCTTCGGCCTCGATCTCGACCGGCTGGCCGGTTGCGAGCGGGGCAAGACGCGCCACCGCGCCCTCGCCCGCCTTGACCATGGCACCAAAGGTATCGCGCAGCCGCCCGCCCTCGAACGCCGGGTCGATGATGCGGCGCTGATGCTTCCAGAGATCGCCATTGGTGACAAACACCGATTGCCCCAACAGCGGGCGCAGCCCCTCACCCACGCGATCGGATTTCGGAAAATCATCGGGCCGGTGTTTGAGGATAAGGTCAACAATCTCGGGCTGATTGCAAAGATACGAGCGAAAGAACGGCGTGCGAAACTCTGCCATCCAGGCGCGGTAAAGCCGCGCTGGCTGGGCCGAGAGGATATCCTTGCGAAACAGCTGCAGATAACGCCAGAGTGACACTCGCCCGGAACGCGGTGTTGGTTTGGGCGGCAGGGTCATGGGGTTTTCCTCATGCACTCATGCTTCGATAGCCCGAGGTCGGTCGCTCAATCCGGCTTTTGGAGGGGGCGCGACCGGCGTAGCGGGTGCCAAGAGTTTTCGGCCCGGCGGTGATCTGGAAGTAATCGTAATCGCCGGGCCGGTCAAAGGCGCAGAGATACTGAAAATGCAGCCGAAAAAACCGCCAGCGCAGCGCCTTCCATCGCGCCGGGCTCAGGGTCTGGGAAAAGGCAGCAGAGAGCACCAGAGGCCAGCGTTTGTTATCAGGGGCAACGCCGGTGACGGCGACCGGATCGCAAAGCGCAAAGGCACAGCC
>Ga0209345_10002292_pt1 | contig 21312 bp, 17 predicted proteins | sample Cruoilmetagenom7_FD_187294 | JGI IMG/M metagenome (GOLD analysis project Ga0209345, IMG submission 187294) | Oil polluted marine microbial communities from Coal Oil Point, Santa Barbara, California, USA - Sample 7 (SPAdes) (version 2) | ecosystem: Environmental > Aquatic > Marine > Oil seeps ... | reverse complement strand
TTTGACACAAGTTTATCCATTAAACCAGCGCTACTGGTTTTACCTGAAAGTAAAAACAGATCTATTGACAAATTAACTAGCCACATGGATGTACAGCCGACATTAATTAAGCGCTGGCTATCATGTGATGTTGAAGCTAAAAGTTATAGTAATGGTACCGATATTAAAGAGTTAAGTCATGACCGTATTATTGCTAATACTATGGATAATGGCATCGTCGTTTTTAATAAAGACAAGTCAATGTTTGTTGACCAAAATGGTAATTTCCAAAGCTATTCTATTCAACTTACCGCGCCAATTACCGCTAAACCTGACTTTCCACTGATGATTGATGGCGTGCACTTTATCAAGCAATTCAGTAAACAAGGAAATAACGTACAATAATTAGTCGCTTAGCGAGTAGAATGTGTTTTTTAATTGCATTTGAAGCGTAAATCATTATTATACAATGATAAGCTTTTATCCCCATTAAGCTTATCATTCGGGGTATAGCGCAGCTTGGTAGCGCGTGCGTCTGGGGGACGTGAGGTCGCAAGTTCGAATCTTGCTACTCCGACCAAATATAAAATATTAAAGCCTTGTTTTTACAAGGCTTTTTTATTGCCTAAATTCACGTACTCATAAGTTGTCCGTAAGCGAGATAAAGTTCTGCGGTTATACCTTTACCATTGTTTATAATCACCTCTGCTTAAAGTTACAATCTAACTTATATATGAATAAATATTATCAATGGTTATGGTCAGTTAACGATAAAGTAGGTAAATTACCCCGTAAATATGTGCTTTAGTACTTACTGCACAAATAATATCTTCTAGGACTCTGTAGATGAGAAACAAAATTAACGCCAGTGCAATACTCTTACTATCATTTTTAAGTACTTCTACATTAGCACTTGGCCAAAATGGGCACCGTATTGTTGCCGATATAGCAGAAGAACACTTAACCCCTGAAGCTAAAGCTGCCCTTATGGAAATAACTAATGGTGATCCTTTAGCAAAATTAGCCACTTGGCCTGATGAAATACGTTCAGATAAACACTGGGACTTTGCAAAACCTTGGCATTATGTTTCTGTCGATGATGATGAGTCCTTTGATGGATTTACTCGTTCTAAAGAAGGCGATATTTTAAAAGCTTTATCTGACTATGAACTTCAACTGAGAGACAAGACACTTACGCGTGAAGAAAAGTGGCAAGCATTGGCATTTTTTATTCATTTTACTGGTGATATACATCAACCGCTGCATGTGGGTCGCAGGGATGACCGTGGCGGCAATGACATTACCGTTAAGTGGTTTGGAAAAGATACCAGACTTCATGCTGTATGGGATACATCATTGATAGCGCATCAAAAACTGTCATATAGCGAATATGCCGAATTTTTAAATAATTATCCTCAAGATACTGTAGAATCTTGGCAAAAGTCGGATTACCTAGATTGGGCTAAAGACTCAAAATCTATTAGAGGAAATGTATATAACCTCCCAGAAGACATGGAGATAGGCTACCAATACGCTTACAAAAACACGCCTTTATTAAATCAGCAATTGTCGAAAGCAGGCGTTCGTCTAGCAGGAAAATTAAACGAAATTTTTAAAGCACAAAAATAATATTAAATATTGCCCAGCCATCACGTTACAATTATTTGCTTTATTGACATGAAACTATATTGAGTTGGCTATTCACAAGCTTATTAACGTTAACTTAGCCCACGAAATAATTGTTATTGAATGGGCTATTGAATTGAGCGTTTCACTGAGATAAATCCAATCATTATCTTCCAGTTGAGCTTAAAGTTCTCTGCCGGCATTGTTGACGTAACCACTTGAAAAGCTTAAGGTCAGTGTTACTGAATTAGAACCATTTTTAACTGCCGTCGAAAATAATTAGCGCATGATGGATGTAGACATGAACACTTTATTAATTGTTATCACATGCTCCCTGCTTGCCGGTTTAGCCATGGCTTTAGGGGCAGTGTTAGCGTACTTAGAAAAAATTGATAATCAGTGGATTGAAGACGAGTTAAGACATGGCATTACCGCTTTTGGTGGTGGTGCACTTTTATCTGCTGTCGCTTTGGTTTTAGTGCCGGAGGGTATTGCTAACCTTAAACCAGTATCGGCAAGTATTTGGTTTCTCTCAGGTGGTGTTTGTTTTATGCTGCTCGATATTTTTCTTAAAAAAATCAATACACCAGCTAGCCAACTTGCAGCTATGTTGTCTGATTTTATTCCTGAATCTATTGCTCTTGGCGCTGCTTTTGCTACTGGCAGTAGTAATGCCTATTTACTGGCAGCCCTTATTGCCCTACAAAACTTACCTGAAGGTTTTAGTGCTTATCGAGAATTAAATTCAACCGCGGCGTATAAACCTAAAAAAATTATTACGGTGTGATAGCCTGCGGAAATTCTGGGCCCTATTTCTGGTGTTTCTGGCTACTTTTGGCTGTCAGAATTTCCGCAGGCTATCTCAGCGATTATGTTGTTTGCTTCTGGTGGTATTCTTTACTCTATCTTCCAAGATTTAGCACCACAAGTTAAGTTAGAAAAACATTGGGCACCACCCATGGGTGCCTTACTGGGATTTGTTTTAGGAATGCTTGGCTTAATGTTGACAACACATTGATTTATTCATGTAAACTGTGGTTAATTGAAAAGCCTCTAGCACCATTGCCACTCAATTGCCTTTGCATCTGATAGCGAGTGACATCGAACTATACCAGGTTATGTCTGCCTTATTAGGACTGTTGTCTTTGGATAAATTGAAAACGGCTAACGTAAACTTCTGGCCACTTTGAAGTCCTAAGATTTTAGTACTATAACGACAGTTCAGGGGCAGCAAGCGGTCATGATTTTCGAAACAAAATCACTATATCTAGCAGTCACAAGGAGCCTAAAATAGTCATTAGCTGGTTGGATATTACAGTTAATTCGGATTAGATTTTATACCTCTAACGTCTCCCTAAATGATGGAGTTATTTGGCACATGTTGTTGTTTGTTTTGCAAAGTCCGACAACTTACCAAATCTGTTTTGAGCAATCTTTGTTCAGGTAGAATTCATTTTAGTGCTGTCATATTTGAATGATATGACAGCACTGTTATCCTTGTTTGTCTTTAAATAGAAGCTAAATTCAAGGCAAATATTAACTTTAGAACACCTACCAAATTACCGCTATACCACAAACCTTCAACCACAGATAATATCAAAGAACTATAAAAAGCTTTACTCTCTACGTATTACTGCTTTGATGTATAAAATGAAACATTCCATTTTTAGGTTTTTTTAAGCTTTTTTAATTGTTTTTTAGCGTATTTATTATCCGGCTTTAACCCAAGTACTTTTTTATAATGCTCAACTGCTTTATCTGTATCACCTAACAACCAATAAGTTTCCGCCAAGCTATCGTGTGTATTAGCACTTAAGGGGAACAGATAGGTATTCAATTTAAAAATGGCTAGCGCTTGTTTTTTCTTCTTTTGCTCAATCAGTTTATAACCCCAGGTATTTAACTCGTCCTCTTCAAGCTTTAGTTGATGAGTCTTCTGCAACTCTTTCACAACCTGAACCGCCTGTTCATATCCTTTTGACTCTAAAGACTTCCAGAGTGTTTTTATGGCAGGAGGCAAACCAAAACCATTTTCCGCTTTCATTTGAGGAATATAAAAACCGGCAATTTCATCGATAAAGAGTGATGGAAGGCCGCCCATTAAATTGGTGAGTACCACAATAGACAGATCATCTTCTGGGTAAACAAAAAATGCGGCACGATTCCCTCCTGAAGGCGCAACAGCTGGATGTTCATGCCTAGCAACTACAGGCCATCCTAATGCATAACCATTTAACAAATTATTAAAACCTTTTGTTTTACCGTTAGTGAGTACCGCTGGTGTCCATAGAGTCTCGATACTTGAAGGCTTACTTAAGAGTTCTCCGTTTTGTAAGGCAATTACCCAAGTAGCAATTTCTTTAGCGCTAGAACTCATGCCTGCCGCAGTACGAAGAAACTCAGGGAAGTCAATCGCTTTTACGTTAGCAATTTCCCCCGCTCCATAATAATAAGTATAACGACGCGCCGAGTGCGCTATAACGTCATGAAGGTTTGAAAAACCAGCTTCTTCAGTTCTTTTCATGCCTGCTTTGCGTAATTGATTTTGCGTTATATAGTCAATAAAATTTTGACCACTCACACTGTCGATAATTTTACCTATCAGCAAATAATTCGTTTGGTTATAACTAAACTGGCTATTGGCTGCAAAATCTAGCGGTCGTTGTTTAACCAACTCCCATGACGCCTTTGCACCCTCATTAGAAATTAACTTACCCGTGTCACCGTTCATAATATCTGGAAGCCCTGAAGTATGGGTCAATAACTGTTTTACTGTGACGTTATGCCACTCAACGGGTAAATCTGCTAAATATTTAGAGATTTTGGCTGATAGTTCAAGTTTACCTTGTTCAACCAATTGCATTACCGCGACACCGGTAAATGCTTTAGTAATTGAGTTAATCGAAAATACCGTGTCATCGTCTACCGCAACAGCATCTTGAATGTTAGCGAGTCCATAACTGGCGGTTTTAATTATTTTTCCATTTTTAACAACAGCCAGTTGTAAACCTGGAATTTTTCTTTCGAGCATTTCAGCACGCAGAAAATCGTCTATTTCGTCGGCCTGTACCAAACTACTTGTTAGCCCCACTAATAGACTTAGTGAAAGTACACTAGCTTTCATAAACTTTGCTGTATTATAACCAATTGACCTGCTCATTTTTTATCCTTTATATACTAAACATGAAACCCAATAGTAAATATTTCCCTCCTAACTTAGTCATGGAGGCAGTCGTTATTGGGCGATCGTTCCACCTTTCGTTAAATCGAAATGGCGTTAACATTGAAGGCTATAATGGCGTAGTTCTCATGAGAATTCGACCGACTAAAAAAGTCGGACCTTACATTTATATTGGGGTAGAGCGATTAATGAAAATTAATTCATTCTTCTTGATAATTTATGAATGTAATTTTCGATATTGAGAAGGTGTCATCAAAAGGTGTTTTTTAAAGGCGGTATTGAACGATGATTTTGAATTAAACCCTACCTCGTACAAGATCTCTAATACCGTTTTTTGTTGTTGCTCATCTGTGAGCAGCATTTCGGCAGCTAAATTGATTCGATAAGAATTCACGAAATCAAAAAAATGTTGCCCAATGATTCTGTTGATAGTAAGTGAAAGTTCACTGCTAGGTAGATTAATTTGTTCTGCCAAAGTTTCTACGCTCAAAGAGGGATCTAAAAAAGGTTTGCGCAGCTGCATGTAGTCCCTTAACCTTGAAACAATCGCATCATATTTTTCAGTTTCGATAACACTAATCGTAGGATCACTTGAGTTTTCTTGGCTCGCAACCAGTTCATCAATAACTTCTATGGTTGAACTTACTCCGGTAAATAGGTTGGGTTTATGCAGTGCTTGCCACAATATCCAACAAATACTCAATAACGCCAAAATAATCATGATTAGTTGCACTAATCTTTCATATTCATAATTTTGGTAAATAGAGAACCTAAAATACATTCTCCCTAAACCTATGAGATAGATCAGAGTAAACAAAAATATCAGTTGGGTTAACCAACGTTTGTTTAATCTATCTGCATCAGAGTAATTTTCTACAACAAATTTTCGATACCTTATTATATGTTTATAAATAAAAAAAAGGTAAAAGCCCAGTAGTATAGACGTCATGAAATGAATAAAGGTTAATTCAGGCACATCAGTGAAGTTGTCATACCAAAGCTGTTTTGAAGCATTATCTACACTGAAAAAATTGGGTATCATCACGAGACAAGCTATGAAGTAAGGAATGGTGTGCAGTAAGTGTTTAATTTTTAATGTAAAGTCATCATAAATAGCTGCTTTAACATAAAGGTATAAAGTAGGCCCCATAAACAGTGAAATATTATATCTGAGCATATCTAGATCGGGATATGCTTGGTAAAAGTCGTTAAATATGATGTTACTCAAATCAATGACTACAACCAGTAAATAAGCTGCAAGTAGTTTATGACTTAAGCGATTGCCAGAACTGAGACTACAAAGATAGGTGGCTACAAATAAATAAGAAAAAAATACCACTAAGACAATATTTTCAAACATTAATACAATACTTTCAACCACTAAATACTTTCCTGTTTTAAATGCTATCGATGGTTCAAATATAAGAATTATATCAAAATTATCAACTGTTGCGGTGCCATGGATTATAACAACGTTGAGGTTATTTTACTTTTCTCAAGTTCGTTTATTATTTCATAACGGATAAAGTTAGCGGAAAAAAACTATTTTAACTCAACAACCATTATATGGTTCAGTATCAGGCTTTGAAAGCGCAAGCAGGCCTTTTTTATTATTCTAAATTTCTGCAAAAGCGAGTTAGTTATTCTAATTTCGTTTATGCACCAATGCGCACAAAGCGATCTTAATTTATTGATGGCAAACCTAACGTTATCGGAGATCACAGTAAACGTTATTAGATGGTAGTGTTAAATAATAATGATAAGTTTTACCAATGCAATTAAATGGCACTACAGATGTAAATCATGGTTAATCTTGTAATTGATTAAAAATATCATCAATAAATTTTTCTATTACTGAGCTATTATTTGCAATTTGCGCATAGGTTTTCAAACCAATAAGCTGAATTTGAAAAAAACGGGCTAATTCTGCGGGATCTTTATCTGTTTTGATTTCACCGTTACTGATGGCTTGACGAAATATATCAGTAAACGACGCCTCTACGTTGACTAAAATTGTTTTTGCTACGGCAAGTAACTCAGGACTATCGTTTTGTGTCAATTCTGCAATACTTTTAACGATCATGCACATACCATTTGGCGCTGAATCTCCATTGCATATTGCTACGCTATTTATGAATAATTTAAGCCCTTCCAGTACTTTAGATTCTGCTGCAATGCAGTTAGCAAGATGCTCAGTGCTTTCTTGAGCGTAACAATTTAAAGCTTCTTTAAATAAGTTATCTTTACTTCCAAAAGCCGCATAAATGCTACCAGGACGCATATCGATAACATCTTGTAGGTTTCTCATTGATGTGGCGTGATAGCCTTTTTCCCAATAAAGGTTCTTGGCTTTTTCAATCACCTCTGCGCGATCAAATTTTGCTTTCGTACTCATATCTACTTAATAGTCTCTTGCTTAATAATAAATAAATGATAAAAATTGAGTAACAATAATGTTACTCAATTTTTAATTTTATCATTTAAAGCTATTGCTCGTCACCTAAACTGGTTTAAGCGCTAAAACGTTATCGATATCTTCAGCGCTATGGCGATTTTCAAGCTGTTCCCAAGCTTCTCCCCAGGTTCGATTAACAATGCAACCACGTTGCACAGCCGGTCTAGCTAGCATAGCTTTAGCCCAACGTTGAATATGGTTATAGTCTGCAACTTGTAGAAAATCTTTTGCATCGTAAAGCTTACCTAAAATTAAATTACCATACCAAGGCCAAGTGGCTATATCGGCAATGCTATATTCGTCACCGGCAATAAATTCATGCTTAGCTAACTGTTTGTCCAATACATCTAATTGGCGTTTTGTTTCCATGGTAAAACGATCAATAGCATATTCAAATTTTTCTGGTGCATAAGCGTAGAAATGGCCAAAACCGCCCCCTAAATAAGGAGCAGAGCCGTGTAACCAAAATAACCAATTCATCACTTGTGTACGCTGAGTACTTTTTTCAGGTAATAAGGCTGAAAATTTCTCGGCTAAATAAACTAAAATTGACGCAGATTCAAATACAGTCTCAGCGCCATCAGGGGTATGATCAACCAAAGCAGGAATTTTAGAGTTAGGATTAATATCAACAAAGCCTGATGAAAACTGATCACCTTCAGTAATTTTAATCATATGGGCATCATATTCAGCAGATTTACCAAGGGCAAGTAGTTCTTCTAACATGATAGTGATTTTTTGCCCATTGGGTGTACCCATTGAGTATAACTGCAAAGCATGTTCACCAACAGGGAGTATTTTGGTATGTGTAGCACCAGAAACTGGGCGATTAATACTTGCCCATTTACCACCGCTTTCAGCGTCATGAGTCCATATTGTAGGGGGTGTATATTGTTCTTTCATTTTATGAGTCCTAAAATTCTATGCTTATTCGGTGAAGTTTTGCGGATAAAGTGCGCGGGCAGCTTCATCATCAAAATCTGATTTAAATGCTATATCTTTGGCAATGTTTCGTGCTTTTTCCACTGCAGGTCGAGTATTAATACTCTCAAACCAACGTTTTAAATTTGGATAACTTGCTAAACCATCTTCACCTAACACTACGGTTGCTTTATCAATCCAGCCCCAAGCAGAAATATCAGCAATTGAATATTCATCGCCGACAATATATTCACGCCCTTCCAGATGTATTTCTAACACTTCATAATGGCGTTTAGCTTCAAATAAGTAGCGATTAATAGCATAAGGTACTTGTTCAGGAGCTGCGTGTCTAAAATGTACTGATTGACCAGAAAATGGTGCTAAACCTGTAGCTAAAAACATTAACCATGAAAGCATTTCACTACGATCTTCTGTTTTACCTGCCAATAATCCTGTTTTTTCAGACAAGTACATTAAAATAGCATTAGAATCGAATACTCTCTTGCCATTATCGACAATTGTTGGTGCTTTACCATTTGGATTCATTACCCGATATTCAGCTGTATGTTGCTGCCCTTTTAAGGTGTCTACAGGTATCAACTCGTAAGGCAAGGCTAACTCTTCTAAGCACAGAGCAACTTTCATTGGATTTGGTGTTGGGTGAAAATAAAATTTAATCATACTTAACCTATCAATTGTTTAGATCTGGAATGTCGGTTCTTAACGTTGCCTCTACTATAAAGATCTATGAACAGTCGTTCAAGTGATTTTTGAGTGACCGTTCAAGCTGATTATAATCGTTAGATTACTATCAGATAGAACAGAATAAGCGCTTAAAGCTTGAATGAGATTTTGATTAACTACAGTTAAGAGTATGATAATTTAGATTAATCGGCGGATGTCAATTTTATAATTTTTGGGTAAGTACTTATGATATTAAGCGATAGCCAACAGCGGTAAAATGTAATGTAAGTTTTACCGCTGTTGGCATACTTTGTTGCTATTTTGTTTATCTGAGTTATCGACAAATAATACTGGGCTAAAACACCATCAATTAACTCACATCACTCGAGAGACTTTCAACATAGGCTAATGATGCTAAAAGTGCTTCATGACGAAAATCATAAACGTTTTCCTTAGGTACTCTGTCTAATAATTCGAATTTAGCCAATTGTTGTCGAGTTTGTTGATTCGGACAAAGTAAGAATACAGCGCAGTTTGCTTCTTGCGCATCTTTAATCGCATTTTCAAGTGCTAAGCCTACGGTAACGTCAAACATAGGTACATCGGTTAAATCTAGTATCATAGCTTGGTAGTCACCTACACGGCTATGTTGACGAGAAATAGCTTTTGAAACACTAAAAATCATTGGTCCTGATAAATAGAAAAACAACACCTTGCCATTGGCTCTATCAAGTAACACACGCTCACTGTCTGTTAATGGCACAACATCTTGATCGTTATCACTAATGGCTTTTACTTGTCTTGCTTGCTCTCTACTTAATTGCTCGATAATAATGATATTAGAAATAAATACGCCAAGCCCTACTGCAACAATTAAGTCAACAAACACGGTAAGTAGCATTACGCCGTACATGATCATCATGCCTTGTAAGCTGACTTTATGTGCGCGTTGTATAAAACTCCAATCTAAAATATTAAAACCGACATAAACTGCAATACCAGCTAGTACAGCCATAGGAATAGGCTCTGTTAACCCGCCCGCAATTAACACCACTAAGGCAAGTACTAGCGCCCTAACAATGCCTGATAAAGGTGAACGAGCGCCAACCTGAATATTTGTTACTGTGCCCATAGTGGCACCCGCACCAGGTAATGCGCCAAATAAACCAGAAATCATATTAGCAAGGCCTTGTCCGCGAAGCTCCTTGTCTGAGTCGTGCTCGGTTCGGGTTAATGAATCACCAATAACCGCTGTTAATAAGGTATCGATACAACCTAATGTGCCTAGTACCAGTGCATCGACAATCATGGTCATAAACATATCGGCATTAAAGTGTGGGATAACAATTGAGGGTAAACCGGCGGGTATTTCACCGATACGTCGTATGCTGTCAGTATCAAAAAATATAACGGATAATAAGGTAATGGCAACGAGCGCTACCAACTGAGGAGGCACATATTTACGATAGTGTTTTGGGAAAAAGAACAACACCGCTAGCGTTAAAATACCCAATAGTAACTCGCTAAAATTAATATTCGATAAAATATTAGGTAGCGCTGAAATAGTGCCTAAAACACCGCCGGCCGGAGCCGCTTGTCCTAACAGTGGTGATAACTGCAAAATAATTAAAATAACCCCAATACCTGACATAAAGCCAGAAACCACACTGTATGGCATTAAAGTGACATATTTGCCAAGTTTGAGCGTACCAATTAAAATTTGAAAAGCCCCCGCCATCATCACAACGGTAAAGGCCATCGCCATACCTGATTCTGGGTATTTTGCCATCATACTGGTGAGAACCGCCGTCATGATCACGGTCATTGGACCCGTAGGCTCAGATATTAACGAGGTTGAACCACCAAATAAAGCCGCAAAAAGGCCAACTAAAATGGCGCCCCAAAGCCCGGCTTCAGCACCTGCGCCAGAGGCAACACCAAAAGCGAGTGCTAAAGGTAAAGATATAATTGCTGTTGTGACACCACCAAATATATCACCTTTAAAACTTATATGATTAAAGCGACCAGCAAACAAAGTTCAATTCCTTAGCTAAATTTCAATGCGGCAATTCTACCAAAACTTTTTCGGGATAAGTATAAAATCAGCGTGAGAACATCAGAAAATTATGCACTGTAAGTACATTTTACCAAGGACTAGCGGCAATTGTGTCACTTGACGCCAAATAGTTTTCAAACGAGCGTGACTATTAAGCGCTGCACAGAGCTGCTGAAAATGACGACTAGGTTTAACTGCTGACCTTGGCATTGTAGAGTGAATACGATAAAGCCAATAACAAACATAAGCCCGCAGGAATAAATAACGCGTGGAATTTATAAAGGCTAAAAAAGAATGCGCCTGAAGTACCGCCCATGATAAAACCGGTAATAATCAAAACTAACAACAGTGCTTTGCGTTTATCAAACACTTCGCCCCGCAACTTAGCTCCTAACATAATACCTAAGTCGGTAAATATACCGGTAACATGAGTGGTTCTGATAATAGCGCCACTAAAGGTGCTCGCAAGTGCATTTTGAAGTCCACAAGCTGCTGAAGCTAAGTAATGGCCGTTAAGAGAGTCATTGGTTAAGAAGTATGTCGCACCAAGAAGAAATATCACTTCAACATAAAGTAAGCCACTGTAATTACGGCCTAACTTTAAAGCCCCATTACGTAAAAAATAACCGGATATCGCAGCACCAATAACAAAACTAACAATAACGATTGATAAATGCAGTACATCCGAGGCCGTTGAATTGAACATACCGGTGCCAATCAGTGTGGCTGTGCCTGATAAATGTGAAATAGATTGATGTTTAAACCCAAGTAAGCCAATAGCATTAACAAGCCCAGCAATGAGTGCAAGCAAAAATGAACCATATTCTACCCAGCGAGGTAATTTTGAAATCACGACAACCCTTAATGTGCATTTTAATTAGGACGTTACAGTTATTTTATTCTCAAAAAACCAAATGTAAACTGAATATAAATAACCAAAACTAAACCGGCCTTGCTGAAACCTTACGACACGATGTTATAACCCCTTACTATCAACCTGATGACATCATTTTTAATGATTCTGACATTGCATGGAAAAGGGATTTTGTCCTACATTTAGCTCATAGTAAATGATGAGCTAAAATACTGAGTTTTATTTAGTCATATCTCTGAGTAAGTCTGGCGAACAATCAACTCTTAGCACTAGCGTCAGTGCTAATTTAGTAAAGGTTTACGATGACTTAGCTTATCTTATTATTCGATTACTGATAAGTGAAGCTTCTATAAATCTTTCTAGGTAATTAGATCAGGATCATTTACTCGTCAATTACGCGCTAAATATTCTAACAAGTACATTGTCTAAAGCCAATTTGCCTGAGCTTTTGAACGAGCGATTAACAGAAAAGACCAATTTACACACAAATCGTTTAAAACTAACACAATTAAACGTTCAGCATAAATAACGCAAGCTGATTAATAAGATTAACGCGCTAAGCTGTGGGTATAATACAGTGTAGAGAGGTGAATAGATTAAGAGCTAAACCAAGGTTATGTATATTAAAAAAAGTACTAACATTATAAAAATGCAGTTGTTAATTAACATTATTAAAAAGAGAATCATATGTTAGAAATGGCAGTCATCTATTTAGCCGCAGCCATTGTCGCTGTGCCGATTGCAAAGCGATTAGGCTTAGGCTCTGTGCTAGGTTATCTCATTGCAGGTATTATTATTGGGCCTTTTGCCTTCGGACTTGTTGGCGATCAAACTGATGTTATGCACTTTGCTGAGTTCGGTGTGGTGATGATGTTGTTTTTAGTTGGCTTAGAGCTACAACCTTCAAGGTTATGGAAACTTAGGCATTCCATTATGGGCTTAGGTGGACTGCAAGTTTTGCTGACAAGTTCGCTATTTTTTGTTGTTGGCTATTTTATTTTAAACTTACGCTGGGAAACGGCTTTAGCTATAGGCTTAATGCTTGCGTTATCATCAACCGCAATTGTATTACAGACCTTAGCTGAAAAAGGTTGGATCAAACAAGAAGCGGGACAAAATGCTTTTTCAGTCTTGCTATTTCAAGATATTGCCGTTATTCCGATTTTAGCATTATTGCCCTTGCTAGCCTTTACTGAAATTAGCCATGTTGCCTCCAGCCATAGCAATTTAATTGAACATTTACCTGTTTACGCTCAGGTATTAATATCTTTAGCGACCATTGCCGCGATCATTTTTTCTGGTCGATATATTTCTGCACCACTTTTTCGTTATATCGCGGAAACACGCTTGCGCGAGCTGTTTACCCTTTTTGCCTTATTTTTAGTGATCGTTATTGCTGTCGTTATGCAAAAAATTGGTTTATCACCAGCACTGGGCACATTTTTAGCCGGTGTAGTATTAGCAGAAAGTGAATTCAGACATGAATTAGAAGTTGATATTGAACCTTTTAAAGGTTTATTACTTGGGTTATTTTTTATCACTGTAGGGGCATCAATCGATTTTCCGCTATTAATTGAGCAATTTAGCAACGTCATGATCTTTGTCATGGGTTTAATTGTCATTAAAGCATTGGTGTTATATGCCCTTGCTTACGTTTTTAACATTAAAAGCAAACAAAAGTTGCTGTTCACATTGGCCCTAGCGCAAGGTGGAGAGTTTGCCTTTGTTTTGCTCTCTCTCACCAGCTCACTAGAAATTCTGACTGTTGAACAAACCAAGTTAACCACCTTAGTAGTTGCTATATCTATGCTAATGGCCCCTTTACTATTGATGTTTTATGAAAAAATAATCAACCGAGAAGATAACGCACAGCAAGCCTTTGATGAACCTGAAAAAATAGAAGCCACTAAAAATGTCATCATTGCGGGTTATGGTCGTTTTGGTCAAGTTATTGGTCGTTTATTGACAGCACAAGGTTATCATTTATCAATTTTGGACCATAGCCCGAGCCAAATAGAACTATTAAGACGTTTTGGCAACAAAGTTTTTTATGGTGATGCAGCACGTAAAGACTTGCTAGAAGCGTCAGGCGCTAATGAAGCACAACTGCTAGTGATAGCAATTGATGATGCGGATAAAATACTGGAAATAGCGACACTGGCCCAAAAGCACTACCCTGGGTTAAAAATTGTCGCGCGGGCAATTGATCGTCGCCATGCCTACCAATTAATGAATCTTGGCATTACTGCTTTTAAACGCGAAACCTTTGATTCCGCGCTTAATCTAGGGGTCGAAGCTCTGGCATTGTTAGGTAATGAGCAGAAAAATGCTGAACGCGCGGGTAGAATATTCGCCCGGCATGATAACGAATCATTAGTCGCTTTAGCTAGCTTATGGGGTGATGATCACAGCTACGGTATCGCGGTAAGACAACGCACTGCAGATTTAAAACAAGTGTTAAGCACAGATAAAGCAGAGCAAGATAAGCTAAACACTTGTCGTAATAGTGACGGTAGCCCTTGTGAAGATAGTGACAAAAATGCTGTTACAACAGCGCCAATAACAAATTAAGCGAGTGTAAAATGCTGAGGATTTCTCTAGAACAATGGCGTATGTTTCATGCGGTAGTTGAATTTGGTGGTTTTAATCAAGCATCACAAGGTGTTCATAAAAGCCAATCAAGTATTCATAATGCGGTTAGCAAAATAGAAGAGTCATTAGATGTAAAGCTATTCAAAATAGTTGGCCGAAAAACAGTATTAACAGAAGCCGGTCAATTAATGTTGCAACGGGCAGATTATTTACTAGCAGAAGCTAGAAAAATTGAAGCTATTGGCCACACCTTAAGCCAAGGCATTGAAACTAAACTAAAAGTTGCTGTTGATGAAATATTTCCTCGCTCGGTGTTATATCAAGTACTTGAAAATGTTTCCGTACAATATCCTTTACTGCAAATTGAATTAATTGAAACCATACTCAGCGGCGCTAGTGAGTTACTAGGTAAGGATGATGTTGAAATTGCTATATCACCTATTTCGCTAGGTGCTGGCTTTAGTGAAAGCTTGTGCTATATCACCTTTAACGCTGTTGCTAGCCCTACTCACCCTTTGCATAAACTTAAGCGCAAGCTCAGCTTAGAAGACCTGAAGTCTTACCGACAAATAGTGGTGCGAGATTCAGCACAGCTAAATAAAGACAACAAAGTCAGTGAAGGCTGGCTAGAAGCAAATCAGCGCTGGACAGTTAGCCATTTGCAAAGTTCAATTGACATGATTTGTCAGGGCTTAGGTTTTGCTTGGTTACCAGTTAACTTAATTGAGCAACACCTGAACAATAAGCAACTAATACCCTTAAAGTTAAATGAGAATAGACAACGCTCTACCCAACTTTATCTTACATTTAAAGATGGTGACTCACTTGGCCCTGCCGCTAGAAGTTTTATAACAGAGCTGAGGTTACAATGCCTAAACTTGCAAAACACTTAACAATAAGGACTTTATAAATATTCTTAAAATACGAATGACATATACTAATAATGCTAATTTTAAGCTGTAAATAAGAACGATATAATCACTTCAAGTAAATCTATTGAAGGCGTTTATCCATGAAATATATTAGAAAGTCAGCAGATCGAGGCAAAGCAAATTTTGGCTGGTTAGATAGCAAACATAGTTTTTCGTTTAGTAATTACTACGACAAAAAACATATGGGTGTTTCGGTGTTACGGGTAATCAACGATGACATGGTTATGCCAGGTAAAGGTTTTGGTGAACATGGTCACCGCGATATGGAAATTATTTCCTATGTTATCGAAGGCGCGCTACAACACGAAGATAGTACTGGAAACAGCTATAAAGTACCTGCCGGTGACGTGCAGCGTATGAGTGCTGGTCGTGGTGTAATGCACTCTGAGTTTAATGCTTCAAAAAAAGATAAAGTAAAATTTTTGCAAATTTGGATACAACCTAATATCACCGGCATTAAACCGAGTTATCAGCAAAAGAGTATTCGCCAAAAAGGTCAATTAACCTCATTAGTTAACCCTAATGGTGATAACGGCGCTTTGTCAATCAACCAAGATGCAAGCTTGTCACGTTTAGTGTTGAAAAAAGGTGAAGATATTACCTTTAACACCAAACAACGTATTGGCTATTTACATATCATTAAAGGCCAATTAAAAGCTAACACTGAACAATTTTCAGCCGGTGATGGCTTTGCGGTTGAAGCCGAACAAGTACTAGAAATAAATGCACACTCAGGTGTTGAAGCGCTATGGTTTGATTTACCCATCGTTTAACTTATGGATGTTTGGAAATAGAAAGTTGAGTTTAAATAATTTAATAAAGGCAAAGTTGTAATTAATATGGAAATATCAGCAATAATACTTATCGCTAGTGTAGTGTTACTTATTGGTATTTCCAAATCAGCTTTTGCGGGTGCACTTGGCATATTTGCCGTACCGATTTTAATGTTTAAATTCAGCGCTATTGAAGCAATAACCTTGATGCTACCCTTGCTGATTATCGCAGATATGATGAGCGTAAAAAGTTTTTGGAAAAAGTGGGACAAAGCGCTATTGGCCAAGTTAATACCCGGCGCCATTATCGGTATTGTCTGCGCTAATTTACTGATGGACTTTGTTAACGCAGATCATCTACGTTTTTTTATCGCCTTTATTTGTATTGCCTTTGCGGTTAAAAATATGGGCTTTAAAAAACGGCAACTCAGCTTGGTTAATAATCGCTTCGGCGCGTATGTTATGTCTGCAACGTCAGGCATAACCAGTACATTAGTTCACGCCGGCGGCCCGCCCTTAATCATCTACTTTACCGCTATAGGTTTAGCGCAAACGAAATTTGTTGCAACCGCAGCCGCCTTTTTTGCCATCATGAACATTGTTAAATTAATCGCTGTTGTTTCTTTAGGGCTACTATCACTTGATACGATATTAACCGCACTGGCTTTTTTTCCTTTAGCGTTCCTAGGTAATTGGCTAGGGGTTAAAATTAATCAACATTTAGATAAACAACTGTTTTTAAAAGTAATGAATTATCTACTTTTAATTCTAGGTATTTGGCTTTTGTCTCAGTAAATATGTGGCCATAGCACGGTTATATTTGTAGATACTGGCAATTAGTTTTTTAGTCAGGTTTTCGCGCTAACATAGTCGCAAACTGTAATTTTGCCCCATTATGCATAGTACCAACATCTTCATTGTACTTAATAAATTCCCAACCATCATAAGCTTCACGTAATTGCCCCGTTTTTAGGGTAAATGGAAAGCGTACTGGGCATGGGTGCTCTTCAGTGCTCATGGCGCATACAATTAAGTTATAGCCTCCAGACAGCGTTCGCTTTTGGATATCAGCTATAACGTCATCAACACGAGATGGGTCGATAAACATTAACGTTACGGTACAGGAAATAAAACCATAGTCTTCACTAAGGCTTGCATTATTAATATCGTACACCTGCGGCTTAATATTATTCATATTTTGTTCAAGACTAATACTTTGCAGCATATCAATAGCCCCTGCATTGGTGTCTATCGCGGTAACATTAAACCCGAGTTGGCTGAGATACAGAGCATTACGACCATTTGAACAGCCCATATCTAAGGCATGGCATGGTTTAACAATTTTGCATGCTTCGACAACTTCGCTATGCACAGGAGTTAAGCCGTAGCGGCTATTTAGATCTTCTATCATGGTAACAACTTAGTTTTGAAATAAAGGCCGTTATCTTACTACTGATGTAACTCGACTGAATATCAATAGTCATATTTTCTAGATTTCACTTGACCTTAATCAACAACATTCACTGTTGAGATCGGATATTTTGCATTCCCATTAATAATATTTTTTATATTCAGTAAGCAAAAAGCCTGTCAATCTTTTGATGGCGCAGTGCTTTATCAAGGGATGGTTTTAGAGGTAAATCTTATTTAAAGCCAATAAAATCGAAACTAAAATCCAGTAAAACTATATGTTCGCTGGATTTTTTGATTTATAAACAATGTATTAACATACTTTCGAAAAATATCGAGTATTATACTATAATATAATTATCCTAAGTTCTTATAATAAGTGAGTTTATTATGGTAAGGCAAATAGTAATTGATACTGAAACAACAGGACTATCCCCATTAGAAGGGAAACATCGTGTTATTGAAGTTGCTTTAGTTGAAGTTATTGATAATGTCATTACTGGTAATACATTTCAAACTTACTTATGCCCTCAAGGGAAGCGAAGCACTAAGCCAGCTTTCCGTATTCATCAAATAAAAGATGAACTTCTCGTTGATAAGCCATTATTTAAAAATTGCTTAAATGAAATAGTGAATTTTATCGGTAATAGCGAATTGTTTTTTTATAATAAAGACTTTGATTTAAATTTTTTAGATCATGAGGCATTTTTAGCAAAGTCACCTGTTAAGTTTTCTTTAGATTACACATCTACTTGCTTAATGGATTATGTGACAAACAAACTTGGTAGAAAAGTAAATTTAGATAGTGCTTGTAGAATTTATAATATTGATACAACCAAAAGGAATGTTCATGGTGCATTAATTGATGCGACTATTACAGCAGAGCTTTTAATTTCTATAAACAAAAATCCAGATGCTGAAGTAACATCTTTACCTCACTCAAAAGAAACTAAAAGAAATAAGCCTGAAAAATTTTCATTTCCAAGAGCCTACAAAGGTGTACAAGTTAATTTTTGTAAAAACACAAATTGTTCAAATTATGGCACTCCACCGCAACACTCTAAGAAAAACGCAAAAGGTAATTATGTTAAAATAAGTGGTGGCTACAAAGTCCAATCTAAATCTTTTAATAAAATTACAAGAATGTCTCTAGTCTGCACTGTTTGTGGTTCGTCATCTATGTTGATTAGCAATAAAGCATTGGTACAGGAAACAAATAGATTAAAATCTAATGCTCAACTTATTGAACCATCATGTTTAAATTCAGGTTTGGATAAAAATACTCGAAAAGGTACTCAAGATGGTCGCAGATACAAAAAGATTCAAAAGACAGTTAACCGCAAAGTTATAGAAATAAACAAGCTATTGCCACCATGTAGCAATCATGGGCAAGGTATTCTAAGTAATCCTGACCTTTACTGGTTAGACAGTAAAAATATTAAAGAAGTTGAGTTAAGGACTGATTTGCCTCAAATTCATCAAATTGATAAAAATACAGGTCATATTCATTTAACTACGGAATTATCATCACAAACATTTAGATGTAAGTCATGTAAAACAAAATTCACATCAAAAATAAACCCACAGAAAGGTCAACGAGATCATCAAATTAACCATCAATTATTTTTGGAATTTGTTAATAAAGGAATAATCAATCGTATATCTGATAAGTTAAACATAGATCATAAAACTATTTATTTAAAATTAGAATTTTTCTATAAGCAATGCGTTCAATTTGACCAATACCAATTACAACAAAATTTGCATAAATTAAAAGTTAAGACATTAAACTTAAGCATGGATCGCCAACATTTTTATTCAAATTGGAGTGATAAGTCTGATGCAAGAAGAACAAAAATAGTTAATATTACTACGATTGATAATAGTTCAAGGTTTTCTTTGGCAAGCACGTTAAATTTTGACTTTACTTCAGATTATAATTATTTAAAAAAAGAATTTATAAGAATCGGTGAATATCTAAAACCAGCCCATAAGCGCAGGTATCCTCAATATATCTTACAAGAAGAAGCTATTGAAAATGATGAAGATGAAAATTTAAAACCGCCAACAAAATATTTATTACTGCAACAGACATATTCAACAATGTCCCACTTAGAGATATTAAAAATTTATTTTAATGAGGCAAAGCATGTAAATTTATATGCCGATAATGACATTGGATTTGAAATGTCTATGTCACGTACTCTTTCGGACTTAATAAAATCAAATAAATTAACTTGTGCATTATTAAGAGATAGACAAACAGAAGATGACCCTCAATGGATAAAACAAGAGCATCCTGTAGTCAAAGATAATTTGATCGATATTAAATTTTTAACAAACCATAGTGAAAGTGCCATTAATAATGCTTCGCTATATGGCGTGGATAATTATTTTCAAATGATTCGCAGAAGAATAAATATGATGGAAAGACCAATACCAACATCATCCCAATCAAAAGATAAGAATAAGGAAAATCAAAAGAACCAAGTATGGAATGGTTATGGCTCATATAACCCTAAATATGTATCAATGTTGATAGAAATTTTCAGAGTTTATAATAATTATATTTTAACTGATGAAAAAGTATTAAAAAGAACATCAATGAAAGGAAAGACACCTAGAACACCAGCGCAAAAGGTAGGTTTGGTCAATACACCCTTCGGTATTCACGATATACTAGAATTTAGCCCTGCCCAAGTATTTTTAGATAGATATGAACTGAACAAGGAAAATGCTAATTTAGCATAATAAATTTTTGGATAATTATATGGATAAAGTAATTTATGCGGTACGTAGTGTAAAGCTGGATAAGATTAAAATTGGAGAATCCTACAGGCACTCGTTATTTTATCGAATTCGTTCTCATCAAACAGGCTCCGCTGATGAACTTGAATTAGTTGGTGTTCATTTTGGTGAATTCGACACAGATAAAAAAATCCATCCTCTTTTAAATTCGAGTCACTCTCATTTAGAGTGGTTTGATAACACTGAGGAGGTTGATGACTTTATTAAATCTAATTTTATGATCTTCCCTAAAGCTCTATCTCTTTTAACTGATATTAGTTGGTCGATGAGCGAAACCATAGCACCAGAAACGGTTGCTATTGATGAGTATATAAAAGGTAATATTAAAAATGATGAGTATGCTCTTTGGTTAAAAAACTTTGATATGCTTGAGTATATATCGAACAAGATTAATAAAAAATAACAACCAATTTTATGTTTTTCAGCCATATAGGGTTAAGTTAATCTTTTGTTATGGCTGGATATTTTAATTCGTTTTTTGTGATATAGGTTATTAATTAAATATAATGAATCGTATACTTGGAAGTTCAGAAAAAATTAAAGTAGTGAGGCTTGGGGAAAGCTATAGGCTAATCATCATATCTAAACCTGTCACTTTTATAAATAGTCGTAAATTCACACAGCTAAATGATGCTGTAAGCCGACTAAGCAGAATAAAAGAGCGAAATAGCATTAGTGAGAAATATTGGGCAAGCTCCAATGAATTACCTCAAGGAAATTATTTATTTCGTATAAATAACAAAAAACAAAAAGTCCATATATGGAATGGAGAAGATACTCTTTGTAAAATGTGGAGTACAGGAGGGATCAATTCAAATTCAAAAGATTTTTCTTTATTTAATTCAACTATGGAGAAAGAAACATGCTCACTTTGTTTAGGTAAGTTACAAAGTAGCCATGAGTGCATATTCTCATGCATCGCGATCACCTAATACCATCTAAGCCGATCACTTAATACTATCCATCGCGATCACTCAATACCATCGATGCAGATCACTTTTTGGTCAAAATGGTATTGAGT
>Ga0209345_10002291_pt1 | contig 21316 bp, 18 predicted proteins | sample Cruoilmetagenom7_FD_187294 | JGI IMG/M metagenome (GOLD analysis project Ga0209345, IMG submission 187294) | Oil polluted marine microbial communities from Coal Oil Point, Santa Barbara, California, USA - Sample 7 (SPAdes) (version 2) | ecosystem: Environmental > Aquatic > Marine > Oil seeps ... | reverse complement strand
GATCGGGAGGTGGCAGATGAAATTGTTAAAAAATTCGGATTAAAGGTATTACACTTCAGAGTAGCGGGGTCTATTTGGTCAGCTGTCAGGAATTATATTCCTAGTGGTTTAAAATGGCGTTCTATGGAAAGGGCTCCCTATTTATGGTGAGTAAATGGGTTTTGGGAGAAAAGGGTTTATGAGTGAGAACTTAATTATTTCAAACATTCAGTTAAAAACTAAAAATGGTTTTAGCGAGCTGGGTGGTTTTCTGGATGATGATTATATTTATTTTCGAACTCCAGAAAAATTTCAATTACACTTGAGTGCTGAATGGTTTATCGGTGTTGCTCTGCTTGAGGCGATGATTACTAATAGATCTATAGAAGTTGATAATACAGTGCCTGTGTCACAAGATGTTTGTAATCGTCTCCATGAAATGCAATCAATTTTTGCATGCTGGAACCCTAACCTATCTATTATTGATGTCCTTTGCAAAACAACCACTACAGAGGAACCCTTTTCTGCTGTAGGCAGCTTTTTTTCTGCTGGAGTTGATAGTTCCCATGCTTTAATTAGACATATGGATGATATTACGCATCTGATTATGCTTAGAGTCTTTGATATGGGGGATGATCAGGAATCCTGGGATGAACGTGTCATCAATCAGACAGATTTTGCAGAGTCTATGGGAAAAACCTTAGTTTCAGTAGAAACAAATGCTAGGGATTGGACCGATAGTAAAATGATTGCCTGGGGTTTTGCGCACGGCTTATTGATATCATCAGCTGGCCCCGCATTGGGCATGAAGCGATTGTATGTGCCATCGTCACATACTTACGATGAATTGTTTCCTTGGGGTTCTCATCCATTGAGCGACCCTATGTGGAGTACAGAATCAACATGCGTACTCCATGATGGGGCTGGTTATCGCCGTAGTGAAAAGACAAAAGATATTTTGGAGCATCCTAAAGTCGCCAATAATCTTCAAGTTTGTTGGAGGAATATTCACAAGAACTGTGGAGAATGTGCTAAGTGTATTAGAAGTATGACAGCAGTACACCTTCTTGGCGGGAAAGTAGATTCACTTCCAGCGCTTGAAGATTTGAATTTGTTGAAATCGCTGAAAGTACAAAATGAAAATGGTGCTGTTTTTCTTGAAGATGCCATTATTCTGGCCAAACAAAAAGATAATGAAAAAATTTACAAAATTTTAAAAGGCTATTATAAAAGGTATCAAATTAGTAAGTTGTGGCATTTGATAGATCGTTATTTACTGGGAGGTATACTTCGCAGCACTTATCGTGTGATACAAAAGCCAAAGTGGTTGAACTTGAGGGTTGCATTACGTAGTCCTGATCATGGCGAGTTCTGAATTCTTTTCTTTATAGAAAAAGATGCAGCATTAGTTGTTTCCTTCCTGGTATAGCTATTATCTAAGTATTATTTTTTTCAGCCTAAAACATATTAGGTAATATGCTTCATGAATGAAAAACTAATTATTACTAATATTCATGTCAAAACTGAAAATGGTTTTAATGTGTTGTCTGGCTTTCTAGGCAATGATTATATCTATTTCAGAGTCCCGAAAGAGTTCCAGCTCCATCTAAGTGTCGAATGGTTTATTAGTGTTGCTCTTTTGGAGGCTATGGCGACAAACCGGATCATTGAGGTAGATAGCCATACATGTGTTTCAGCTCAGCTGCTAGAGAAGTTACAAGAGGTGCAGGCTGTTTTTTCATGTTGGAATCCAGACTTATACTTAGTAGAGATCCAAGCAAAAACAAGTACTAAAGACAGTAATTTTAGTGCGGTGGGTAGCTTCTTTTCCGCAGGTGTTGATAGCTCCCATACACTAATACGGCATATGGATGACATTTCTCATCTGATTATGCTTAGGGTCTTTGATATGGGGGATGATCAGAAGTCATGGAATGAGCATGTCTCTGTACAGGCAGCATTTGCTTCGTCATTAGGAAAAACTCTGGTTCCGGTGGAAACAAATGCTCGCGATTGGCTTGATGATAAGAAGATTGCCTGGGGGTTTGCCCATGGACTTTTGCTTTCAGCAGCGGGAGCTGCATTAGGGTTGAAGCGGCTTTATATTGCTTCTTCACATACTTACGACTATTTATTGCCCTGGGGGTCTCATGCTCTTACAGATCCTATTTGGAGTACAGAGTCGACCAAGGTTATCCATGATGGCGCAGCCCATCGGCGCACGGAAAAAACTCGAAATATTTTACAATATCCAGATATCGCTAATAATTTAAAAGTCTGTTGGAATAACATTCATCGTAATTGTGGTACTTGTTCAAAATGTGTTCGTAGTATGACCGCAATTTATCTGCTGGGCGGTAGCGCTAAATCATTGCCCCCTTTAGGTAGCTTCAAGTTATTAAGGGCTATTAGAGCTAAAACTGATAGTACGGCTACTTCTTTAGAGGACCTTATTTTTTTGGCCAAAGAGGTAAATAATGAGAGGGTATTAAATATCCTAAAAGCTTATTATAGAAAATATCAGATAAGTAAACTCTGGCCTATGATCGATAGGGTTCTATTGGGCGGTGTATTTCGTAGGCTTTATCGTCGAATCAAAAAACCAAGATGGCTGACATTAAGGGTTACCTTACGGAGTCCTAGCAGGGGTGACATATAAACAGAGGACTTTTTTAAAGAAGTTTTTAAAAAATATATTTTTTGTTTAGTTTTATAAAGGGCCATCCTTGGTTGCATTTCTGGATATGCCTTTAAATAAGTTTTCATGAAGTTTTAAGGTGTCAAGGATGTCTACTGGTAAGAAAGTTTTTTGTTCCATTTTATGGGCTGTGACCGCATTAGTAATAGCTGAACTGTTACTGCAAGTTAGGTCACATATCCGTTATGGAACAAGCGTATTTAATCTTCTCTCTAAACAAACAACCTATGCATATAATGAGGAGATTGGGTTACAACTGCTTCGCCCTAATTCCATTATTGAAGGGTCTCAAGCCACGATTAAGACGAATAGCGTAGGTCTTCGTAGTCCAGAGTTATTGTTGGATAAACAAGAAGGGGAAGCCCGTATTGCCATCATTGGTGCCTCCAGTGTTATGGGCACTTATACGCGGAAGAACGAGGATATTATTTCTTACCGTTTAGAGGCATATCTGGAGTCAGCATTTCCAGATATAGATCTTAATGTGATCAACGCTGGAATTGCGGGTTATGGGTTAGTAGATCAGCGCCAGATGTTTGAGCGAGTTATTAAGCCAATGAGACCAGATCTGGTCATATGGTACTCGGGTTTCAATGATATTTCGGGTTACTGCCACAAGCCTTCTTCAAAAGTTACTAGTGGATTACCTCAAATTAAATTGCCTTCATGGTTGTTATCTATTGAGTTAGTAACTAAAAATTCTGTCTGGCTGAGAACTGTTAAGGCAGGACAACAGGGCATGCTAAACCCAGATTCGTTGGATCTTAGTCGTTACCTCAGGCGTGTTAATGAATTTCTAAATAGTATTAAGGCAGCAGAGGTTCCTTTACTCACTGTTACTAATGCTAGGGCATTTAGGGAAGATATGCCCGTAGATGAACAGATGACTTTATCGGAGACTGCCCGATACTATAATCACTGTTTTGACCTCAATGGCCTTCATGGGGTGTATAACCGTCATAATGATTTGCTTGCAGATGCGACATTTGATGCAGGTTACTCTGTACTGCGTCTTGATCAAGACATCCCTGGTGGAAGCAAGTACTTTGGTGATGCAACACACTTTTCCGTGGTGGGAAGTGATTATGTTGCCCATCTATTTTATGAACATATTTTATCTTTAGGCCTCCTTTCCGATGATAGCAAAAAAAGAATTGTTGCCAGTGGAGGGAGTGAGTAATGAGTTTCCAATCATTTCATTTTCTGGCATTTTTTTTGTTAGTTCTGTTGGCCGTTAGGTGGTTATTTAAAGAAAAATTTGAAGCGAAAAAAAATATTCTTTTAATTGCCAGCTACTATTTCTATATGTGTTGGGATTGGCGTTTTGCTGGATTAATCCTAACCATTACGGTCATTAATTATCTTGTTGGTCCCAAAATAGCGCGAACACAAGATAGCCAGGTAAAGAAAGTTTGGTTAGCGGTATCTCTTGTCTCCAGCCTAGGTATATTGGCATATTTCAAATACGCTAATTTCTTTATTGATAGCATGAATATACTGTTGATGGGGTTAGGAATTGATAGTGATCTCCCATTACTCAATATTTTGCTTCCTGTCGGTATTTCTTTTTATACCTTCCAGAGTATTAGCTATACCTTGGATATTTACCGCGGTCGTACAGAGCCTGTTTCAAGCCTGAGAGATTTTGCTTTATTTGTGGCTTTTTTCCCGCAATTGGTTGCCGGCCCTATTGTAAGGGCAAGCCATTTTTTACCGCAGTTGAAGGGCGAACATAAGGAAGAAGAAAATGCAGTTGAAACCGGTTTTGCATTAATTATTCGGGGGTTTATTAAGAAAGTAGCAATAGCAGATGTGTTGGCTTTACACATTGTTGATCCCGCTTTTTCTAGCCCTTCTGAGTACTCCCCCTTGTTTTTACTGGTGGGTATCTATGCATACAGTTACCAAGTGTATATGGACTTTTCTGGATATACAGACATTGCCAGAGGTGTGGCCAGAACACTGGGTTATGAATTACAAATAAACTTTAACCGCCCCTATAAGGCGATTAGTGTGTCCAACTTTTGGCAGCGTTGGCACATATCCATGTCTTCGTTCTTTCGGGATTATTTGTATTTTGGTCTTGGTGGCTCTAAGTGCGGAAATGTTTATATCAATCTAGTTTTGACCTTTGTGGCCATTGGTATTTGGCACGGTGCTGGCTGGAACTTCGTAGTGTACGGTTTGTGCCATGGCGGATTTGTTTGCATGGAGCGATGGCGTCGTGGTCAACGCAAGAAAAAAGGGATACCAGAACCAGATTACCAAGGGCTTCGCCTGGCCTTGCAAATTTTCTTTATATTTAATGTGATTTCATTTGCCCGGCTCCTATTCCGGGGCGGTTCAGTGGAAGGTGCTATTGAATACGGTCAAGCTATGTTCAACTTTAGCAGCACTTCACTGCCTATAGGTTTTGTAGGTTTTACTGCCCTTTTGATCGCGGTGATTGTTCATTATGTGCCAGATAGATGGACTTTTGACTGGAAGAGTATTTACTGTCGCCTTCCTGCAGTGATTCAGGGCGGTTTGATTGTTACTACAGTTTTTTTACTGTTAGCAATTTCAGCGGGGAAGGCTCCATTTATTTATTTTCAGTTTTAAAAAATAGTTAATCTGTTTTTGGGTTGAGTTATTAAAGGTGGGCTTCCAGCCACATTTCCAATACCATTAAAATCCAGATTAGTTCACCATAGTAGGCCGAGTGCTGGTTGCGGTGAAGGTCGATAGTCTGGTCGATAAATTCAGGCTTGAAATACGACCTTTTCTTCAGCTTGAGTAAGCTGTCGTAGGCCATTTCTTGCAATGGCTTGTGGGTTTCCATCCAGACCCCAAAAGGTAAGCCAAATCCTTGTTTTTTCTTATTGATCGTAGCATCAGGTAGCCACCCAGTTAATGATTGCTTATAAAAGTGTCTTAGATCCCGCCCTTTAATTTTCCAGTTGCTGGGTACCTGGCATGAGAAGTTGAGCAAATCGTCATCAAGCATTGGGTAAACTACCTCAACACCAGCCAGAGCACACATATGGCTAACTTTGCGTAGATCGTTATCTGCTAGGGTGTATTGCCAGTCTAGGTATAGCATTCGGTTTAGAGTGGAGGCATCACCTAGTTGTTGGTAGGTCTTTCGTTGGATTTCAAGTGGAGCGCTGGTATCCGTATGATTTAAAAAATCCTTGTTAAATATTTCTGCGGGACTGTGTCGGTGTAGAAAGTTGTAGGTTTGCAATCGGTCAGGAAGAGGGATATTTGCCTGTTCAATGTAACTGCGTGCTTTGTTGGACAGGGGGATGGCCGAAGGCAATCCATTAATAATGGGTTCGATAATTGTTTTGCGTAACCCTCTGGGAATTTTTCCGTAAGCTTCAAAAATATCTTGTTTGGCATACCTTTCGTTGCCCGCAAATAGCTCATCTCCTCCATCACCGGCCAGTAGTCTTTGTACGCCATTCTCTGCTGCAACCTTTGCACAAAAATAAGCGGGTAAAGCTGAAGAGTTTCCAAAGGGTTCATCGTAGCTGGCGGCAATGATTGGCAGGGCATTAACGACATCTTCTGGGGTGACATAGTATTCATTCAGTTTCACACCAAAATGTTTGGCAGTGATCCGAGCAAACTCCATTTCGTCATAGCCCTCAGCAGAAAAACCAATGGAGTAGGCCTCAGCTGTTGTTTCACTGACTTCAGACAGCATGCCGGTAACACTGGAGCTATCCAAACCACCACTGAGAAATGTAGCTGTCTTGACTGTCGGGTCATAGCAATGACTGACAGCTTCTTTTAACTGTGTTTTTAGTTCTTGTCCCATTTGCTGAAAATTATTGGTAGCCGTCTCATTAAAAACAGGTTTGTAGTAGTTGCTAACTTGAACATTGTCATTTACATAACTTATCAGGTGTCCAGCGGGTAATTTTTTGATGCCGTCAAAGATTGAATGGGGGCTGGGCACCATATGGAAATACAGATAATCGTAGATACCTTGTTCTTGCACTGCACGGGGTATTTTTGTGTGAGCAAGAATGGTTGATACCGATGAGCCAAAGACAACACCATCATCTATTTTTGTGTAATACAAGGGCGATTGTCCAAGGCGGTCTGTACCTGCAAGCAATTGATTTGATGATGAATCAATAATGCTAAAGGCAAAAGCACCTTGTAAATAATCAAGAAACTGGCTGTTGTATTGGATATAAGCCAAATAGAGCGCATAAGCATGGCTTTTTTCGGTTGCAGCTGTTGCTAGGGCAGGCTCTGTCCATCTGGGGTAGCCCGTTATAGTTACAGTACATGACTGTTCCTGGTAAACAGAGTCGGTAGACGTGCAGGAAAGCTCTTTTGCCGCTAGTTGAGTTAGTGGCAATGAAGTATTTATTGCCTGTTGCATAGCATTTATATTGGCCTCTGCATTCAGACTTTTCTCCGAAGGAAAAAACCAACCTGCGATATGTGGAGATAGTATGGGTTGTGATGCCAGTACTTTTGACGGGTTATTATTTACTTGCTCCATTACCTAGCCTTATCTCTATTTTTCTTTTTTGTTGGTTTAGCAGTTCTAGCGATTAATTGCAGAGTTTGTCTTGTATCCATTGTTCTGTGGTATGAAAGAGTGCCTCACGCCATTCTGGTCTTGAAAATGTGTGATCAGCATCTGTCATTTCATTAAACAAAATTTTGTCGTTTAGCCCCGAGGATTTCCACTCTGGTGAGGTAGATGTGAAATCATTAAATTCCTGGGCAATATAATCGTTACCACTGGTGAGAATATAGAGCTCTCCGCTAAATAGCTTTAGGCTACGAGTTAGTCTGATGGGTAGGGGGAGTGAAGACAAATCCTGATGTTCTGTCTTGTGATGTTTGTTTTTTGAATCTTCACCGGCATGAATTAAAAGCTGAAAGTAGGCTTTTAAAGAGCGGAAAATTGAAAATTGCCCAGATTTGATTTTTCTCCACAGCGCGGGGTCTCGCAGTCTGTTCCAGTAGTAATGTTTAAGATAGGTCTTGGCTTGCCCTGATTGTGTACGAATCCAGGGGTTTACCATAAAAATACCGGATACTCTTGGATCAGTATGGGCATAGAATGCTGCGGCAGAAGCAGACTCACACTCTCCCCAAAGAACCACTTTTGTTAGGAATGGAAATTTTATAAATAGTGTGTCTATGGCGGCAGCAATATCTTCTTCCATATCAAGAAAGCCGCGATAATCTCCGCTGCTATCTCCGGTCCCTCTATGGTCAAACCTTAAGACGGGCATCCCCAGCTCAGCCATACGTCGGCTGAGCACCACAAATTGACGGTTTGCACCCACACGAAACTGAGGGCCACCGGCTACAATAATGATAACTCCTGTTGTCACTACTTTGCTGGGCTCATGGATAATACTGACCAGCTGATCCTGGCCACAATTAAAAACAACAGCATGCTCATTCATGGGTACTACTTCCTTTTATATACTCCATTGTTGCCGTTATGAGATCAGGTGCTAAGGTACGTTCATGAGCTTGCCAAAACGCCGGGCCAATTACAGTTTTATGATTAATTTTTGTACCTTGCCCCTGCCATTTTTCAATAGCCTGTAAATCTCCTCGAGGTGTTTTTCTCTCTGCACTTGCCAGTACAGTAAACCAGGCTATTGGTATGGAAGTTGTTTCCAGGTGATTGTTGATATGTGCTGACTGGATACCTTTGAACAAGGACGGAGAAACATCGTATCCAGCAACCTCGATATTTTTGCCCTCATTTAATAGTTCTTCTAGGTGTGCGGTTGTTTCTGCTTTTTCATCCCTGCCTATTGAAGCAGCTATCTTTATACGAAGGAATTGGTTGAGGGTTGCCTTACCATTCGTAACCGGTTGCCAGAAAATAATACGGTTAAGATTGTCTACATAAGGTGCGGCTTCCATTGCTAGCAAGGTGCCGAGCCGAATCGCTAAAAAAGAGATGTTTTTATATCCTAATTGTTTGGCGTAATCAGCTGCGCTAACAATATCTTTTTTCCACTGATCCCAGTCCGCTTCAGCAAAATTTCCTGCACTGTCTCCGGTGCCAAAAGGGTCCACAGAAAGCAACCCAAACCCTTGTTTGTTCAAGGCTTGGGCCATGAGTGTTTGCATATAACGACACCGATTCATTTCTTCTGCAAAAGAAGGAACAACAATGATGCACTCCGCTGATTGGTCAATCTGTACCGGAGCATGGTGCATGGCAAACAGGGAACCCCGAGTCCCTTCAATAAATGCTGGCTCAATACGGGAATGGATTTGCATCAGTTGAGTTTTTGCTCAAGTACTTTTGTCAAACTGCCGATAGTGGCAAAGACATCAGCGTTAAGTTCATCGTCATCGAATGCGCAGCCAAACTCTTCTTCGAGTGCTGTAACAAGAGAGACCACGGCAACAGAATCAAATTCTGGAATAGAACCCAGAAGCCCTGTATCTTCATTGAAATGGTCTACTTGGCCTTCCAGCATTAATACATCATCAATAATCTGGATGGTATCTTGTTGTAAACTCATAATTTGTTTTCCGTTTTTATCAAGGGTTTGAATCTACTATATTTAAATTTATGCAGCATTTTGCCACCTCTGTAGGCAATTGAGTAGTGTGGATTAAATGGGCAAAATATTATGTGATGGTTGCTTATAAATAAGCTTTCTAAATTAGGACTTCTACTGGAGCAGGATGACTCAAAAAAAGATGTGGGCTGGCAGTATATCCGTAGGCTCCAGATTGAAAGACAACAACTAAATCGCCCAGCTGGATATTAGGTAATTCATATTTGTCTGCCAGTATGTCTAAGGGAGTACAGAGAGGCCCCACAACATTTACGGGTGATAGTTCAGCGCCATTGACTCTATTGCCAATACATACGGGATAGTTTTTTCGAATTACCTGGCCAAAATTACCTGATGCAGCTAAGTGATGATGGAGTCCGCCATTGGCAATGGCGTAGATTTCACCTCTAGATTCTTTAATATCTAAAACCTCACAGACATAGATGCCTGCCTCACCTACTAAATAGCGTCCCAGCTCAATGACTATCTCAGCTTCAGGAAACTTGGGTTTGTATTCAGTAAGAAGTTTTCCAAGATTTTCGGCAATAGGTTGCAAGTCTAGCCGCTGTTCACCAGGGAAATAGGGAATACCAAAGCCACCACCAATATTAAGCCATTTGACGGGAGAGGGGGCATGTTCAGCTAGCTGTAGCGCCAGGGCAAATGTTTTTGTCTGAGCTTCAATAATGGCTTCAGGCTTAAGGTTTTGGGAACCACTAAAAATATGAAAGCCTTGAAAGTTTAAGCCCAATTCACCCACTCGTTTAAGCATGCCAGGAACACGCTCAGCATCTACTCCAAAGGGTTTTGGGCCACCAGCCATTTTCATACCGGAGGTTTTCAGTTCAAAATCTGGGTTAACGCGTATAGCAACATTTGGTGTAATGCCGAGATCACTAGCAATGGTAGCAATGCGAGTCATTTCGCCTTCAGACTCCATATTGATAATAATGCCTGCTTGTATGGCATCCTTAAGTTCAGCATTGGACTTTCCTGGTCCTGCAAAGCTAATATTTTTTGGGTCTATACCAGTGGATAGAGCCACTTTAAGCTCTCCTCCTGACGCTACATCCAATCCATCTGTAAGTGAGGAAAAATGTTGTACAACCTCCGGCATAGGGTTGGATTTCATTGCGTAATGCAGGTGTATATCTTCGGGTAATATGGATCGTAATGATGCAACTCGATCGCTCATCAATTGCTTGTCATAGGCATAAAATGGTGTTTGTCCGACCTGCTTGGTCAACTCAGTGATAGACTTTCCACCTATTTGAAGGGAGTTATCCACCACAGAAAACTGATTCATCGGTACATGTTGAGGGCGATTTTTTTTGGGCTGCTTATTTTGAGTCTGATTGTTTTGAACGTGGTCGTTACTCAAGCTTCTATCTCCTGAAACAAATCGCTGTATTCAGTGTGCAGCAACTTGCGATCTATCTTGCCATTTTGATTGTGAGGCATGCTATCGACGAAGATAACCTCTTGAGGCACCATAAAGTTTGGGAGCTCTTTTTTGCAGTACTTGAGAATAGCTTGTGATGTTACGTCTTCTGCTGAACTAACTATAAGTAAAATGGCTTGGCCCAGTGTTGGGTGAGCGAGGCCAATAGCAGCAGCTTCCTTGACTGATGGCAGAGCATAAATTGCTTCTTCGACTTCCGATGGGCTAACCCTGTAACCTGAGGTTTTGATCATTTCATCCATACGGCTGATGAAGTACAAAAAACCTTCTTTGTCTTTTTTGACTTGATCGCCAGACCAAACTGCAATTTCAGTCAACGGTATGCCGTCTGGTTTTGTAGGGCTCGGTTTGAACCTTTCGACTGTTTTTTCGTGATCATTCCAATACCCCATAGCAACCAATGATCCTCGATGCACTAATTCTCCAGGTTCATCTGGCCCACATTCTGTACCATCAGGTTTTACCACGAGTACCTGGGCATTTGGTATTGCTTTGCCCATAGAGGTTGGGCGTACGTCAATTTGATCGGGTGGCAAGTAAGTGGAACGAAATGCCTCTGTAAGTCCGTACATTAAGTAAACCTGGGTGTCAGGCAGTGCAGCTCTTAATCTTTCGGTAGTTGCCTGTGGCATGGCTCCACCACTGTTAGTTAGGTATCGAAGTGATTCAGCTGTTTCGATAGGCCAATCCAGTTGCGCTAGTTGGTTCCACAATGGTGGTACGGCCGCAAGGCCGGTTACCTTATGTTTTTGTATGGCTCGAATGACGTCCCGGGGCAATAGATAGTCCATTAATACCACTGATGCTCCTACGGAAAAGGCCGTTGTCAGTTGGCTTAGTCCGTAGTCAAAGCTAAAAGGTAGTGCAGCAAGCAGGCAATCTTCTTGGGTGTTGTCCAAGTAGGAGGCAACACTTTTTGCTCCTGTGGCCATATTCTTATGGGAGAGAACTACGCCTTTGGGGTTTCCAGTGCTACCGGAGGTGTAAAGAATAGCCGCCATATCGCTATCAATTCGTGTATGGGGGGCATTACGTTTAACTGAAATAAATTGAGACCACGATTGCAATGTATGATTTGGTTCATATTCAAGTTTTGGCTGTTCATCTTCGACTACAATCACTGCCTGTAATTTAGGACAGCAAAGCAAAATTTCTCCAAGTGATTGCAGTCGTTGTGCCGAAGTAATTAGCACTTTTACGTCGCAGTCATCAAGAATATAGGCTACTTGTTTGGGTTTTAGCAGAGGGTTTACGGGTACAAAAACACCGCCAGCATGGGCTGCACCAAATAAACTGAAAACAGTTTGTGGCAATTTGGGTAGATACGTGGCAATTCTGTCATTAGGATTTAAGCCCAATGTGATTAAACCACTGGATACCATTTCTATCTGACGCTGTAACTCAGAATAGCTAAATTGATCGTCCTTGAAAAATAGGGCAACCGTATCGGGCCGTTGAGCAGCCTGATGGCTGATCAATTGATGGATGAGCTCTGACATAGAGGGTACAGCCTGTTATCCCATTACGGTAAATTTTTATAAATCTGGGCTAGCTGCCGATTATAGCGATTTTTTTTAAATCAACGTAATCTGTTCTGACGAATGGCCCGTGAGCAAGACGAATGCCTTATATGTTGAGAACTTTTATAGTGAGAACCTTTATAGTGAGTGCCTTATATATTGGGAGTCCCATGAAAATACTATGGAAAGGCTTTGCTGTATGTTTTCTGTCACTACTGATGCCAGGGATATTGTGGGCTGAATTGCCTGACACTATAGATAAAGTTCGAGGCAGTATTGTCGGTGTTGGTTCAGTATTTCCCGCTAAACGCTTGGGTGGAACCTCAGCGCCACTGACCTTTAAAGGAACAGGGTTTGTGGTGGGTAATGGCAAACAGGTCGTGACAAACTATCACGTAATAGTGAAACCATTGGATGAAAAAAAGCATGAAAAGCTGGCTGTCTTTAGTGGCCAGGGTAAAAAAGCAACAATTCGTATGGCCAAAATAGTGGCGACAGACCCTGATCATGATTTGGCATTGCTGGAATTTACCGGACCTGCTCTTCCTTCGTTGAAATTGGGTGGTAATAAGCTATTGAGGGAAGGTGAGGATGTTGCTTTTACCGGGTTTCCCATTGGTTTGGTGCTAGGTTTAAACCAGGTGACCCATCGCGGTATTATTTCAGCAGTAACACCTATGGTGATACCAGCCTTATCGTCAAAGACGCTCACTGCGGAGCAAATTAAACGGGCGAGACAACCTTTTAATATCTATCAGCTTGATGCTACTGCTTATCCAGGAAACAGTGGCAGCCCTATGTATGAGGTTCAGTCGGGCATTGTGGTCGGAGTAATTAATAGTGTTTTTGTCAAAAAGACCAAAGAAGCTATGCTGAAAGATCCATCAGATATTAGTTATGCCATTCCTGTGAAGTATGTGAAGGATTTATTGGTTGGCCATTGATAATAATGTGTACAAAGCAAACAGGTTATATCGATTTTATGATTTGGTTATGTCAGGTTTGGTTATATAAGGTTTGGCTATGAGTGATACGACTGTTGTTAACAATGGGAGTGGATCGAGGAGGGGAAGGCGTTCTTCCAGGAATCGATCATCCTCCAACCGACCTTCTTCTATTAGTGCGGCAATGAAGGTTGTGGGGAAATTGTTTGGAGCACTATTACTGTTGCTTACGCTCAATGTATTTCGTAATTTCCCCGAATTTGGCTATTGGTTGATTGCTATGGGGACACTTTACTTTGCTGTATTATTTTTACTTCCTCGCCTCTGGTTGTTGGTTTTACCTTTAGCAATGGTTAGCTTTGATTTGGCAACCTATACAGGGCGCTTCTTATTTAATGAGTTCGATTTACTATTTTTGGTCACCATAGCATTTGGGTTGATATCGGGTCAGTTTTCATTGTCTTTTTTAAAGGCTGGTTGGCCGCTATGGCTGATTGGTGGTTACTGTGCGGTGGTTCTATCAGGATTCTCTGCTTGGGGGGTGTTTTTATCACCACCAGAGGCCATTGGTAGTAATCCTTATTACCTTCCAGAATATGGCTACAAGGTTATTAAAGGAATGTTGTGGGCTCTTATGCTAGTGCCCATATGGCTTAGCCTATTGCAGCAGAATCGGGACAAAACCCTGAGCTGGTTAGTTGTCGGACAGTGTATTGCAGCACTTATGTTGGGATTAATTATCTTGTGGGAGCGGGGAACTCTAGGGGTAATCCTGTCTGGTACCGCCTGGTACCACATAGCTTCATCCCTTTTAGACCTTTCATCATCGTATCGAACTACAGGTATTTTTTCGGATATGCACACAGGTGGTGAAGTGGTTGATGGCGTTATTCTATTGCTATTACCCACGGTGTTATACGGTATTTCCCAAGGTGCTAGTCATGCAATCCGGATTTTATCACTGGTAGCTTTCTCATCTTTGGCGTACTGCACTACGGTGGGTTTTACTCGCGCAACCTATGTCAGTTTTTTTATTGGTATCGCTGCATTTATCGTACTGTATATTATTTCCCATAGACGATCGGGGACAATTGGCCAGGATTTGCCTTATGGGCTGCTTGGGCTAACAGCCCTGATAGCATTTGTTGCTGCTTTTTTCTCTTTTTCCTATGCGGGTAGTTTTGGTGTGGCCTCGTTTGCGGGGTTGGCTGTGTCTGCTTATATGGGAGGACAGTTGTCTCGACGAAATATTTGGTTGTCGGTGATCTTTTGGGTCATTGCAGGAGCCACTTTCTTAACCGTTGCTATTAATGCCCATTTTGATAGTCGGTGGGTGGACCGCTCAGGAGAAGCTGCTTTTATTCTTGTGGCGGTATTGTCGGCCTTTTTTCTCTTAAGCAGCTTTTTATTTGTGCGGATAACCAAACAGTCTGAGTTCAATAAATTATTGTTAGTCGCACTATTAGTTATGCTTCCTGCAGGTTTTTCCCTTGCATTTGGTGGTTATAAATTCAATGAGCGAATGGAGAATGTCTCGAACGATATGGATACCAGAGTGGCTCATTGGAAGAAGGTTATCGAAAGCTCAAATACTGGTTTAGTCAACAAGTTGTTTGGGAATGGTGTGGGGAGTTTTCCTGCCAACTATGTATACCATTTTCCTGATGCTGTGACTGGAATAGGCAGCTATGTGGTAAAGCAGGATGGCTATGATTCCTTTTTAAGTATGGGGCCTGGTGAGGACTTGGCATTTGGACAGCGAGTGGCTATTCAGGCCAACACATCCTATAACCTGACACTTAGTGTTAGGTCTACTCAAAAAGGAAAAATTGTGGCTTTCCTGTGTGAGCGGAACCTAATTTTTGCCAGCAATTTTATGGCAAATTGTGAGATTACATCCTTCAGGTTTAATGCTACTCCAGATGGGTTTTCGCAACTTTCGAAAACACTAAATACGGGTGGTGTGGGTAAGCGAAGTTGGGTGTCACGGTGGCCTACAATGCTTTATTTGAAGAATTTTTCTAAAAGTGAAGTAGTAGATATTGATAAAGTTTCTTTAAGTATTCAGGGTGATCAATTATTAAAAAATTCGAGCTTCTCTAGCGGTACAGATCGTTGGTTTTTTTACAATGATTTTGCACATTTACCCTGGCATATAAAAAATACTTACCTTCAGTCTTGGTATAATTATGGCTGGATTGGGTTTCTCCTATTTGTAAGTTTAGCGATGGCTGTGATCCTTATTGCCTTAAAAGGTCGAGGCAATTCGGTGTTTTATGTGGCTTGTGCCACGGGAGTTATTGCTGTTGGTGTTTTCGGTATTTTTGGGTCGCCACTGGATTCATCCAGAGTGAGCTGGCTGTTTTATTTTTATATTTTTACAGTATTACTTGAACCAAAAGAAGATGGTTCTAACAGGAAGAGCTTTACAGAAGATGAACCTGTAGAAGGTGAGTCTGTAGTAGAGCACACCTCTAGAGATAGAAGTAGCTATGGACAGGGCAAGCAGGCGGTGAGCAAGTGAAAAAAACTTCTGTGCTTATGGTGTGCCGCCAAAATATTTGTCGTTCTCCTATGGCGGAGGGGTTATTAAAGCACCGTCTCAAGGAAGCTGGTTTGGAGAAGTTAGTTAAAGTGGGTTCAGCGGGAACCCACGGAGATATGCAGGGCTCAAGAGCAGATGAGCGAGCTTGTAAGGTATCGCTAAATTGTGGAGTCGATATTGGGCGAAACAAGGCTAGGAAAATAAAACCAAGGGATTTTTTAAAATTTGACCATATTTTGGTGATGGATCAGAGTAATTACCAAGATTTATTGCAGCAATGCCCACCAGGTTGTGTTGAAAAATTAGCCTTGGTTATGTCTTTTACTCACGAAGACTTGGGCACCGATGTGCCAGACCCTTATTACGGTAATGTTGCAGGGTTTGAGAAAGTGTTTGATTTGCTGGGTGGGGCTGTGGATGGTTTTGTGGCTTACCTTATAAAAAACTCAAAACATAGTGCCGTAACTTATTAATATTAAAAATTAAATATTTAGTGTAGTCGTATAAGTTGGCTAACAATTAGGGTTGCACCTACAGAAAAGTACAAAAACATTAGGCCCATTTAGCTAAAAACCTTCAGTTATGTGAAGACGATCAACAATTTTCAGTGAGTCGCCCTAAATTTGATAACTGTATTGTAGTTTTTCTGCAGAGCGCCAGTGACAATGGCTATGTAACCTACTTTATGTAACTAATTAGGTAAGAAGATGAAAAAGAGTATGCCATTAGCTGAGGCATTTAGTCAGTATTTTGATGTTGATTTAGCGACAAGCGAAGAACTTAAAAAAGAAGTTTATAAGTTGCGTTATCGCGTCTATTGTGAAGAATTTGGCTATGAGCCCAAAGAAAATTTTCCAGATGGATTTGAGTTTGATGAGTTTGAAGATCGTTCTCTACACTGCTTGATTACTCATAAGAAAACTAAAATGCCAGCGGGTTGTGTTCGTCTTGTTTTTGGGACAAATGGTGAGCTTATGCCATTTGAGAAGTTTTGCCCCGATAGTTTGGATAATTCATACATTGATGAAATGAAGTTGGACCGTAACGGTATCTGTGAAATATCTCGCTTAGCTGTTGATGGTGCTTTCAGGCGGCGTGTAGAGGAAGCTCGAACTCGCTTTGGTGAAATTGATGCTATTGATTGTTCACATGAGGAACGCCGCACATTCCCATTGATTACTGTTGCCGCTTTTCTTGCTGTAACAGCACTAACAGATTTATCTGGAAGAAAAAATGCTTTTGCCATGATGGAGCCTTTTTTACCAAGATTGTTACGAAAGTCAGGGTTAGATTTTGTCCGAGCTGGCAAAGAAGTTGATTATCATGGGTTCAGGGCGCCCTATCATGGCAGGACTGATCACGCCTTAAAAAATATGCATTCAGACCTTCATCATCTCTATCATGTTGTTTCTGCTCGAATCGGTGAGCAATACAAGGATTTAATCGCTTCAAGAAATTTGTATTTTATGCCGCCTAGTCGCTCATCTATGATTGAGAAAGTGGCGTCCAATTGGTAGTTGTTCTTTATAGTAGTAGCCTCCTTTATTTCATTTGCTAATTTGGCAATATCTAGTCTATTTCCAACTTTTCGTATCAGTTATTCGGTTTAACATAACTAAACATGTGATTTAGCTCTCTTTGGTGGAGGGAGTCGTCGTGGATTACTATATTCATTGGTATCTTTGAGCGCTAAACTGACTTCCAGTTAACAACGACTAAAACCATGGGTGGGGTGTGAGCGAATGGTTGCGACTCAAAATAGCTCTTTTCAGAAAGCTCCTTTTGATTATCAAGAAGCTTTTTCACGAAATATTGGCTGGGTCACCGAGCAGGAACAAAGTGTTCTCAGGACCAAAAGAGTTGCCATTGCAGGGCTTGGCGGTGTTGGCGGTAGTCATGTGTTGACCTTATCTCGCTTGGGCATAACCCAGCTTAATATTGCTGATTTTGATGAGTTTGAGCTACCTAATTTTAACCGCCAGGCTGGGGCGACAATATCCCGCCTAAATTTGCCAAAACTTGATTCAATGGTTGAAATGGCTCGGGACATTAACCCTGAGCTTGATATCAATACCTTTCCCGATGGTGTAAATACTGACAATTTGGATGAATTTCTGGAGGACGTTGACCTCTATGTGGATTCCTTAGATTTTTTTGCTCTGGATATCCGGCGAGCAGTCTTTGCCGCCTGCGCCGAGAAAGGCATTCCTGCAATTACGGCCGCACCTTTGGGCATGGGGGTTGCGTTTTTGTATTTTATGCCGGGAAAAATGACATTTGAGCAATATTTTCAAATGGAAGGGCGCTCGGAGCAAGATCAGTTGCTCCATTTTTTGTTGGGGCTATCGCCCTCTATGCTGCAATCCAGCTATCTGGTGGATAAGAGCCGTGTAGACTTGGATTCTCATAAGGGACCGTCTACGGTGATGGCCTGCGAACTTTGTACTGGTGTTGCTGGAACGATGGCGTTGAAAATCTTACTGGGGCGGGGGAAGGTACCAACAGCGCCTGTGGGCCTTCATTTTGATGCCTATCGAAATAAAATGAAAACCACGTGGCGACCTTGGGGTAATCGAAACCCTATGCAGAAGCTGGGGTTGTTTATCGCCAGAAAAATGTTAGGGAAAGCAGTTAAATAACACTTAATCTCTGATTAGCTACCAGATAAATCCGTAAATACAGTTTCTTCCGGCAGTCTTAATGATCTAGTGGGATTATTGCGCTTGGGGTAACCAGCCCTTAAAAACATATGTAATGTTTCACCTTCTTTGAGAGATAACACTTTTGTACATTGCTGATTAATATCTTGAACTTGACCAATGAGTTTTTCGGGCACAGTTTTGTCCTTTAATCGAGCCAATTGGTCAGCCACTACATAATATGGATGTACGGCGATGCCCTGAGTATTCAGATAAGTCCATGCTCTGCAAAGTAGTCTGCCAGCGTCTATAGCCCCTTGGGATGTGGGAGGTGCAATAATAGATACAATACTGGGTGCAGCTTTAATAGGCGCTGAATCTATTTGAGCTAATAGCTTGTAGATACCCATCCGGTTTAGCTGCTTCATTCGTTCCCAGCTACTGATAAATTTGAGAAAAACTGAGCCACCTAGTGGTAAATCTAGGGTGCGAATATCAAGTCCGTCAGCTTTTTTTACATCTTCTTTTGTGAATCTTAGGCTTTTGCCCAGCCATTCGTGTACTTCTTGTGTTTGGAAGCGAATTTCAGAGGCAATCTTAATTAGTAGAGCTATTTCGTGGATGACAGGCTTTTGGTCAATTATTACAAGCCGGGCACTATTTTCGGTAAGTAAAGCGGTGTGGTCTATAACTGGCCGAGGTACAGCTGTTTTGTGGTAGGCAAAGCGATTTGTATGGCGTTCAAGGGCTTGATAGGTTGTTGTAGGCCTTGATAATTCTCGGCTATTCGCAGGTCGAAAGCTGATTTTTGCACCAGAATAGGTTGTTGATAGGCTATTAACGGGGCAAGATAAATCAATCGCTAGTTCGTAATGCTTTGATATTTCAACAATATTTTCAACTGTGGTGCCAAGTGACAATAATGTTGCCGGGCTGTTTGCCGGAAAAGTCTTTCCTTGAACCCTGGCAATATCGTATATCACTGACAATGAGTCGCCGTCCCATTCAAAACGCCAAGGCTGTGAATTATCTGCCGAAGGTGCTTTGAGCCCGCCTTGCACAAGCATCTTAATAGTATCAATACTTATCATTTAGAGATTATGCTGGCGCTAATCAATGAGGTCAAAAAATTTAAAGCAACTTGAAAGTATTGAGGTAAGACGCTAATCAGTTATAAGTGAAGTTTTAGTGTCAGGTATATTTACAGTTAGTGAGTTTTAGATAGTTTATATAAATATAAGCATAACCTTAAATTAAAAAATTAATAAAAATCAATGTCTTACGACATTTTGTTTTTTTTGGCACACTTTATGCTTTGTTTATAGTCAAGCAAGACAGTGAAATGATTTAAAAGTATTTAAACTTTGCATAAGCAAAAAAGAATTTAAGTTATCAAGGAGATATAAATGAAAGCATCTATGTTATTTAAGCAAGCAGCTATTGGTGTGGGGCTAAGCGTCGTGCTAGCTGGTACAGCTATGGCCGATCCAATTGCATCGTTTGATTACACTCAAGAGTTTGAGTTTGTTGAGCCAATTGCACCAGCTGGTGTTAACAAAGAAGGCACTACTGATACGCTAGATGATGTTGCTGGCTTTACTAAGCTAAGCTGGGGTACAGAATCTAACACTTTTGACGAAATCAGCAGCCTGGTTATCAATCCAGAAGCTCTTGATAGCACAGAAGCTAGTGGTGACTTATCAGCAGGCACTCTTGCTGTATCAGAAAGTGTAGATGCAGTAACTTTTGGATTGGGACCAGTCGTTGTTCACAATAACTTTGTGATTACTGGTACTTCTCTGGATAGTGCGAATGCAGAAGATAATGTCATTCTTACTGCCGGCCCTGAATCGTTAACTCAGAACATTACTTTTGGTGTTGATTTCCAAGAAACGACAAATAACGCAGGTAACCCAGGCGCTTGTCCTGCTGGTGTTGCGTTCAACGCATTCGGGTGTGGTGATATCTTCGCTTTATCTGGAGGTTTACTCGGCCTGCCAACTATCTTGAATGGTTCTATTGTGGCTTTCTTGATCGATAGCTTCGGCATAGATGATTACGTCTACGACGTGTATATCACAGCTCCTGGGTTAGACGTTCTGTCTGATGCAGCTTGTGTTGCGGTAGGTGGTTCAGGTAACGAAGGTTGTATCGGTTTCACTACCTTTGAAAATGAAATTAATGCTTTCCAACTGGCATTTGCAATCGTAGCTCGTCAAGTTCCTGAGCCTGCTACTTTGGCTCTCTTGGCTGGTAGCTTACTGTTGATGGGCTTGGTTCGTCGCAGAAAAGTAAGCAGTCTTTCTGCTTAAGATGTATAAGTAGTACCTTGTGGAAGCGGCGACCAATTGGTCGCCGTTTTTTTTTGCCAGCTATGAATGATTTCTGTGCCGTTAAAAGCCTTCTATCGTTAATTTATTAATTAGTGTGTACCCTCTTACATTTTTCAGTTTGTTCATTTCGGCAGTTTGTTTTAATCTTCTACAATAGATGTTTTACGCATTTAGTTATTAGCCTGAGAAACTTAGCCATTGAGCTATAATAAGTTTTTTATTGTTAGTTTTTGCTGATCCAAAGGGAATTTTTCTATGAGTATGTATTTCCGAAATGGTTTTTTAGTTTTTATGATGAGCCTCTTGTTAGCTTGTTCTGCGGACCTGTCTGGTGATAAGGAGATTGAAAAGGCAAGGGGTTATTTAGCCGAAGGGAAAAGTAACGCAGCCATGATTGAGTTAAAAAATGCGCTGCAAAAAAATGGCAATAATCAAGAAGCACGCTGGTTACTTGGTGCAGAATATTTTAATAAAGGTTTATATGCTGATGCGGTTAAGGAGCTATCCAAAGCTCGTGAGCTTGGCCGCTCTGATGAAGATGTCTTGCCGTTATTGTCTCAATCTCTATTAAATGTAGGGGACAAGGATACACTTCAGCGGCTTTCAATAGATAACTTGTCCGATTCTACTCGCTCTTATGTTCTTGCT
>Ga0209345_10002290_pt1 | contig 21317 bp, 19 predicted proteins | sample Cruoilmetagenom7_FD_187294 | JGI IMG/M metagenome (GOLD analysis project Ga0209345, IMG submission 187294) | Oil polluted marine microbial communities from Coal Oil Point, Santa Barbara, California, USA - Sample 7 (SPAdes) (version 2) | ecosystem: Environmental > Aquatic > Marine > Oil seeps ... | reverse complement strand
ACTGGGCGTGAGTTCGGTCGCATCCGGGGCAGAGGTGGTCCCGGCCTGAGAGATTTCGAAGTGATCGAGGATCACCCCGGTCCGAAAGCTGGCCAGCACGCCTGCGGGCAGGGTCCAGCCGCGATACCAGTCCAGCCGGGTGCTGAACCGTGTCACGTCGCGCCCATCGGCATAGCGGTCGAGCGTGGCAATCGTCGAGTCCGAGCCGCGATAATGGCTGTGCAGCGCAGCGCCAAACCGCAATTCACCCCCCAGCCGCGTCGGAAAGAAGCGGCGCTCATACTCTGCATTTCCCGCAAGGGTCGGCAGGGTGGAATTGCTTTCGCCGATGCGGAGCGAATTGAAATGGGTGATCGCGCCTCGGATATATTCATCGCGGCGCGCGCGTTCGACCGAGAGCTCGTTCTTCAGCCGGTCCTTGTCGGAAAAGTCGTGATCCAGCAGGAACGTATCATCGCTGCTCAGTTCGACATTGAACCGAAGGACGAAATCGCGCGGCAGATCGAACCGACCACTGCCAAAGAGATACCCCCGTGTTTCGTCCGGGCTAAAGTCATCTTTCGCAACTGCGCCATTGAATTCGATCTCTCCCTTGCGAAACGCCTGCCGATAGCGCAGTTCCAGCCGCTTGGAACTGGTGGCCCAAAACGGCGCCAGCGTCAGGTCGCGGCTCTCACCGATCGGGATGAAATAGGGCACCCGGATGCCTGTGCCCAAAAGCGTCGAATTGACCAGTGACGGGGTCAGAAACCCATGCGCCCGGTCCAGCGTAGGATCGGGCAGACGCAGGCGGGGCAGGTAGAGCACCGGGGTGTTCAGGATCCGGAATTGCGCGTTGTCGAAATAGAGCTGCCGCGCCTCCTCGTCGTGGATCACCCGCTGCGCCCGGATCTGCCAGAGCGGCGGGCGTCCGGTCTCGCACACCCGACAAGAGGTGACTGCCGTCTTGTAGAGCTGGTTGAACCGGGCGTCGGTGCGTCGCATTTCAACCGCCGCCAGTTGCAACTGATCCTGCATCACGATCCGCGCCCCGCGCAGAATGCCGTTGGTCAGGTCGCGGTCCAACTCGGCGCTGTCGGCCAGGACCACGCTGCCATCGACATCCGTAAGCGTCAGCGGTCCCGTGATCACGAGTCGTTCGGTGGCGCGGTCATAAACGATTTCCCGCGCCTTGAGGCGACGCCCCTGATAGAGCGCCTCGACATTGCCAGAGGCGATCAATTGGTTGTCTTCGGTGATGCGCACGTCATCCGCCACCAAAACAGCGGGATCAACAGAGCCATCCTGCGCGCCAACCGGCGTTGCCATCGCCAACAGCAGGCCCAGCAGAATACGGGCAAACCGGGTCATCCGTCCTCCAGATGCAGAAGGATTCCGAGACCGATGAAGAGCGAGGCCACCGGCGGTGCCCATGCCGCCAGCAGGATCGGAATCTGTCCGTTCTCACCAAGGATCTGCGCGAAGTTGCGGATATAATGCAGGCCAAAGCCCAAGAGCACCGCCGTCAGTACCGAGAGCCCCACATTGGCCCCGCGCGTGTGCTGCATGGTAAAGGCCGCCGAAATCAACACCAGCGCGACCAGAAACACCGGTTGGGCCAGTTCGCTCTGAAACCAGATCGCATAGCGTCGGGCCGAAAATCCGGCCTCTTCAAGCTGGGCGATGAACTTGGGCAACTCCCAGATCGGGACATATTCCGGGCTGCCAAAACTGTCGAGAATGCGATCTTGAGTCAGATCTGAGGGCACCGTCATCTGTGCGTCTTCGCGCGCCGAGGCCTCTGGATTGACCCCTTGCGCCAGATCCCAGATCTTGGCCTCGGTCAACACCCACGCGCCTTCCTCAAGCTGCGCCGAGGTGGCGCTGATGCGGCGCAGGGGTTTGCCGTCCGGCGCAAAGTCGTAAAAGCTGGGCGCATAGAGCGTGCCCAGATCAGAACTGGCGCGGGCCGCATAGATCACCGTCTGCCCCTCTGCCGCGCTCTGCCGCAGCCACAAGCCCTCCGAGGCAATCGCCAGATCCGACGACGCCTGCCCGGAGTAGCTGTTGACCAGATCGTGATGTCGTTTTGACGTGGCCGCCACGAGGGGATTACCCACCGCCAACCCCAAGAGGCCGATGGCAAGCGCCACCGCCGCCGGCGCCAGTAGCCCCTGAAGCGCCGAGCGGCCCGAGGCACGCAGCACCACCAGTTCCGACGTCCTGGCCAGCCGCAGGAAAAGCGCCACCGAGGCAAGAATCATCACCAGCGGAATGATCTCGTAATAGGCTTCCGGCAGCTTCAGCAGCACGATGCCCAACACCTGACCGAATGCGAGTTCGGGGAAGTCCCCCAATTCATCCATCAGATCAATCAGTCCCAGCATCACCACAAGCGTGACAGTGACCCCGAGAAAACTCATGAAAAAGCGACGGCCGAAATAGCGTTCCAGAATCATGACGCCACCTCTGCCGAGCGGCGACCGCGCCCCATCAACCGTCGCCAGACGCCCGGATGGCTGGCAATGGACAATAGCAGCCCCGAAAGAACCAGCCCCAGCAGAACCGGCAAGTAGAGCAGCGCCCAGAGCGCTCCATTCAGCAAAACCGGGGCCACCACGATGCTCTCGACAATCTTGATCCCCACCAAAAGCCCAAAGGCCAAAAGCACCTGACGCCAGACGCCAAAGCGGCTGTGCGCCCCCACCAGCAGGGTGCAGAATCCCACCAGCGCCGCGATGACACACAAGAGCGCCGCCGTGATCCGGCCATGGGTCTGTGACATGACGGTGCCATAGGTTGTCCCGGTGCGGGTCGCCACAGCTTCGGGATCACGCAGCATCTCAAGCGTATTGGCAAAGGCCACCTCATCGAGATTGACCACATCACGACTGACGAGACTGCTGATGTCATAGGAAAAATCATCGAAATAGGTGGTAAAGAGCCGGTTCTGATCGGCACGGATATTCTGGGCCAACCCGGATACCATAACCAAACGTGTGCCGCCGCCCTCTTGTACCAGATAGGCGCGCGACGAGGTATAGGTGACGGGAGCCTCTGGATCACGCCGGTCGGACAGGAACACATCGCGCAATTCGCCCGTCTGAGTGATCTCGCGAATGTAGAAGGTGATTCCGGGGGCAGGGTGCAGGAATTCGCCGTCGCTCAGCAGCTTGGCCGAGATGTTGCGCGACACCTCATCTTGGCGCAGACGCAATTGGCTCAGGCTCCCGGGGATGAGGTAATGCGCCAGCAGCGACATCATCACCGCAACAATCACCCCAAAGACCAGAACCGGGCGGGCCAGGCGCAGCGGCGAATAGCCCGTGGCCTGCATCACCGTCAATTCGCTCTCAGAGGAGAGACGGTTGACCACATAGACCGCTGCGGCAAAGGCCGCGATGGGCAGCACAACGCCGATCACTCCCGGCAAGGTCAGTGCCGTGAACTCTACAAAGACCCATGCGGGCTGGCCATCCCCGATCAGCCGGTCAAACATGCGCACCGCCTTGTTGATCCAGACGATCGACACCAGAACGAGCGCAAAAAAACCGAACAGAACCATGAGTTGCGACAGCATGTACCTGTCGAATCTGGTCACTCTTATCCCCCATGGCAGCAGACTTGTCGGGCAACCTAGCCGAATTGATTGCGGGGGAAAACTGCTAACTGGTCATTGGCGGCAAGCCGCGCTAGGTCTTGGAAAAGCTGAACCATGAGGAGTTCCCGATGACCCGACCCCTGCCTGTTGTCTTTGCCGAGACCGATCTGGATGCACTGGCCACGGCGCCGGGCCGCATTGCGGTGATCATTCCACCCGAAGGCAAGCTGGACGCAGGTGCGCGGCGCATCAACCGCATGACGCGCGGTGCGCTCGCCCGGCTGATTGAGGCGGCAGCCCTGAACGATAGAAAACCCGGCGACGTGATCACGATCAACTGGCCCGCCGGAATGGCGGCAGAGGCGGTGGATGTGGTGATCCTGCCGCGCAGCGCCAGCCCCGCCGAGAGCCGCCGCGCGGGCGTCAGCCTGGGCCGGATCAAAGGCGACAAACCATTGCTCATTCTCGGGGGCGCGCTGCGCCGTCCGGTGGACGTGATTTTGGGGGCGCTGCTACGATCCTACGAATTCAACACCCACAAGACACCGCCCAAGACCACCAAGGACAAGGCAGAGCCGGGTGCCCTCACCCTGATGACCGGCAAACCAGATGAGGTCCGGGCCGAGTCCGCTCCAGTGCTGGCCCTCGCCGAGGGGGTGTTCTTTACCCGCGATCTGGTCAGCGAGCCAGCCAATCACCTGACCACCACGGAATTTGCCAATCGCATCGCCGCGATGCAGGATCTGGGGCTCAAGATCACCATCCTCGAAGAAAAGGACATGGAAAAGCTCGGCATGGGCGCAATCCTGTCGGTGGGTCATGGCAGCGCCAGCCCGTCGAAACTGGCGGTGATGGAATGGCTGGGCGGACCCAAAGGCGAGGCGCCGCTGGCTCTGATCGGCAAAGGCGTGGTGTTTGACACCGGCGGCATCAGCCTCAAGCCCGCCGCAGGCATGGAAGAGATGACCATGGACATGGGGGGCGCGGGCGTCGTCGCGGGCGTCATGCGCACGCTGGCGCTGCGCAAGGCCAAGGCAAATGTCGTGGGCCTTGTGGGCATCGTGGAAAACATGCCTTCGGACCGTGCCACCCGTCCCGGCGATGTCGTCACCTCAATGAAGGGCGACACCATCGAGGTGATCAACACCGACGCCGAAGGGCGGCTCGTTCTGGCCGATGTGATGTGGTATGCACAGGAAACCTACAAGCCGCGTGGCATGATTGATCTGGCCACCCTGACCGGGGCCTGCATCGTGGCCTTGGGCCATGAAAATGCCGCCGTGCTCAGCAATGACGACGGGCTTTGCAATGCCTTTCTGCGCGCGGCCAAAACCGAGGGCGAGGGCGCGTGGCGTCTGCCTCTTGGGCAGGGCTATGCCGATATCATCAAGAGCCAGATTGCTGACGTCAAGAACTCTGGCGGGCGGCCGGCGGGTACGATCACGGCGGCGGAATTCCTGCATCGCTTCGTGCAGGATGGCATGCCTTGGGTGCATCTCGACATCGCGGGCGTCGCCAGCGTCAAGGCCGACACCACCTATGCCCCCAAGGGCGCAACCGGCTGGGGTGTGCTGGCGCTCAACCGGCTGGTGGCGGATCTGCTCGAGGAGAGGTGATGGGCGCCGCCTATTTCTATCATCTGACGCGTCAACCGCTCGAGGCGACCTTGCCGATGCTCTTGGAGAAATCCTTGAGCGTGGGCTGGCGTGTGGTGGTGCGTGGCCGGGACAGGGCACGGATGGTCTGGCTGGATGAACGGCTGTGGTTGGGGCCCGAGGACGGCTTTCTGCCGCATAGCCTATCGGGCGGGCCGCAGGATGCCGATCAGCCGGTGTTGCTGACGACTGACAGCGCGCGGCCCAATGGCGCGGTCTGCCTCATGGCGATTGATGCGGCAGAGGTCAGCGCCCAAGAGGTGCAAATGCTGGACCGGGTCTGCATCCTCTTTGACGGCAATGACGATGCGGCGGTTCAGGCGGCGCGCAGCCAGTGGAAGACCCTGACCGGCGCTGGCTGCACCGCCCAATATTGGTCCGAGGCGGGTGGCCGCTGGGAGAAGAAAGCCGAGGCGTGAGCAGGGTCAGGTCTGGACCGTCGCCGACATTTGTCCCGATGACCAAAGCGCGGGATCAAGGCGGGGCACGCGCCGCCGCGTAGAGCATCGCTTGCCAAGGCCCAGTCCAGTCCAAATCCACTCTTTGAAAAGTGGACCGCCTCGCATGTTCGTCCCGTTTTCAACCAGAATACTTGTTACACCGGGCGAGGATGTGAGGCGGCCCCGCAGACCATGCCTCAGAAGGACATGATCCGCGTTTCCTCCGCCAAGAGGCGCGCGGCCACGGCGGGCGGTTTGGCGGCGGTGATCCCGTCGAGCAGGGCGGTTCCGTCCACGCCCTTGTTGGGCAGGTAGATGGCGCAGACCTCGACTGTGGCCCCGGCGTCCATGATCTTTTGCATCAGACCCTGTGGGCTCATTCCCATCGGCGCTTGCGGGGCGGTGGCACTGGCGGGGGCGTCCTTGAGGGCCAGATCACCGGCGGGGCCACAGAGCAGCACATAGGAGCTTGCCCCGGCCTTAGTCGTCTGCAGGGTCAGAACCATGCCCATCAGCTGCGTTTGCGGCTCTCCACTGGTCAGGATCGTGACCATCTGCTTGGCGTCTTCGGCCATGCCGGGACTGGTCAGGGTGGCAAGGCCAAGGGTGGCGACCGTGATGATTTTGCGCATGATGTCCTCTTTCAGACAAAGATGAATTCGGCATCCGTATTTTATAAGGGCACCCTAGGCCGTGCGCAGAGACGCTGGCCTTGATCTAGATCAAACACATGCGACGTTATGAATTTATTATGCCCCGCCCCCCAACCGCGCCAGAATCGGGGCGGTGTCGAGCGCGCCAATCGCCCCGGCCACCCGTCCGCGCGGATCGCTGAGCCGTGTGGCGATGTAGGCGCTTGCCACCGCGTCCGGCGCATGCCGCATCAGCACCGAGGCGGTGAGAAGCGTGGCGAGGCTCTCGGCATACCAGCGCGCCTGTGCCTCTTCGGGCAGCTTGGGAAAGGTCTGCATATGCGCCTTGAGGGCCGCGTCAAAGCGGCGGTCCTGCCCGGCAACGCTGGCCAGTTCCGCGCTCAACACCTCACCGGCCAGAGGCTCCTTGCGCAGGGTGCGCAGGATATCAAGGCAGATGACATTGCCCGACCCCTCCCAGATCGAATTGAGCGGCGCTTCGCGGTAGAGCATCGGCAGGGGCGTATCCTCGACATAGCCCATGCCGCCCATCGCCTCCATCGCCTCATAAACCACACCAGGGCAGAGCTTGTTGCCCATGAATTTGGCCAGAGCCACGCCAAGGCGGGCAAAGGCCCGGTCCGCGGCCCCCCGCCCGTCAAACGCCCGCGCCACATGCAGCCCAAGCGCCAGCGTGCCCTCCCAATCCAGCGCCAGATCGGCCAGAACGGTGCGCATCAGCGGCTGATCAATGAGCCGTTTCTGAAAAGCCGATCGGTGGCAGGTCCAGTACTGCGCCTGATCCAACGCCGCCCGCATCAATCCCGCCGGGGCCATGGCGGTATCGAGCCGCGTGTGATGCACCATCTCGAGAATAGTCCGCAGCCCCGCGCCCTCGTCGCCCAGCCGATAGGCGATGGCCCCGTGATACTCGATCTCAGCCGATGCATTGGCGCGGTTGCCCAGCTTGTCCTTCAGGCGCTGGATCTGGATGCCATTGCGCCCGCCCTCCAGCCAACGCGGGACCATAAAGCAGGTCAGCCCCTCGGGCGCTTGTGCCAGCGTCAGAAACCCGTCCGACATCGGCGCGGAGCAGAACCATTTATGCCCGACAAGGCGATAGGTATCCCCCTCAGGCGTGGCCGTGGTGGCAGTGGCACGGATGTCCGATCCGCCCTGCTTTTCGGTCATCGCCATGCCCAGTGTCGCCCCGGGTTTGCGCGCCAGCGGCTTGGCACCCGGATCATAGGCGCGCGCCGTGAGCTTGGGCACCCAGTCGGCAAAGAGCGCCTTGTCAACCCGGAGTGCCGGCACGGCGGCATAGGTCATGGTCATCGGACAGCACACGCCCGGTTCCACCTGAGAGGTCATATAGACCATCGCGGCATGGCTGGCATGCCCGCCCCTCGCCCCCTCCCACGCATGCGCCGCATAGCCCGCGCCGATGCCAACGCGCATCAAATCGTGATAGGCCGGGTGAAACCGCACCTCGTCCAGCCGGCGCCCGCCCGCATCAAAAAGCACCAGTTCGGGCGGATGGCGGTTGGCGGCGCGCCCCGCCTCGCGCAGCGCCTCGGTGCCGATACGCGCCCCGTAAGCGGCCAGTGCCTCTGGATCGGCCCCTGCCGCCGTCGCATGGGATTGCAAGCCCGGATCGCCCGCCCAGAGATCGAGATCGCCACGCGGGGCGGGCTGGTTGGTCACCTGATGGGTCTCAAGCCTATCCTGCGCCGGGATGTCCTGCATCGTGCTCTCCTTTTGCGGGTATGCTAGAGCGGGCAAGGCCACGGCGAAAGGGGATTCACAAAGCGAATCACCTGTGGCATTGTAGGCGAAACGCCCGGCACGAGGCGGATTGAAGAGGCAGACCAGAGCATGACACCCCGCAGCCGCCCTTGGGGCCTGTTGATCTTTTTCGTGATTGCCTTCTTTCTGGGGGCCTATTTCACATTTGCCGCCGTGCAGGGCGATTACGGCCTGTTTCGCCGTGCTGAAATCGACGCGCAGAGCGTGGAGTTGCAGGCCCAACTCGACGCGCTCGACGCGCGGGTGGCGCGGATGGAAAACCTGACCCGGCGTCTGTCGGACAGCTATCTCGATCTCGACCTGCTCGATCAGCAGGCCCGCGAGGTTCTGGGACTGTTGCGCAGCGATGAGATTGTCATTCGCTGAGGCAGGCGAGGGGCGAGATTGGCCTGAAGGGGACATTGGCCCCAATGTCCAAAGCGCGGAATCAAGGCGCGAAGCGCCGCCGCGCAGCGCCCGTCCGCCCCACCGGGCGGGCGCTTTTGCGACGTCACAACGCACTGATAACGCGGATGTATTTGGCAAGCATAAAGTGACAGCCGACTATGGTGCAGCGCCCACCCGACGGACGGGCACCGCGCGGCTCATCGCTCAGGTCCAACGCCCCCTTCAGGCCCAAACCTGCCCTCACTCCGCCTTAGGTGCCGCGCGCGCCCTTCAAGATCGCAGTCCCGTCCAAACTACCGGGTCAGCACCAACAGGCCACCCGTGATTTCGATGCTCGAGAACCGCTGCAAATACGCCATTCCCAGCAATGACTGGCCCATCTCGCCCTCATTCACCACCGCGCGCACATCTGAATGTTGCACCGGCCCCACGGCCACGCTTTTCAGGCGCACCGGGGCCGTTCGCACCTCGCCATTGGCGGTAAAGGCGCGCCCCATATAGGCCAGCTTTCCGGTGTCGATCCCGATCCGCTCTGCATCGTTTTGGTTCAACACGATCTGGCTCGCTCCGGTATCAACCACGAACCGCACGGGCACACCCTCCACATCTGCTGTCAGATAATAATGCCCATCCGGCGCGCGCGGCAGCTCGATCCGATCCTCCGAGACCACGCTCTGCATGGGACGGACGGTCTGACGAATATCATCCCAGAGCCCGACCACAGCCAGAGCCCCGACGAAAATCAGCGCCCAGATCATCGCCTGTTGGATCAACTTGCCCAAGGAGGCGCGGTTCTGCACCACGAACCACATCAGGATCACCGATCCAAGGATGACGAGATACGTCAACTGTGTATAATCAACCTGTTCCATGGCTCAGATATAGGCGCTCATCCCGCCAGACCAAAGCCGCGCAGCCCGTCCAGAACGAATTGCACAGCGAGCGCCGCCAGCAGCATGCCCAAAAGGCGCGTCACCACGTTGATCCCGACCTTGCCAAGCGCGCGTTCCAGCAGGCCCGAGGTCAGAAACATCACAAAGACCAGGGCGATCACCGACAACATCACGCCAATCACCCAGAGCAAGCCTTCGGCCCCCGGCTTTTGCCCGGCCAAGAGGATCACCGTGGCAATCGATCCCGGCCCGGCGATCAGGGGAATGGCTATGGGAAAGATTGACGGATCGTCACCCTCTTCCTCTTCTGCCGCATCTGCCTGTCCTTTGCGACGCTGTCCACGCCGCTCAAAGAGCATGTCGAGCGCGGTTAGAAACAGCAGCAACCCACCGGCGATGCGAAACGCAGGCATGGAAATGCCGATAAAGCTCAGCACCGCCTCACCGAGCGCGGCAAAGAGAATGAGCAGCAGCGCCGAGGTGACACAGGCGCGAATGGCAATCGCTCGACGTCGCGCCGTGTTCATGCCTTGGGTCAGCGCCACAAAGAGCGGCGTCATCCCGATAGGATCAATGATCACAAAGAGCGTGACAAAGGCGGTGATCAGAAATGCGCTGTCCATAGGGGCCTTGCACCATTTTCAGGGTCAAATGCCAAGAGAAAACCGCCCTCACCCCAGATTGCGGGCCAAAGGGGCTCCGAAACGTACGGTCCGCCCGCACAAACGTACGGCGCGCCTCAGCCCTCAGCCGCCTCAAGCCGCTCCAACGCTTCCATCCAGAGGGTTTCTGCCAGAGACAGACCCTGCTTGATTTCGGCGTATTTCTTTTGCCATTGGGTCAGCCCGTGGACATCGTGATAGATCTTCGGATCTGCCAGTTTCTCGGCGACCTTCCCTTCCATACCATGTAGTTTCTCAAGCCGCTCCTCACAGCGTTTCACATCCTGCCGCAGTTTGAGGATTGCGTCGCGCGAGGGCCGTTTGACCTTGATTTCCTTGGGTTTTTCGGCTGGTTTTTCCGTGTCCGAGCCGCTGAGCAGCATGGCGCGGTAACTCTCCAGATCGCCCTCATAGGGGGCCACTTCGCCACCCCGTACCAGCCACAGTCGATCCGCCACCAGCCCCAGGAGATGCATGTCATGGCTGACCAGAATGATTGCGCCGCTATAGGCGGTCAGCGCCTCCACCAGCGCCTCGCGGCTCTCGATATCAAGGTGGTTTGTCGGTTCGTCGAGAATCAACATATGCGGCGCATCCACCGTCGCCAGCATCAACGACAACCGCGCCTTCTGCCCACCTGACAGTTTTCCCACCAGCGTTTCCGCCTGCTCCGCTCCAATACCAAAGCCCCCTAAACGAGCCCTTAACTTGGCGGGCGTTTCGGTTGGGCGCATCCGGCGAATGTGGTCGATGGGGGTCTCGTCAAGGTGCAATTCTTCGACCTGATGCTGCGCGAAATAGCCAACGCGCAGCTTGGAAGACTTGTGCAGTTGCCCTTCAATGGGTTGAAGTTTGCCCGCTAAGAGCTTGGAAAGAGTGGATTTTCCTTCGCCATTCCGACCCAGCAGGGCGATCCGGTCATCCTGATCAATCCGGAGGTTCAGCCGCCGCAACACCGGCACGCCATCATAGCCCACTGATCCGCTCTCGATCCGCAGAATGGGCGGCGAGAGTTCTTCGGGCGTGGGAAAGGTAAAGCGTTTGAGCGCCGCCTCTTGCGGCGTCGTGATCGGCTTGAGCTTGGCGATCATCTTGAGGCGCGATTGTGCCTGCACGGCCTTGCTCGCCTTGGCACGAAAGCGGTCGACAAAGCTCTGGAGATGCGCGCGGCGGGCGTCCTGCTTCTTGGCTTCAGAGGCGGCGGCGGCGAGACGGGCGGCACGGGTTTCCGCGAAAGTCTCGTAACCCCCTTGATAAAGCGTGAGTTTCTTGTCCTCGAGATGCAGGATCGAGCCCACAGCACGGTTCAAGAGCCCGCGATCATGGCTGACAATCAGCACCGTATGCGGATAGCGCGCGAGGTAGGTTTCGAGCCACAACGCGCCCTCAAGATCGAGATAGTTGGTCGGTTCGTCCAACAGCAGCAGATCGGGTTGCGAAAAGAGCACGCCCGCCAATGCCACACGCATCCGCCAGCCGCCGGAAAAAGCGGAGCAGGGCATGAGCTGTTCCTCGTCGGTGAACCCCAGCCCTTTGAGAATGCTCGCGGCGCGCGCCTCGGCGGACCAAGCGTCGATATCGGCCAGACGGGTCTGGATTTCGGCGATCCGCGCGCCATCGGTCGAGCGCTCGGATTCTTCCATGAGTTCAGCACGTTCCGTGTCATAGCTCAACACGGTGTTGACGAGCGACACCTCGTTTCCGGGCACTTCTTGCGCCACGCCGCCGATGCGCGCGCGAGATGGCAGGCTGATGCTACCGCCCTCCAGCGCCAATTCTCCCCGGATCAGGCGAAAGAGGGTGGTCTTGCCCGTGCCGTTGCGGCCCACGATGCCAACCTTGTGGCCGTCGGGGATGCTGGCGGAGGCGCTGTCGATCAGGGTACGGCCCGCGACCGAATAGGTGATATCATCAATGTGCAACATGGCCCCCCGCATGCCGTAAGTGCGCGCCGCCGTCAATCGCGGCTTTTCAAGGGGCGGTGTGCATGCTATCGGACCCGCGATCAAACGCGGTCGGGCAAGGGGCTGGGCCGGTGAAACCTACAGAAAAGAGGCTGAAATGGCTGTTGAACGCACGCTGAGCATCATCAAACCCGACGCGACCAAGCGCAACCTGACCGGCAAGATCAATGCCAAATTCGAAGATGCAGGTTTGCGTATTGTCGCCCAGAAACGCATCCAACTGACGCCGGAACAGGCGGGTGTTTTCTACGCCGTGCACAAAGAGCGCCCGTTTTACGGCGAATTGTGCGAATTTATGGCGTCAGGCCCGGTTGTGGTGCAGGTTTTGGAAGGCGAAGGCGCTGTGGCCAAGAACCGTGAAGTGATGGGTGCCACCAACCCTGCGGATGCTGCCGCTGGCACGGTCCGCGCGGAGTTTGCCGAGTCGGTGGGTGAGAATTCGGTCCATGGGTCGGACGCGACCGAGACGGCCGCTGTTGAGATCGCCTATTTCTTTTCCGGCCTTGAACTGGTCGGCTGATCTTGAAGTGATACCTGAAGAAAAGGCCGTATCCTATTGGGATGCGGCCTTTTTCATTGCTCAGATGCTGGCGTAATCCTGATAGACTGGTGCGGCATTTGGCTTGGGTTGCGCTTGCGACGCGGGTTGCGGGGGCGCGGATTTGGGCCCGGGAATCGGGGGGATGGCCTGTGGCATGGGACTGCTCCATTTATGGGGTGGCAGACCTTGGACGGCCTGACCTTTGATTATCCTTACAGGATCGGTAAGTTTCACGGCGCGGTTAGGGCGCAATTGTGGCGAAACTAAGGCGAATCAAGCGCTTAGCTGGTCAACCACGGTGACGCCATAGCCCTGAAACCCGTCCATTGCGCTCAAGGCCTCGTTCAGCCCCGACAAACCGATGCGTTTGGTGATCAGGCGTTCGGGGTCGAGATGCCCGGCGGAGATCATGGCGAAGAGGGCGGCAAAGCGGTCCGCCCCGATGCCACGGGTGCCGTGCAATGTGATCTGGCGGGAATAGACCAGGTCGAGCAGGGGCAATTCGGGCGTGGCGTGGCGGCCAAGGGGCATGCCGATCTGCACATGACGCCCGAGTTTTCGCAGGCTTTTCAATGAGTTGTGAAAGGTGTCGGTAATCCCGAGCGCGTCCAGTGACACATGCGCGCCGCCCTCGGTCAGGTCGCGCACAGCGCTGCCCACATCCGGGGTATGGCTGGCATCAAGGGTGGCGGTCGCGCCGAGGGATTTGGCGATGCGCAGCGCCTCGGGGTTGACGTCGATGGCCAGAACCCGCGCGCCAATTGCCGCGCCGATCATGATGGCCGCGAGGCCGACGCCACCGCAGCCATGAACGCTAAGCCATTCACCGGGTTGAGTTTTTGCTCGGTCCACCACGGCGCGGAAGGCGGTGGTGACGCGGCAGCCCATGCCGGCGGCGGCCGCAAAATCCATCGCATCGGGCAGGCGCACGAGGTTGAAATCGGCGCGCGGGATGGCGAGGCGTTCGGCGAAGGCCCCCCAGCCGGTAAAGCCGATCACCTGTTGATGGTTGCAGGTTGTCGGCTCTCCACCGCGGCAATCGGGGCAGGTCCCGCAGCCAAGGATAAACGGTGCCGTGACCCGGTCGCCAACTGCAAAAGCCCGACATTCTGGTCCGATTTCAAGGACTTCGCCCGCGAACTCATGCCCCATGACATGTGGCAGGATGACATCTGGATCGGCCCCTTTCCACGCGTGATGGTCCGAACGGCAGACACCACAGGCGCGCACGGCGATCACCGCGCCGTCGCGGGGACAGTCGGGATCTGGCACATCGGTGATTTCTGTGGGGGTATTGTAACGGGTCAGGAGGGCTGCGCGCATAAGGCACCTTTGGCTGGGGTTCGGCGCAGCCTAGAGTGGGGTGCGAGACAGGGCAAGCGTGTACAGGATGTGCATTTTGTACACGCGTTTTGTACGCAAATTCCGGTGGGGCCGCCCGCAGGGACAGGCGACCCCGGAGGGACGGGTTTCAGGCGACCATGCGCTCAACCACGTCGCCAAAGGAGGAGGGTGTCGGGACGATGGTGACGCCCGCCTCGGAGAGGATCTCGACCTTCTCTTGCGCCGATTCGCCGAAGGCCGAGACGATGGCACCGGCATGGCCCATACGCCGACCTTTGGGGGCGGAGAGACCGGCGATATAGGCGGCCACGGGCTTGGTCATGTGGTCGCGGATATAGGCGGCGGCTTCGGCCTCTTGCGGGCCGCCGATCTCGCCGACCATGACCACGGCGTCGGTGCCCTCGTCATTCTCGAACAACTCCAGAATGTCGCGGAAGGATGAACCGTTGATCGGATCACCGCCGATGCCCACCGAGGTCGACACGCCGATGCCACGTTCTTTCATCTGGCTGGCGGCCTCGTAGCCCAAGGTGCCGGAACGCCCGATGATGCCCACGCGACCGGGTTTGTAGATATGCGGCGGCATGAGACCGGCGAAGGCCTGACCGGGGGTGATGATACCTGCGCAGTTGGGGCCAATCAGGCGCATGCGCTTTTCCGCCTTGTAGCGGCGCATGTAGCGCTTGACCTTGATCATGTCGCTGGCGGGGATGCCGTCGGCGATGCAGACGCAGGTGGTGATGCCCGCATCCGCCGCCTCCATGATGCTGTCGGCGGCAAAGGGGGGGGGGACGAAGCAAATCACGAGATCCGCGCCGGTTTCGGCCACAGCACCTTTGACGGTGTTGAAGACGGGCAGGCCGTTATGCTTGGTGCCGCCCTTGCCGGGGGTCACGCCGCCCACGACGTTGGTGCCGTGGTTGATCATGTCCTGTGTATGAAAGCTGCCGATGCGGCCGGTGAGGCCGGTCACGAGCACGCGGCTGTTCTTGTCGATGATAATGGCCATCATGCGGCTCCTTTTGCGGCGGGTTTCGTGTCAGACCAAGCCCGAACCACCAGATCAGCGGCGTCGGCCAGGGTCTCGGCGGTCAGGATCGGCAAGCCGCTCTCTGCTATAAGGCGGCGACCCTCTTCGACATTGGTGCCCGAGAGGCGCACGACGAGGGGCAGGGTGAGGTTCAATTCGCGCACCGCGCGGATCACCCCCTCTGCGATCCAGTCGCAGCGGTTGATGCCCGCAAAGATATTGACGAGAATCGCCTCGACATTGCGGTCGTTGAGCACGGCGTTGAACGACATCAGCACCCGTTCCGGGCTGGCCCCACCGCCCACGTCGAGAAAGTTGGCAGGCTCGCCACCCGCCATCTTGATCATGTCGAGTGTCGCCATTGCGAGACCCGCGCCGTTGACGATACAGCCGATTTCACCCTCAAGACCGATGTAGTTCAGGCCCCGGTCGCCTGCGAAGGTTTCACGCGGGTCTTCTTGGCTCTTGTCGCGGAGTTCCGAGATTTCGGGGCGGCGGAAGAGCGCGTTGTCGTCAAAGCTGACTTTGGCGTCGAGCGCCATGATTTCGCCCGAGGTGGTAACGACGAGCGGGTTGATTTCCACCATACTGGCGTCGGTTTCCTCCATCATCCGGTAACAGCCGATGATGGTCTTGACCGCCTGCGGGATGAGGGCGGCGTCGAGCCCGAGGGAAAATGCGATTTCGCGTGCCTGAAACGCCTGCATGCCCACCGCCGGATCGACCACCGAGCGGATGATCGATTCGGGTTCCTGCGCGGAAATCTCTTCGATTTCCATGCCGCCTTGGCCGGAGGCCACGACGACGACGCGCTCTTCCTTGCGATCCATCACGAAGGCCAGATAGATTTCCTGCGCGATGCTGGTGGCCTCTTCGATATAGAGGCGGCTGACGAGCTTGCCTTGGGGTCCGGTCTGATGGGTCACGAGCATGCGGCCCAGCATCCATTGCGCGGCCTCGGAAATCTCGATCTCGTTCTTGCAGATCTTCACGCCGCCCGCCTTGCCGCGCGCGCCGGAATGGATCTGGGCCTTGACCACCCAGCGGTCGCCGGACAGCTCTGAGGCGCGGTAGACGGCCTGTTCGGGGCTATAGGCGATCCCGCCGCGCGGCACCTGCACGCCAAAGCGTTTCAAGAGTTCCTTGGCTTGGAATTCGTGGATGTCCATTTTGGTAGTCCTCCCTTTTCTGGTTGGCCTTTTGGTTTGGCCCTCAGCCTTTGGCGGCGATGGCGTCGGCGACGCTTATCACGTTATTGGCCATACGCTCGGATGCGGCGTCGATCATCTTGCCATCAAGGCTGGCGGCCCCTTTGCCCTGGGCTTCGGCCTTGCGCAGTTCCTCGATAATGCGGCGGGCGCGGGTGACTTCGGCCTCGGGGGGCGAGAAGACATCATTGGCAAGCGCGATCTGGCTGGGGTGGATGGCCCATTTGCCCTCGATCCCCAGGGTGGCGGCGCGTTTGGCCGAGAGCGTATAGCCGTCGGGGTCGGAGAAATCGCCGAACGGCCCGTCGATGGCGCGCAACCCGTAGGCGCGGCAGGCGACGGTCATGCGGCTGAGCGCAAAATGCCACTGATCGCCGGGATAATCGGGGTTGAGGCCGCCGATGACCACGGTGCGGGCGCGGTTGGAGGCGGCGTAATCCGCAACCCCGAAATGCAGCGCCTCGAGCCGTCCGGGGGCCGCGGCAATCGCCTCGACATTGGCCATGCCGAGGGCGGTTTCAATAAGCGCCTCAAGGCCGATCTGATGGGTAAAGCCCATCGCTGTCTCGATCTGGCTGACCATGGTTTCCACGGTGTAGAGATCGGCGGGCACGCCCACCTTGGGAACAAGGATGGTGTCAAGGTGCTGGCCCGCCTGTTCCACGATCTCGACCACGTCGCGATACATGTAATGGGTATCCAGCCCGTTGATGCGGATCGAGATGGTCTTGCCCTTGGCTTTCCAGTCGATGTCATTGAGCGCCTGAATGATATTGGCGCGGGCCTGCACCTTGTCCGGGGGGGCGACGGCATCCTCTAGGTCAAAGAAGATGTAATCGACATCCGAGTCGGCAGCCTTGTCGATCATCGACGGGCTGGAGCCGGGCACGGCAAGTTCCGAGCGTTGCAGGCGTTGCTTTTTCAGCGGGTGAAGTGTGTAGCTCATGTTATGTCCCGATCAGGCGGCGCGGGCGGATGCGACGCGCACCTGCCGTGTTGGGGTGGAGGCGCGGAAATGTTCCTGTGCGGCGGCGATCCCGCAGCCCGGTTCAATCGCGGCCCCGGCATCGCAGAGCGCCATTTCAGCGGCGGAGATGGCACCGCAGAGCATCACCGGGTTGAGCGAACCCAAGTGACCGATGCGGAAAGCGCGGCCTGCCAGCTTGGCCAAGCCAGAGCCGAGTGAGGTCTGATATTTGTGATAGGCGGTGGCGATGACGTCGCGGGCATCGACGCCCTCGGGCGTGTAGATCGCTGACACCGTATCTGAGTGCCATTCCGGGCCATCCGCCACGAGGCGGCAGCCCTGCCATTCGGCAATCGCGGCGCGCACGCCCGAGGCGAGGCGGTGGTGACGCTCCCACACGCTCTCCATGCCCGCCGTCAACAGCATGTCGAGCGAGCAGCGCAACCCGCGCAGGAGCTGGGTGGCCGGGGTATAGGGAAAATAGCCGGTTTCGTTCAGCTTGATCATATCGGCGAAGCTGAAATAGCAGCGCGGCATTTTGGCACGCTCATGGGCGGCGAGCGCCTTGTCGCTGACGCCCAAGAGGCCGAGACCGGCGGGGAGCATGAAGCCCTTTTGCGAGCCTGCGACGGCGAGGTCGACGCCCCAATCCTCCATCTCGAATTCAATCGAGCCGATGGAACTCACGCCATCGACGAAGAGAAGTGCGGGGTGGTTCACGGCGTCCATGGCCGCACGGATGGCCGCTATGTTCGAGGTGACGCCGGTGGCGGTCTCGTTATGGGTGGCAAAGACGGCCCTAATCTTGTGGTCCTTGTCGGCGGCGAGTTTGGCGGCGTAATCCTCGACCGGCACGCCTTTGCCCCACTCCACCTCGCAGAGGTCGACCTCAAGTCCCAGACGCTCGGCCATATCGACCCAAAGCATTGAAAACTGGCCGAAACGCGACATCAGCACGCGGTCGCCGGTGTTGAGCGTGTTGGAAATCGCGGCCTCCCATGCGCCGGTGCCGGAGGTCGGGTAGACGAAGGCGCGGCCATGGGTCAGGCGGAACGCTTTTTTCAGGTCCGAGAGCAGGGGCAGGATGAAATCGCCAAAATCTGGCGCGCGCATATCCTCCATCGGGATGTTCATGGCGCGACGCACCTCGTCAGGCACATTGGTGGGTCCGGGAATGAAAAGATGCGAGTTGCCGTTCATGTCTGTCCTCCTTCAGGCTTGGCCCTTTATGCGGGGCGCGCGGACATGGCGTAATGCCCGCGCGCATGGAAAAGCGCGGCTAAGCGAGGGGCTGATTGCCCCGGTGGGTAGGGGCAGCCTACCCGGTGGTGGATTGGCGGTATGCCGTTGCATTCTAAAAAATCGTTTGATTTCAGGACGTTCCTTGGTCTTGTATAAAGGGGCAGGAGGAGGAGCCCGTGCGCGATATGGAAGAGGCGACCTTGGAGGACGCAAAATTGGACGTGCCCGAGGTGATCGTGGCCGACCGGCAGGCGATTGTCTGTCAGGGGTTGGGATCATTGGTGGCACAGATCGCGGAGGTGCGTCTGGGCCCGTTCGCCACGGATCAGGCGAGCCTGCGCAAGGCGCTGGGCGAGCGACCGGGACGGGTGATCCTCGTGCTGGGGGTGCGGCTCGCGGATGCTGATTTAGGCCGGGTGCTGGATATGCTGCGGCGCGACCATCCCCGCGTGATGGTGGTGGTCGTTGCCGAAGAGGCCGAGTTCGCGTTTATCCGCACGGCGGTGAAGGCGGGCGCGCATTCGGTCTGCATGATGGGGCAGGTTTTGACCAGCCTGCCGCGCGTTTTGGGCCATCTGGTCGAGGGGCACAGCATCCTGCCGGTGGAGATTCTCAAGCGGTTGATGGGCGAGCAGGGCGATTCCCTGACCCGGCGCGAGCATGAAATATTGGGGCTTTTGGTCGATGGGCTGACGAATTTCCAGATATCGGCGCGGCTGGGGCTGTCGGAGAATACGGTCAAGTATTACCTCAAGGCGATTTACCAGAAACTGGATGTGAATTCACGCGGTGGGGCCATCGCGAAATATGTGGCAGGGACGTATTAAGGGGGGTCTAGGGGTGTAAGCCGCGCGGAATCAAGGCGCGAAGCGCCGCCGCGCGATCGCTGGGCCGTCCCGCGGCCTAGCGATTTTGAGATGTAGCGCGTCTATTTGAGGTTGTACGGACTTGGCAGGCATTAAGTGGCAGCCACTACCGTTGCATCGCTAGTCCCCGGCCCAGCGAGCGCGCGGCTCAATGCCTACGCGTTTAGTGTCCCCCATCCCCCCTCAATCCACCACCGTCACCAAATGCCAACGTAGGGCGTCATTAGGCACAGGATCGAAATGGGTCACGCGGTTGGAGAGCACCACCAGTTGCGTGACGTGAAAGGGAATGAGCGTGCCCGAATTCATCGCCAGATATTCCTGCGCTTCGATATAAAGCGCGCGTCGACGTTCGAAATCCAGTTCGGCACGGGCGGTTTCGATCAGCCGGTCGAAATCGGGGCTGGTGTAATGGGTCTCGTTCCATTTGGCAGAGGAGTGAAATGCCTCGTTCAGGGCCTGATCGGCGGGGCGCTCGCCCCAAGAGGTGCTGAAGGCGTCCTTTTTCATCCAGACATTCGACCAGTACCCATCGGCGGCGGCATTGATCAGGTTGACGCGGATACCTGCCCGCGCCGCCTGTTCCTGAAAGGTGACGCCGATCACCGGCCAACTGGGATCGAGCACCGAGACATGCACATCAATGTCGAGCCCATCCGGGTATCCCGCCTCGGTCAAAAGGGCGCGGGCGCGCTCTGGATCAGCGGGACACTCCATCTCGGCGCGGTATTGGTCATTGGGCGCCACAGGCGTGTCGCAGGAAATCACCCCGCCACCATCCAGCGCCAGTTGCAGCATCTCGTCGCGGTCCACGGTAAGGCGCAGCGCTTGGCGCACGCGGGGATCGTCAAACGGCGGCACATCGGTACGAAAGGCCAGTCCCATCCAGTTGCCGGTGGGAATTTCCAGCAATTGATAATGCAGCGATTTGTCCAGCGCCCGACGCAAGAGCGGGACGATGCCGCGTTCCATGTCCAGTTGCCCGCTGAGAAAGGCCTGAAGCCGGGCCTGCGCATCGGGCACGCCGATGACCTCGATCCGCTCCAATCTAGGCGGTCCCTCCCAATAGTCCTCATTGGCGATGAGCACGGTGATGCCATCGGGGTCGAATTTCTCGACCTTGAAGGGTCCGGTGCCGATGCCGCTCTGGTCGATGGTGTCGCCCGAGCCTTGGGGGATGATGCGCAGGCGGGGGTCCATCAATTGCAGCGGCAGGTCGGCAAAGGGCGAGTCGAGCTGCATCTCGACGCTGAGCGGTCCGGTGGCGGTGATGCGGGTGATCATCTTGACGGCGGCGCGGGCCGGGCTGCCGTAATCGGGGTCGATGACGCGCTTGATCGAATAGACCACGTCGCCCGCATCGAGCGGGCTACCGTCGTGAAAGAGCACGCCATCGCGGATCTGAAAGGTCCAGAGCGTGCCATCGGCGTTTGGGGTCCAGGAGGTGGCGAGATCCGGCGCGGGTTTTCCGCCGCGACCGGGGCGCACGAGGCGGCTCTGGATTTTCTCGATGATCTGGAGCACCCGGCCTTTGGAGGCGGGGTCGAGGCTGGACTGCGCGCCAAAGCCGACGTTATGGGCGTGGCGAAACGTGCCGGTGGGCGCGGCCCCGGCGGGGGCGGCGAGCAGGAGGCACAGGATCGAGAGCAGAAGGGGCCGCATGGACATCTCTCCGCGAGGGGTGCTGTGACTGTGGCAAGGCTGGCCGCGAAAATCAAACCTTTCGCATGGGTTTGGCATCACGTTTTCGGCGGGCGTGACGGGCATCAGGAAAGTTGAAATTTCCGCATGCCAGCGCTTGACGGGGGGGCGGACCCGTCATAGAAGCGCGGAACGTTTGGGGGTGACCCCAAGCGTGCTGCGGGCGGTTGTAGCTCAGTTGGTTAGAGTACCGGCCTGTCACGCCGGGGGTCGCGGGTTCGAGCCCCGTCAACCGCGCCACCGCAGACATCAAAGGCCCCCGCTATCGCGGGGGCTTTTGTGTTTGGGGTCTTGGTTTGGGGGATTGGGTCTGAGAGAGCCGACTTTACCAAGCTCTGGCCAAGCTCTGGCCAAGCTCTGGATTGACGATTTTGGGATTGACGGGCGCGCGGGGGGCGC